>Ga0116223_10001650_pt1 | contig 22463 bp, 18 predicted proteins | sample Sb_taG_3_FD_90092 | JGI IMG/M metagenome (GOLD analysis project Ga0116223, IMG submission 90092) | Peat soil microbial communities from Weissenstadt, Germany - Sb_50d_a_PC metaG | ecosystem: Environmental > Terrestrial > Soil > Wetlands > Peat | place: Germany: Weissenstadt | collected 2010-09-21 | reverse complement strand
GCGCTCTGCCCGTGCCCGTGCCCGTGCCCGTGCCCGTGCCCGGTCTGGAATCGGGCACGGGCACGGGCACGGGCACGGGCACGGACCCGCGCCACCTGAAACGGCCCGTTTCTGAACCATGCCGCCGCCTGTCCCTTTGTCGGCGGTCAAGCGGCGCGGGGCGGGTGGATGTCGAAGGGCAGGGCCGCGGCCGGGAACGGCGGCGGCGCGGGCGGGCGCAGCCGGCGGGCCGCGTACCCCCGCGCCCGCAGCAGGAAGGCGATGGCCCGCACGGCGAAGGGAGGCAAGCGGTAGAACGGACCGCTGCCCCCGTTGAACAGCACTTCGATGGGGTTGCGCCGCCAGCGGTCGCGCAGGAACCGCCACGGCCCCAGCGGATGACGGAGGTAGGCCCGCAGCGGCCGAAAGTCGGTCACGTGCCGCGAGCCCCAGAGCGCCAGGACCGTGTCCGGCAGCCAGCGCGGCAGGCGGTCGGCGCGGTCGGCCACAGCGGAGTTGTCCAGCCGGGCGCCCAGCAGCCGCCGCGCCAACCCCAGGGCACAGAGGACCCAGCGCGACAAGCGCCCATCGCCGCCCAGGCAGTAGTCCCAGTCGAAGTCCGTCGGCAGCGATTCCAGGACCACGGCGACGTCACACAGCCACAATGGCCGCCAGGCCCCGTGACGGAGCAGGTGCAGGCACAGGTGGCGGAGTTGATCTTCCGCGCCCAGGACGCGCACGCCGGTGCCGCCCAGGCGCACAAACCGCGAGCGCCGCACGACTTCGTCCCAGGTGCGGTCTTCCAGGTCGGCCACGCCACCGTGCAGGTCCACGCGGCCGGGGTGTACGGCGGCAGCCGCGAGCATGGCCACCGCGCCGGCCAACTCCTCGGGCCGAACGCACAAATCGATGTCGCCGCAGGGGCGCAGACCGGGCTCGGGGTAGAGCCGGGCGACCGACCAGCCCTTGACCAGCAGCGGCTCCACGCCGCCGGAGCGCAGCAGAGGGATCAACCGCACCAGGTCGGCCTCGTGGGTGGCGACGGCGAGGGCGTTGTGGCGGTAGTTGTCGCGGAGCGGGGGGGGCGCCGGGCCTTCGTGCCGCACGCGCCCCCACGCCAGTCCCCCGGCCCCTGCGGCGAGGAGTAAGGGAGCCTGCGCTGCGAGGGCAGTTCCGGGGAGGGCAAGGGGGGCCGGCGGCCGGCGCCAGGAGCCGGCCAGGGTCGCCGCGAGTTCGCCGCCCCGCGCGACTTCCGCCGCCATGCTGGCTTCGCTGGTCCTCATCGCCTCGATAGCCCTCGCTCACCCGCCCGTCTGTGGTGAGTCACTTGCAGACACACTGTTTGGCACCCGCCGCGCCCACGCAATGGGCCCCTTTGGGGCACAGGGTGCCGAATCCCGCACACTGCGCATCGTCTACACAGGCGACGACCTGCGCAACACAGTTGCCGGCCCCGTCGCATTTCGCGCCGGCGGCACACACGGTTGTCGTGGGCGCGAACGCAACCGGGGTGCAGGGTCCGGTCGGTACGCCGGCCACCAACGATTGGAGGCCGAGCAGACACAGATTGCCGCCGGGGTTACACGAGATGGCCCCCCCGACCACGCGAAGCGACACCGCGGCGCTGGCGTGTCGTGTCGTGAGCGACAGGACGAGTGGGACCGCCCCCAGGACGGCGGTCAGCTTCCGCAGCGCGGCGCGGCGCGAGCGGCGCTCCCCTTCCTCCGGCCGCGGCACCGCCTGTTCCAGTAAGCCGCGGCGCGACAGTTGCTCCAGCGCCAGGCGGACGGCCGCATCGACGTCCGGCACACCCAACTCCCGCCGCAGGACCGCGGCCAATTCCGCCAGCGTCGTCTGCCCGTCGCAGTGGCAGAACACCAGGGCGGCGCTCCGGTTGAGGCAGTGGGCCTTGTTTTGCTTCAGGTCGTAGACCAGTGTCTCGCCGGGCAGCTCCCGGACCACCAGGTTCTCGCGCCGGGCAATGGGTAACAGCATGGACTCCTCCTCCTTGGGAGTTCGTAACACAGGGGCGGGCGCGCCGCGCGGCCGTCACTCCTTGACGGCGCGGAGCAGGACGTCCGCGGCCTCCTCCGCCTCCCCTCGCAGCCCCTTGAAGTTCACCGAGCGGGGCACCACCTGCTGCAAGACGGTCACGGCCTCCTCGGGCCGCGACAGGGCGGGGACCGTGTTGTCGAGCAGCTCCAGCAGCGCCCGCCCCGGCGTCAGGCGCTGCGGCCGCCAGCGGGCCCCCGGTTGGTAGCGCGTGACCACGACGGCGCCGACCGGCAGGGGGCGGGTGCCGGTCCGACCGCCTAGTTCCTCCGCGGCGCGGCGCCGCGTCGGGCCGTCCGGCTGGCGCAGCCCCAGCTTGCGGGCGTACGGGTGGACGTGTCCGTTGCCGTCCAGGACCGCGTACTCGTCCGAATAGTAGGTGGCGCCGGCGCGCAGCAGGGCGGCGACCAGCGTGCTCTTGCCGCTGTACGAGCGCCCCGGCAGCAGGATCGCCTGTCCCTTCCAGCCGACGGCGCCGGCGTGGACGAAGATGCGCTCCCGGCCGTGCTCCGCCACGAACAACTGCACCTCCGACTCCAGGGCGTGGAACAGTTCGTCGAGGTCCATCGTCCGTGCCGCCTGCCTCAGCCCGGCGTAGAGCAGGTGGTAGTTGCGGACGTTGGGCCGCGGCCCCGCGCCGCCGACCCGCAGGGAGAACAGCATGTCCACGAACGGCGCCTGCGACGGCTCCCAGCCCGGCGGCAGGCACGCCGTCAACCGCCCCAGCACTTCCGGCTCCGGCTTGTTCACGCGGATGCCGATGCAGTAGCCGTACGACTTGAAGCAGACGCCTCCCGCCCAGCCCAGGCGGTCGATCTTCTGTATTCAGGTCGAGGGGTGCTCGTAGCGCGGGGTGAGGTCGTCGGACATGGGGCCTGCCTCCTGCAAGCGGGTGTACGGTGGGCGCACTACGATCCGTTTCTCCTGTGCAATGGATATCGGCCGCCGGACCGACGGCGCTTGAGCGAAAACCGAGGGGAGCGAAAAACGGGAAAAAGGGTAGCGGTGGCTCACCCCGCACACCCGTTGCCCCCGACAGACCCCGCTGACCCGGCGTCGCCGGTAGCTGCGAGGAGGCGGGCTGCGGAACCGCCCCTCCCCGGGCGGCGCCGCCAACGCCGAATGGGTTAGACTCCCAGGAGCACCTTGCTTGTCCACACCGGGAAACAGACTCATGGGACCGTTGCTCTGTCTAGTGCTGGCGGCCGGTCCTCTGACCGCCGGGTGCGAGCCGGCCCGGGAGGGACTGTCCTTCGTTTACCAGCCCGCTTTCAGCGTGGACCACGCCCTGCGCGGGCCGGCGATGGCGTACGTCCCCCAGCCGGGCGACCTCTTCCTCTGCACGGGGAAGGAGACGTGGTCCAAGCTGGGCCACTGGCTGGCGTGGACGGCGGCGCCCCAGCACACCGGCCTGGTGGTCGCCCGGCCGGACGGGCGGCTTCTGCTGCTGGAGGCCGGCCCGAACTATCACCTGTACTGCGGCAGCCACGACGTGGTCCCCCAGCTCCAGAGCTACGCCGACCACGAGCGCGTCTGGATCCGGCGGCGGCGCGTGCCGCTGACCGCGGAGCAATGCGCCGCCCTGACCGCCTTCGCCGAGGCCGTCGAAGGCAAACGCTTTGCCTCGGTCCGCCTGTTTGCGCAGATCACGCCCTTTTGCACCCGGGGGCCGTTGCGGACGCGCTACCTCGGGGGTCCGCACGGGCTGCGCGACAGCTACTACTGCTCGGAGCTGGTGTTGGAGGCGTGCGTCGCGGCCGGGTTGCTCGACGCCGTCACGACCCGGCCGTCCGCGACCTACCCGCGCGACCTCTTCTTCGGCCGCTCCAGCAACCCCTGGATCGACAAGCACCTCGACATGTCCGAATGGGAGCCGCCGGCCCGCTGGACTTTGTGCCCCGGCACCGAGCCGGCCATCCGCCGCCGCCCGTGGCTGGACCTGGATAGCCGGTGACATTCGTTTAGCCGCCGCCCTCGGGGCGGCGCTCAACGCGCCGCCCCGAGGGCAGCGGCTAAACGGACACCGCCTCACCAATCATTTGCGCTGGAACTTCCCCTCGGCCCCGGCGAGTTTGTAGAGCTGCGCCGTGCGGTCGAACGCCTTGTCCTTCGCGCCCACGAGCGTCAGTTTCACGTCCGGCGCCAGCAGGCCGAGCGCCTCGGGAATATCGAGGACACGCAGCACGTTGAGGAAGATCGGCCCGTCCCGGTGCGAGGTTGGCGGATCGACGATGACGACTTCCTTGATCGACGGCTCGAACAGCGCGGCGTATGCGGCGAGGATGCCAGCCTGACCGCGGCCGATGAGTCGCCATTTCAGCTTCGCCGGTTTGTCAACATCATGGAGAACCGCAAGGACGTCCCAGAGCCGGCCATTGTCTACCGTAAGGCCCAAGAGCGCGTGCGCTCGCTCGACGTAGTTAGGCGGGGATTTGGTCGTCCATTCTGTGCCTCTGTCCACGCCGCGCGGATAGAGGAAATACCGCGGCCCCTCCCCAAGGAAGGGCTTGGCTCCTTCCTTTGCGATAGAGCTACTTCGTTCCATCGGATTGAGTATGACAAGAGGACGCACTTCGTCGTCAGCCAATCTTTTCCCGTGCGAGGTAGTTAAAACCGAGTCAATTGAGGGCTGGGTTTCGTAGAGAACTTGATCCGAGCCGTCGCTCGACGTGCCAAACTTGAGGCCCGCCGCAGGGATTCTGTCGGGAAACGTCCGGAACGACTTCTCCCGCAGTTCCTTCATCATCCCCTTCTTCCACTCCGCGAATTGTCCCTCCTCCGGCAACTTCACCTCCGCCCGCTTCACGAACGTCTCGTCGATCTTGCCATTGAGTGCGTTCTTCGGGAGGTCCTTCTCCTCCGGGAAGGCGCGCAGCTCCTTCCCCGGCAGCTGCTTGAACGCTTCGTACTTCACCGGAGCCGTGTCATTCTTCAAATGCTTGTTCATCCACTGAAAGGCGGCTACACGCAGGTCGGCTCGGTCGTCGTGGCCGCCCTTGCTGATGTACTCGTCCACCAGGTCCGGCTTGTCGTACATCTTGTAGACCTGCCGCAGCTTGGCGATGACGCGGCGATTGCCGTCCATCGGGAAGATCTTGTCGTCGTCCGAATTGGCGAACAGCATTGGCCGCGGCGCGATCAGGGCGGCGATGGTCGTCCAGTCCCATTGGTAGGTGTTCACCAGGAACATGCAGTCGCAGTGGCCGTTGATGACCTTGTTGGTGACGTAACTCTCCAGATCGCTCATGCCGCTGACCGGCACCGCCACCTTGACGCGCTCGTCGGCGGCCGCGATCCACACCGTCGAGGCGCCGCCGCCGCTGATGCCGGTGACGCCGATGCGGTCCTTATCCACGTCGTCGCGGCTGCACAGGTAGTCGATGCCGCGGATGCCGTTCCAGCACTCGACGCCGGCCGGCGTGTAGCCCAGCGCCTGCCACCACCAACGGCCCTCGCGGTAGGTGCCGTGATGGATGCCGGGGATTTCGCCGAGTTGCAGGGTGTCCACGATCAGGCAGACGTAGCCGTTGTTGGCGAACCACAGGCCGTGATCCTGGAAGGCGGTCTTGTTGCCGTCGCGGCCCTTGCCGGAGTGGCCGCAGACGTAGAGGATCGCCGGCAGCTTGCCCTTGGCGTTCTTCGGTCGGTACAGGTTCGCGGTAACGTACAGGCCGGGGCGGCTCTGGTAGTGCAGCTTCTCGATGACGGCGCCCTCGTGCTCCAGGGTAGCGGTCACGGTGGCGTGGAGCGGCGTCTTCTCCGGCAGCGGCCACAGGCCGAGCATGTCGAGGTACTCGCGGCGCAGGCGCGGCAGCTTCTTCTCCCAGTCGTCGCGCGTCTTGGCGCCGTCGAGGAAGCGGCCGCTGACCTCCTTCGTCAGGTTGGCGAGGTACTTGTCGATCATCTCGTCGCCGCGCTTGGTGTCGGGCTTGTCGTCGGCGGCGCCCGCCGGCACTGCGACAAGAAGAACAAAAAGGAGTGGGGTCACGCGCGTCATGGGAGGCCCTCAGGGGGTTGCGTCGTATCACCTTCGCTAGGATAAGGGGGAGGAAGGGGCGACGCAAATAGTTTAGCGGCGGGTCGCAGACCCGCGCGGGTCTACGACCCGCCGCTAAACGGGAGTGCCGACATGGACGACCGCGTGCGAATCTTCCTGTGCGCCCTGGCCGGGGCGGGGCTGTTTGGCCTGCTTGGCCTGGTGTTTGGCGCCACGGCGGGGGCGGCCCTGCGCGCGAGTGGGCGCGCGGCCGGCGGCGTGTTTGGCCTGGCGGCGGCGCGGGCGCTGGTGAGGGTGCGCGGGCGGGGGTTGTCCGAGGTGGCGACCGGGCTGGTCGTCGGCGGCGTGGACGGGGTGACGTTCCTCGGGGCCGCGGGGACGGCGTTCGGTGTGGTCTACGGTTACGCCGGCGCGGCGCAGCGCGAAGTGCTGCTGAACCTGGCGATGGGGGTCGGTCTGCTGGCCCTCGGCGCCGCCCTCTTCTCGGCGCTGGCGTCGGGGCTGATCCGCGCCGGCGTCTGGGGTATCGGGGCCGTGTTCGTTGCCACCCTGGGTGGGGCCGGCCTCGGCGCCCAACTCGCCGGCTTCTCGGGCGTGCTCTACGGCGCCCTGCTGGGTCTCGGCCTTGGAGCCCTGGCCGGGGTCGTGCGCAGCAGCCTCCGGCCGCCCCCTCCCCCTCCCGAGGAGGAGGGGCCCGACGCCCCGGGCTGAGGGCTACGCCGCCAGCGCCTGCTTCGGCAGTTGCTCGGGGCCCGGCAGCGGCCACTTTCGATGCAGCGCCGCCACTGCATCGATCAGCGCGTCGATCGACTCCTTGCCGTGGTTGGCGTTCACCTGGATGCGCAGCACGCCGGCGTGGTACGGCACCGCCGGGAACGTGACCGACTGCACGTAGAAGCCGCGCTCGAACAGGAACGAACCCGCGCGCAGCGTCTCCGCCTCGTCGCCGACCAGGACCGACACAATCGGCGTCTCGCCGCCCAGTACCGCCAGCCCCAAGCCGACCAGGCCGCGCGTCAGCTGCTGCAGGTTGCGCCGCAGCCGGGCCGCCAGCAATTCGTACTCGTCGGACATCAGAATGTCGCAGACGGTGCAGACGGCGTCCAGGTAAGGCGGCGGGACCGGGCCGCCGAAGATATAGGTGTTCGAGCGCATCTTGAGCAGGCGCTTCATCTCCTCCGAGCAGCCGATGAAGCCACCCATCGCGGAGAACGCCTTGGACAGCGAGCCGATGATCAGGGCGTTGTCGTAGCCGCCGAGGGCGTCGCGCACCGTGCCGCGCCCCTTGTGGCCGAGGACGCCGGTGCCGTGGGCGTCATCGACGTACAGGACGGCGTTGTGGCCGCGGCAGACCTCGTCCAACTCCCGCAACGGCGGCAGGGCGCCGCTCATGCTGTAGACGCCGTCGATGGCCACCAGGGCGACGCGGTACGAGCCGGCCGCGCTCAGCACGCGCACCAGGTCGGCGGGGTCGCAGTGCGAAAAAAGCGCTAACTTGGTGCCGTTGGCCTTCGCGATCTTGGCCCCCTCCTGGATGGAGTTGTGGGCGTGCTCGTCCACCACGAGCAGGTCGGGCTTGCCGACGAGGCCGGGGATCGCACCCATGTTGGCCAGCGTCACCGACGGGTAGATGAGGACCGCCTCGATGCCGAGCCACTGGGCCAGCTTCTCCTCCGCCTCGATGTTGGCGCGGACGCTGGCGAAGGCGCGCGAGGCGCCATTATGCGTGCCCCACTTCCGGGTGCCGCGGACCACGGCCTCCTGCACGCGCGGGTCCTGGTCCAGGCCGAGGAAGCTGTCCGAGCCGAAGTTGACGACGCGCACCCCGTTAATCAAGACGGTCCGGTCCGGCCGCGAGTCATCGGTCACCATGTCCTTCATGTGCGTGTCGGGGAACTGCGCGGCGAAGTGCTCGATGAAGCGAATGAGGCCGTTCTGGTGCAGCGCCTGGACCAACCGTTGCATGGGATGATTCGTCATGCCTGACCTTCGACTAAAGGGGCTGGGCGGGGACCGGCGTGTGGTACCCGCCGGACTTGGGGCGGAGTTAGACCAGAAAATGCGGCCGGAAACAACGGCAAATCCCCTCAAGTGCGCGGGCCGCCGAACCGATGTTGACAGTGAGGGCGATTTTCCAGTACCTAGTCTGCGCGGGGCGATACGTCCTTTCCCTACGCTGCCCGGTCGCCCTGTCCGCGCCGGCGACGCCAGGGAAGGCCGTGGCCGCCACGGAGTAAGCCCCGCGGGAGTTGCATGCCGGAAAGGAATCGTGGCGCTTGAACTCCTTCCACTCCCCCGACGGGTCGCCACGAGGTGCGGCCGTTGGCAGTGCCGTGGCCGGGCTCGGCGTTGTGAAGGCGACCCCGGCCATGCTGCCGGCGCTGCGGCAGAAACCGGGCCGGGTGGGCGGCGAGTCGCTGCCCACGTCCCTGCTCAAGCACGCCGACGACCAGACCGTCGCCGGCATCGCCGCCGTCCTGCGGGCGATGGACGCGGGCGGCCTGGACGCTACCTCGTTCCGCGATTGGGGCGTGGTGGCAGCGTCGCGCTTCATGGGGCGCACCGCACTGGCCGGGGCCCTGCTCAAGTTCAAGGCCGAGGGCGCCTGGGGCCTCTCCCCCCACCTCATCCCGCACCGCTCGCTGCACGCTCTCTCGGGCACAGTCAGTCAGGCCCTGAAAGTCCACGGGCCGAACTTCGGCAGCGGCGGCGGCCCGGGCGGCGCCGCCGACGCCCTGCTCACGGCGACGGCCCTGCTGGACGGCGGCGGCCTCCCGGGCGTCTGGGTCGTGCTCACCGGTTGGGAGCCCGAGCCCATCACCGACGAGAGGGGTCAGGTCATCACCCCGGACTGCGTCTGCGACGCCGTCGCCCTGGCGTTGGTCCCGCCGGCACCGGGCTGCCCGCGGCTGTCGCTGCGCGTGGTTCCCGCCGCGACAGAGCCGCGGCGCAACGGCCACGCGGGTGTCGGCCAACTGAGCCTGGAGGCGCTGGTGCGGGCCCTGGCCGACCCGGCCGGGTTCCCCACCGCGCTGGTCTGGCATCTCCCCCTGGGTGGGCGGGTGGAGCTGGAGCGCAAACCGGCAAGCGGGAGCAACGGGACGGCCGGGCGGCGCCAGCCGGGGCCGGAACACGTGGCAGTCGGCGCGGAGAAGCTGTCGTGACTCACGAGACTCCTGTCTGGATCACCGGCGTCGGGGCGGTCACGCCCCTGGGATCGGATTACGCCTCGATCGCCGACGGCCTCCTCGCCGGTCGATCCGGCGTGCGCCGCGTCGAGGGGTTCGACGTGTCCGAGCACCCCAGCCAGATTGCCGGGCAGATCGATCGGGTCCCTTGCCCGCCCGGCCACGACCCGGCGGAGTTTGCACGGCTGCACCGGCTGGAGCAGCTGGTCCTGTGGTGCTGTAACGCCGCCCTGCGCGACGCCGGTTGGTGGGAGCGCCGGGCCGACGTGCGCGTCGGCCTTGTCCTGGGGATCGGCGCCGAGTGGCTGGTGCTGTGGGAGGACGACGCCCTGCGCGGCGGTAAGCGCGTCTACGACCCGGCCCAGGATGCCGAGTCGATCGTTGGCATCGCCCGCCGCAAGCTCGGCCTGTCGGGGCCGGCGGTGAGCGTGTCGGCCGCCTGCGCCAGCGGCAACTACGCCCTGGCCCAGGCGCGGCGCTGGTTGGAGATGGGCTGGGTGGACGTCTGCCTCGCCGGGGCGTGCGACATGGCGGTGACGCCGATGTCGCTGGCCGGCTTCGGCAACCTGCGCGCCCTGTCGCGGCGCAACCGCGACCCGGAGGCCGCCTCGCGCCCCTTCGACAAAGGCCGTGACGGTTTCGTCATGGGCGAGGGCGGCGCCCTGTTCGTCCTGGAGCCGGCCGCGACCGCCCGCAAGCGCTCGGCCCGGGCTTACGGCCGCGTCGCCGGCTGCGGCGCCAGCAGCGACGCCCACAACATGGTCATCCCGAGCCCGGACCCGGGCCCGGCGAGAGCGGCCATGCGCCAGGCGCTGGCCGACGCCGGCGCCGCGCCCGAGTCGGTCGATTACGTCAACGCCCACGCGACCAGCACCCCGGTCGGCGACGTGGCGGAGGCGAATGTTCTCAAAGGGGTCTTCGGCGACGCCCTGTCCCGCGTGCCGGTCAGCTCGACCAAGAGCATGACGGGGCACCTGCTGACCGCGGCGGCCGCCGTCGAGGCGCTGGCCTGCGTCGTGGCCATGGAGCGCCGCGCCGTGCCGCCGACGATCAACCTCGACGACCCCGACCCCGACTGCCCCCTGTGCCACGTCCCCAACGAGGCGCGCGAGCACCCGGTGCGTGTAGCGGTGTCCAACTCGTTCGGGTTCGGCGGCAGCAATACCTGCCTGGTACTGGAGAAAGTTTAGCCGCTTGCGGTTTAGAAACTGTATCAAAAACCCTCTTGCCGCTTGCGGCTTCGCAGGAACGATTGCGAAGCCGCAAGCGGCCAAGTCATTCTTGTTACAGTTTCTAAACGGACTACTGTCACGGGAGCGGCTTGCGGCTGGTGACCTGGTCGGCGGGCGGCGATGCCTCTTTCGGCACGTGCGAAGTTACGTCCATGCTGTCGATCTTCGCCGCTACCTGGCTGCCAATGATGGGCAGCTCCTTGGGGTCGGCTGTGGGGATCGGCTTGCGCAGGAAATGGACGAGCAGATAGATGCCGACCGCCAGGATCGGCAACAGGATCAGGAGCGGGCGGAGGCGGTTCACGTCGCCCTCGACCTTGTCGAACAGGTCCTTGAAGGAGTCGGTGAACCAGTACGACAGGAAGAAGAGCAGCGTGTGCCCGGCGGCGGCGGCGATGGCGTCGGCGACGAGGAAGCGCAGCACCGGCAGCCGCATCGTGCCCGCCGTCAGGAACAGCGGGCTGCGGATGCCGGGGATCCAGCGCACGAACAGCAGGATCTTGATGCCGTAGCGGTGGAAGTTGTTCTGGATCCGCTCGAGCTTCTCGGGCGTCAGGAACTGGGCCAGCCAGCGGTGTTCGATCAGGCGGGCGCCCCAGTGGTGGCCGATGCCGTACAGGAGCATGTCGCTGCAGAGGATGCCGGCGATGCACACTGGCAGGATCAGCCAGCGGAGCGGCCCAAACTCCGAGCTGCTGGCGACCCAGGCGCCCGCCCCCACGACCACCCCTTCCTCGGGGATGGGGGGCAGGCCGATGCCGCCGAACACCAACAGCCCGAAGGCAACGAGGAAGCGCCAAAGCATGTTCGGGTCGGGCACTCGGGGAACCCTCCTGGCAGGTCGCGTCGCAACTTCGCTATTATGAGCAGCCCCCGGCGCCGGGGAAAGATCAGACCCGCCGCCGCTTGCTTGTCGTTTCGCGCTGGCGTAATCTGACGCGGGCGCGAAACGACAAGCAAGGAGAGGTTCCCCATGAAACTTGGTCTCATCAACTCGGCGTGGGCGCAGGCCGGCCGCGACACCGCCTTCGGCATCCGCATGACCAAGGAAATCGGCTTCGACACCATCGACATTTTCGCCGACCCGCTCGACCTGGGCCCCCGGGAGCGCCGCCTCATCAAGCGCGAGTGCGACCGGGCGGGGCTGCCCATCGTCAGCATCGCCTGCGTCGCCGTCGGCCTGATCGACTTCAACCCCAGCGTGCAGCGCTTCCACCTGCAGCGCTGCAAAGCCTACCTCGACCTGGCCTTCGAGTACGAGGCGAAGAACGTCCTGCTCGTCCTCGGCGAGTACATCTGGGAGAAGCAGGTCATCCCGCCGGCCGAGCAGTGGCAGACCGGGGCCCGCAACGTCCGCGAACTGGGCCAGTACGCCGCCGACCTGGGACTGCAAATCGCCCTGGAACTGGAGCCGTTCCAGCTCTCCCTGGTCAATAACGTGGACACGATGAGCCGCTTTCTCGACGAGGTCAATCATCCCGCGGTGGCGGCGAACATCGACGTGTCGCACCTGTGCCTGTCGCACACCGGCCCCGAGGAATTGCGGCGGCTGAAGGGCCGGGCCATCCACGTCCACCTGAGCGACTGCGACGGTAAGGTCCACGGCGACCTGCCGCCGGGCCGCGGCGTGGTGGACTTCGTGCCCTACCTGCGCGAGATCAAGGCCCTGGGCATCGACGGGGCGCTGAGCATCGAGCTGGAGTATTCGCCGCAGCCGGACAAAATCGTGGACTGGGTGCGCGAGGCGTACGAGCAAACGGACCGCTTGATGCAACAGGTGGGCCTACGCGGGTGACACCGGCGCCGGCTGCTGCACGAACAACTCGTCCTGGCCCGCCGGCGGTTCGGGTTGACCGGCCGGCGGTTCGTCCTGGCCCCAGAAGAACGCCACGCGATACGCCCCTTTGATATCCGGAGCTTCCACGGTGACGCTCAGGGTGTCCTCCGCGCCGGCCTGGCTGGTCAGGCGGATCGGGGAGGTCGCCCCGTAGCGGGTGTAGCCCTGCAATTGCGCCTTGTCGTCGAAGCTGGCGCGCTCGAAGCCCAGACGGCCTGTCCGCGCGCCCGGGGCGGAGGCGGGGGGCAGGCGAAGCACGACGGGGACCAGCTGCGACGGGTGGACGACATGCTCGCGGAGCGCGACCTCGACCCCCTCCGCCTCCCCCGCCAGCACCCCCTTCTTGCCGAGCAAGACGGCGAGAGTGCGGCGGAGGTTCCCGTCACGGAACAGCACGTCGTGGGCGTGGGGGCCGCCGACCGGCAGCCCTTGGTGGCCCGGCAGCAGGGCGCTCCAGATGGGGACCGTCTCGTCGCCCGATTTCGCGGGATCGACCCTTTGCGGCTCGAACCCCCCGTCGCGCGACAGCAGCGTCACCGCGCTGACGGTAACGTGGGCCGTCCCTCCGAAAGCGAAGTAGCGCACGTGGTTCGGCCGCCGCCTGAGGTCCAGCCGCTCGTGAAACTCTCGGGCCTTCTTCAGGTTGTTCTTGTTCAGGCGCAGCCGATCCGCAATCGTGTCGTCGTGGATGTCGATGGGTTCGTGCTCGCCCTCGGCCGAACTGCGCCAGACGAACGGCTCGTCGCGCGGCGGGAGCAGTTCGTAGAGCGACGGGAAGCGATCGTCGTTGGCCAAGCGCTGCACCTGCGGCGCGTCCAGCCACACCCGCTTCTCAAGGCCGAGGACGGCGGGCAGGGCCACAGGCGCCCCCCGGTGAGGCGTCGCCAGCGTGATGAGGCGGACAACCTTGTCGAAGCCGTCCTTACCTTTAAACTCGTCCGACTCCAGGTAGTAGCGGGCGACTAACCCGCCCATGCTGTGGGCGATCAAGGTGATACGCACCTCGTTGCCATGCTCCTTCACTGCCTGGGTCACGAGGCCGGCCAGTCGTTCGGCCGCCAGCGCGTTGCTCTTCCGCCAGTCGTAAGGGCAACAATACAGGGTGGGCGGCTTTAGCCCTTCGTCGAATCCACAGTCGCGCAGCCCGACGAGCAGGGACCCGTACACGTCGCGGATGGACACCGACCGGATAACGTCCTTCGGCTCCAGGTGATCGGCCAGCAGTTCGGTGAAGTGGGGGTACGAGTTAAACAGGTATTCCGTGGGGGTGCCGGGCCAGATGATTGTCCCGTTCAGGGCGAGAGTCGAGCCCATGATTCCCGGGACCAGGACGACGATGTCGGTCATGTCGTGGCGCTCCCGTACATCTGTAGAACTGCCATGAGCTTCTCCACCGCCGCACGATGCCGGGGGGCGATCTTCTTCAGATCGGCGGGATCGATCGTGGGGTATCGCAGCACGGGGATACAGTTCTGCCGCACCCGGTTGAAGTCGAAGAGCGTGCCGTTGTCCGGGTCGTGGTACTCCAGACGCGGGTTCATTGTGACCAGCAACTGTGCGATAATCAAGATGGCCACAGCGACCTCGAAGGGCCGGCCCGCCGTCTGGGCGAACTCGCGCATTTGGTATGTTGAAACCAGGATGATCTTGCCGTCCCAGGTGGAGAAGTAGTCGAAGAAGATGCCGCCATCCTCGTCCTCGCCTGCGATCGCTTCTGCCGTGACCCCGACCAGGTAATCGATCCCCAGGTCCTTGCGGACGACTTCGGCACGCCCATAAAAGTCGTCGGCGATCAGGTTCGGAGCGATCTCCTGGGCCTCTGCCGCGGCGTGGCGCTTGTCGCGCTTGTACAGCTTCTCGGCGACTCGCCGGGAGGGCCTTGGCGTCGGCCCGTCCTTCGGAAGGTGCCTGTCGCGCTCGCGCAGCTTCTTGCGGACCCAGGTGCGGTCACGCTCGGGGGGCGTTACCAGCCCCGCAGGTACGGCGGCATACACATCAAAGAAGACGAAGACGGGCTGCCCCGCATTGAGCGTTTCGATCATGCAGGCGCGGCGCGGTACGTAGGCCTCGATGTCCCAAACGCCCACGGTCACCGGCGCCACTTCCTCCGGCAATCGTGCCAGCATCGTGGCGAGTGCGTTGAGGGTGGCGGAGAATTGGCCGTTGTCGTCCACCGGCGGGAAGGCGGCGTTGAGGAAGGTCCGCCGCAGGTCGGGCCGCAGCCCGCGCAGCGACCTGGCCAGGTACGGCTGCCCCATCTGCACCCGGAAGAGCCGATCCTGCTCGGCCCCCGCCGACTCCGGCTGATGCACCAGCGTGTACCGTGAGGCAGCCATGGGTTAGGTCACTCCCGAGAGGTAAAGGTCTGGCCGGGCGAAGTGCCGGTACAGGACGGGAACGCCCCACTCCAGATTGGCCTGGCGGGCATCGCCCAGAGGGGAACCCCACAGCTTGAGCCGACCCGCGCTCACCGCCAGGTCGATGTCGCCGGTCTCAAGTAATTGATTGTACAGCGTCCCGACAAACGCCGCCACCGAAAGAATTGGTACGGCGAACTGATTCGCTACGACCGCCCCAACGCCCTCGTGGACGAGCCCTGCGGCAAGGACGCTGAAGTCGTCGCTGAAGTCGCCGGCCGCCGTGTCGCAGGCCGTGAGCAGAGCCAGCCGGATCTCTCGGTCCCGCAGCAGGCCGATCAAAGCCTCAGCTTCGAGGGGGGAGGGCTGCCCGGTCTTCGGGTTGACGAGCAGCAGCCGGCCCCGGCCGCCTGAGACGTCGCCGTGGCCGTAGAAATGGAAGATGTCGGGCCGGGGACGAGCGTCCAGCGCGTCCACGAGCGCGCCGTCGTCCACATTCGGGACCACCCGGAGCAGGAACCGGCCCGGGAGTCGCTGGCGGAACTGGCCTTCAATGTACTCCGCTAGCTCGGGCCAGGGGATGGCCTCCTTGCCCTTGGGGCTGGCGGCGACGAAGAGGACCGTGACCCGGTCCTGCAGGTGCAGGGCTGGCGACGGCGTATGGCCCACCGTCCGCACGACCCGCACGAAGGAGCGCTTGAGGCGCGGGCCGGGCGATTGCCTGGGCTCTTGCAGGTATTCCCAGGGGAGTTGCATGAGGTCCGGGTGGTTGCTGACGATCTGAATGCGCACGTGGGCATCTGGGAGGCGCGCGTACAGTTCAGCAAGTTCGCCCCGAATCAGGAAGCGAAACAGTTTGGTCCCGTACTCGTGCAATTCTGCGGGCCGGGGCCGGTCCAGGGCGGAAATCAGCCCGCGCCGGATGCGGGGGAGGAAGTCCGTCAGTTCGCGCAGGGACGGCGCGCCGCTCGCGCCCGGCTGAAAGGGAACCTCGGCGAGCGCCAGGTCGTGGTTACAGCGGGCCACGGCCACCGCGTGCTTCCCGGTGCCCGCGTCCAGCAACATCAGGTCCAATACGTCTTTTATCAAGTATTGCGCCATCCCAGTCCCCCGGGCGAAAAACGGCTTCGGCCAGCGCCGCCTGGCCTGGCTTCCCCTCGCGTCGTGTGTGAGCGGCGATTCTAGCGGCCGTGGGGGTGGCCCGTCGATGAAAAAGAGCGGGACGATGAACGACTTCGTTCAGCGACGCTTCGCAGAAGCGTTCGTTGACATCCCTGTTTCGCGGCGAGCCCGCAGCGCGTATAATACAGCCTCTGACGCCCTCCGATCTCCGACCCTCGGCGGGACGCTGCCGTGCTCATCACCATTGTCTGTCCGATCTGCGAGTCGCGCTGGCATGTTGACGCCGCTCTCCGCGGCCGCCAGATGCGCTGCCCCAACGCCAACTGCCGCGAGGTGTTCGAGGTGCGCGAGGCGGCGCCGCCCCCGGAGCCGGTCATCGAGGGGGTAGCGCTGCCCTCGCCGCCGCCGTCGCAGAAGACCGGCCAGGTCGGCGAAATGGTGCCGGTCCTCGGCGCGGAAGTCGCGTCGCCGCCACAGGGGGAAAGGCCCCAGGACGCGACCTGGCGAGGGGGCCCCCCTCCCGTGGGCACGTCGGCGGGAGAAGGCGCGGCTGCGGAGACTCAGGTGCCGGCGCCTTCTCCGGCAGCGGGGCCTCCCGACTGGCGCAAGACCCCGCCACCGGCGCGGCCTCGCGACGGCGCCGCCGCCGCCGCCGAGCCGGTGGCCAGGCCGGTCGCGCCGCCCCCCGTCCGTGCGCGCGGCGCGGTCGCGGTGCCCCCCCCGGCGCCGGCGCCCGCCTCGACTCCGCAACACACCCCACTGCCGAAGCAACTGGCGGCGCGGGCCGCCGAGGACTCCCGGGGTCAAGCGCCTCGCTCCTCGGCTGAGCCGGTCGAGTTGCCCCCCGGCGGCTGGGACGCTCCCCCGGTCCGGGGCGGCGCCGCTGCCGCCGACCAGCGCCCCCGAACCTCGCTGGAGGAAGCGGCCGCCCAGGCGGCGCGGGCGAAGAAGCGCCGCCACTTCTGGGGGATCGTCGCCATCCTGGCCTCCGTCGTCCTCGTCCTCGGCGGCGGGATCGGCTTCGCCGTGTACTTCCTGGGAGAGAGCGAAGACCGCGACCGCGAGGCCGCCGAACATTCGTTCGCGGAGGGACAATTCGACCGAGCCATCGGCCAGTACGCCAAGCTCGTCGAGAAGTATCCGGACAGCGAGCGCCAGGACGAGTACCGCTTTTTCCGGGACCTGTGCGCCATCCTCGTCCTGCCGATGCGCTCCGACCCCGAGGGGGCGTTCGACCACATCAGTACCTTCCTCAAGGAGCGCAAGGACCACCCGCTCTTCGCCGCCCACGGCAAGGAAGTCGGCGAGGCGCTCCTCAAGCTCCTCGCCGACGCCGCCAAATCGGCTAACGACAACTCGGGGGCCGTCGAGGCGCAGGCGCACTTCGAGCGCGGTCAGCAGGTGCTCGACGAGCTGCGGGCGCTGCACCCCGATTGGGCGCCCAAGGAACTGCTCGAAGTGGTCGAGAAGACCAAAGGCGAGATCGCGGATCGCCTCCGGAAGGAGCGCGAACGCCTCGACCTGATCGCCCGCCTGCGGGCGCTGGCGGAGCTGCCGCCCACCGAGGCGGTGCGCAAGCTGCGGGCGATCCTGCGCGCGGAGGTCAAGCCGCCGCTGGACCAGGATCCCGAAGTAAAGAAGATCGAGGAGGAACTGTACGAGAAGCACCGCAAGAGCATCGGCTTCACCGACGAGGCGGACCCGGGCGGGGCGGGGCGCCGCGGCGAGGACGTCGAGGCCGGTCTGCTGGTCCAACCGGTCGTGGCGGCCTCGGGCGACGGGCCCAAGCTGTCCGCCGACCGCGTCGTCTTCGCCCTGGCGCGCGGCGTCCTCTCCGCGATGCGGCAGAGCGACGGCGATATCCAGTGGGCCCGGCGCGTCGGCATCGACACCGCCCACCTGCCGCTGCGCGTGCCGCGGGCGGGGAGCACACCGGAACTGGCGCTGGTCCTGTCGGCCGACACCCTGACCCTGACCGGCGTCAACGTCAGCAACAACGACACGCTCTGGAAACGCCCCCTCGGCGCCGCCAGCCTGGGCCGACCCGTGCTCGTCGGTCGCCGGGTCTACGTCCCGACCCTCGGCGGCGAGGTCCTCGAGATCGAGGTGGCCGGGGGCAAGCTGCTCGGCCGTTACAAGCTCGGGCCGTCCCTCTCGGCCGGCGGCGCCCGCTTCGGCGAGACAAAGCAGATCTTCTTCCCTGGCGACGACTCGTGCGTCTACGTGCTCGACGTGGGCAGCCGCCGCTGCGAGGCGGTCCTGTACACCGACCACGCGGCCGGGTCGCTGCGGGGCGAGCCGATCCTGCTGCCGTCGGAGGACAACCCCGCCGTGCCGGGCTACCTGGTGCTGAGCCAGGCGCACGGCCTTGACGCCACGCTACTGCGCACCTTCCGCCTGCTGCCGCCGGACCCCGCCGCCGACCCGGCCGCCCGGGAGTCGCGCCTGCGGGCCGACCCGGTGGCCATGCCGGAGCGCCGCCTGCGCGGCTGGCCGTGGTTTCCGCCCTATCGCGACCCCGAAAAGCTCGTCACCGTCACCGACGCCGGCGTCATGGGGCTGTTCGGCATCGTCCAGGTCCTCAACAAGGACGACGCTCTGTTCCCCCTGGTGCGCCTCCCCGATAGGGAGGCGGGCACCGTCGAGTTGAGCGGCCACGGCACGGCCCGCGGCCGGGCGCAGGTGGTCTTCGCCCGGGAGAATGACTTGTGGGTACTGGCTCGCGGCCGGCTGCTGCGCTACCTCCTGACGTTGGACAACGCCGGGCCCCGCGTGGTGCCGGACTCGTCGTGGGCGCAGCCGCTCGACCTCGGCTCGCCGCTGCACGACAGTCAGACCGACGACGACGGCCGGACCCTCTTCCTGGTGACGCAGTCGCCCAACGGACAGGCGTGCCTGGCCACGGCGGTGGACGCCGAGACCGGCCGCGTCCGCTGGCAGCGGCAGCTCGGCCTGGTCTGTCACGGCGACCCGCAGAGGCTGGGCGACATGGTGGTCGCGCTCGACCAGGGCGGCGGGCTGTTCCTCTTCGACCCCACGAAGCACCCGGCGGACCTGGAGGGGGCGTGGCAGAGCGCGGGGCGCGGCCTGGCGAAGCCGTTACCCGAGGGCAGCACCGGCTCGATCTGGTTCGTCCCCGGCCCCGACGGGCAATCGGTTTACGAGTTCGCCTGCCTCGACCCCGGCAACCGCCTGATCGTGCGCGAATACCGGGCCGGGCAGCTCGCGGCTTCGGAATACACCTTCGAGTTGCCCGCCCGGCTGGCCGGCACGCCGGCGGTGGGGGAGCAGCGCGTCCTCTTGCCGCTGGTCAACGGGGACACGCGGCAGGTACGCCTGCCGCTCGGCTCGGCGGCGCCGGTGGACGGGCCGACGTGGCGCGCCAGCCGCGGCGACACGGCGGCACGCGGGCACGCCGTCTGGCTCGGCGGCGAGGACTTCCTGACGACAAACGGGCGAAGCGGCCTGACGCGCTGGCGCTTCCTCAACGACGACACCTACGAAGTTATGCCCGAGGGGAAAAATCCCGAAAACCCGACGCTGGAACTCGCCGAGAAGGTCGCCGGCGCGCCCGTCATCCTGTCGCGCACGGCCACCGGATCGACCTTGCGCGTGTGCGTCGCGGACGAGAGGGGGACGGTGTACCTGTTCGAGGGAGAAGGGCTAAAGCCGGCGCGGCAGTGGGAGCTGAAGGAATCGATCACGGCCGGGCCGTTCGTCCGCGGCGGCCTGGCCGGGTGCGTGGTCGGGGGGCGGCGCCTGGTATGGCTCGACCCGGCGAAGGACGACCGACTGTGGAGTTACGACAGTCCCGGTGAAGGGATCATCGGCCAACCGCAAATCGCCGACGGCCTGGTGCTGGTGGCCGACGTCTCGGGGCGCTTCGTGAGCCTCGACCCGGCGACGGGACGGGCGCGCGGGCCGGGCTACCAGCTGCGGGCGAGCGTGGGGCCGGGGGCCACCCCGGTCGGCTTCGGGACGGGGCGGGCGTTCGCCCCGCTGACCGATGGCACCGTGCTGCTGCTGCCGCTGCGCCACCTGCGCGAGCCGCTGCCGGGACTGCCGCCGGTGTGGTGATTCCTGGACCCGTTCAGAAACCGTAAGAAAAATCTCTTCGCCGCTTGCGGCTTCGCAGGAACGATTGCGAAGCCGCAAGCGGCAAGACGGTTTTTGATACAGTGTCTAAACAGATAGTGGAGGTCGATATGACGGTGCGCGGCATCGTGTTGGCGGGCGGCAAGGGCACGCGCCTGGGCGAGCTGACGAAGGTCACCAACAAGCACCTGCTGCCCGTCGGGCCGGTGCCGATGGTCTACCACCCCCTGCGCAAGCTGACCGGCGCCGGGATCAAAGACGTCCTTCTGGTGTCCGGCACCGACCACATGGGCGACTTCGTCGAGTTGCTCGGCTCCGGCCGCGACCACGGCTGCACCCTCACCTACCGCGTGCAGGACGAGGCCGGCGGCATCGCCCAGGCGCTGGGCCTGGCCGAGCTGTTCTGCACCGGCGCCCGCTGTGCCGTCATCCTGGGCGACAACATCTTCCACGACCCCCTCGGCCCGATGCTCGCCGAGGCGGCCCGGAAGCCCGACTGGGCCTGGGTGGCCCTCAAGCGCGTCCACGACCCCAAGCGCTACGGCGTCGCCGAACTGCAGGGCGAACGCATCGTCGGCATCGAGGAAAAACCGCCGGAGCCCAAGAGCGACTTCGCCGTCGCCGGCATCTACGTCTACCCGCCGGACGTGTTCGACATCATCAAGACACTCAAGCCGAGCAAACGCGGCGAGTTGGAGATCACGACGGTCAATTCGCGCTACCTGGAGCAGGGGCGGCTCGGCTACAGTATGTTGCAGGGGTACTGGACCGACGCCGGCACGCTGGAGTCGCTGGCGACCGCAAACATGCTGGTGCGCGAGAGTCCGCCGGTGTATTGAGCGGCGCGTGACGGACGGATAGGATGCGCGAGTAAGGAGAAACGCCGTGATTGAACTCACAGGAGACCAGTTGCAGTCCCTCGACGGACAGCCCCAGCCGCCCGTCGCGGTCGATCCCCGGACGGGGCAGGAATACCTTCTCATCCGCCGGGAGATTTACGAACTCTTGCGCAGAACCCTCAAGCCCTACGGCCGCGGCTGGGACGACCCGGCCGACGACGATCTCATCCGGAAAGATCTATGAGAAGAGGAGACGTCGTCGAACTTGACTGGCACTTCAGCGACCTTACGGGCTCGAAGGTGCGCCCGGCCGTCGTCGTACAGGCGGATTTCCTCAACGGCCTCATCGACGACACGGTCCTCGTGAAAATTACCAGCAATCGCTTCGGCATCCCCGGCACGGAGGTCCAGATCGATCCAGCGGCGGAGACGGCGTCGGGCCTGAGCAAGGTGTGCTATGCCTCATGCAAGGACATCCTGACGCGGGACCAGACTCTCATCCTGCGGACGGTCGGCGTGCTGTCGGGCGCGACGATGCGGCAGATCGAGGACTGCCTGAAGACGGTGCTGGGGCTGCCGTAGCAGGGCTGTCAGCGCTGCCCCGCCTTCAATTCGTCCCACTGCGCGGGCGTGAACAACACTTCGCGGGCGTTGCTGCCGTTGTAGCTCCCGACGATGCCATCCTCGGCCATGTAATCGATCAGGCGGGCGGCACGGCCGTAGCCGATGCCGAGCACGCGCTGCAGCAGCGACACGCTGCCGCGCCCCTCGCGCACCACGACATCGATCGCCGTCTCGTACAGGTCGTCGTCGCGCGAGTGCAGCGCCCCGAGCGTGCCCCCTTCCCCGTCGCCGCCGTCGGCCTTCAAACGGATCAGCTCCTCGGCGTAGCACGGCTCGCCTTCCAGGGTGCCGACAACTTTCTCGATCTCCTTATCATCGAGGTAAGTGCCCTGGGCGCGGACGAGGGTGCTGGTGCCCGGCTGCAGGAAGAGCATGTCGCCCTTGCCGAGCAGCTTGTCGGCCCCCATCTCGTCGAGCACCACGCGGCTGTCGGAGCGGCTCGACACCTGGAAGCAGATGCGCGCCGGCAGGTTCGACTTGATCAGTCCGGTAATGACGTCCACCGTCGGCTTCTGCGTCGCCAGGACCAGGTGAATCCCGGCCGCCCGCGACTTCTGCGCCAGGCGGATGATGTGTCCCTCGACCTCCTTCTTCATCTGCATCAGCAGGTCGCTCAACTCGTCCACGAAGATGACGATGTACGGCATGTGCTCCGGGACGTGCTCGCGCTCCTCCTCGGTCATCTCGCCCAGGCGGCGGAAGCGATCCTCGGGGGCCAGCTCGTTGTAGCCGGCGATGTTGCGGACGCGCACCCGCGCCAGCAGGTCGTAGCGCTCTTCCATCTTGTCCACCGCCCACGACAGAATGACCTCGGCCTTCTTCATGTCGGTGACGATGGGGTGCATCAGGTGCGGCAGCCGGGCGTAGTCGCTCAACTCGACCCGTTTCGGATCGATCATAATCATCTTCACCTCGTCGGGCCGGCGCGTCATGAGCATGCTCAGGATGATCGAGTTGAGGCAGACCGACTTGCCGGTGCCGGTACGGCCGGCGATGAGCAGGTGCGGCATCTCGGCGAGGTCGTAGACCAGTGGCCGGCCCTCGGTGTCCTTGCCGAGGTACAACGGCACGCGCATTTTCGCCGACCGCTTGGCGCCGGCCAGCAGCACCTCCTTGAGGCGCACCGTGGCCCGGTGCTCGT
>Ga0116223_10001646_pt1 | contig 22516 bp, 27 predicted proteins | sample Sb_taG_3_FD_90092 | JGI IMG/M metagenome (GOLD analysis project Ga0116223, IMG submission 90092) | Peat soil microbial communities from Weissenstadt, Germany - Sb_50d_a_PC metaG | ecosystem: Environmental > Terrestrial > Soil > Wetlands > Peat | place: Germany: Weissenstadt | collected 2010-09-21 | reverse complement strand
TGATACTGCGGCTCCTCGCCCACAACGCCGAGCACTGGCTCGCCAGCCACCTCAACGCCTACCTCCGCGACGACGACGAATACCGCGCCATCACCCGCCAGGCCATCATCCGCGGCCTCGCAGGCACCATCACCTGCACGGCTGCCGACATCACCGTCACCCTCGACCCGCCCGCCGCCCGCACCATCACCCGCGCCCTGCGGCTCCTCCTCGACGAGATCAACCAGAACCCGCCCGCCATGCCCGGCGACACCCGCCCCATCACCTACCAGCTCGCCAGCCCCTGACATTCAACAATCAGCGCACAGCGCTTACCGGAGATCTGGGGCCCCGTTAGGGCTTGGAAATGAACAACATTCTCAACTGGGCTCGTGGGTCGGGGTGATGGGTGTAGTTCCACTCTCCGAGCCAGTTGTGCGGGGTGAGGTACGAACCTTGCCCTGCCCGGCCGGCGCACCAAAACCCGGCAAGCCCGGACCAGGACGACCACCAGGATCGAAGAACCGCCGGCCGGCCCCGCGCCACGACGTCGGCAAGAACCGCAAAACGGACACGGCAAAGCCGAGAGCCACAACGCCGACAGGTTAAACGACAAGCTTAGGCCTGCTAAAGAATAACGTCTACTTTTGATCCGTGGCTGGTCAGGCTTGTGGGGTACAGCGGTTTCTGTGGGTGCCGGGGAGTCGCTTGCCGCCAAGTTCGCGGCGCTGTTCCCGCATCTGGACAAGCGGCAGCGGCGATGGAAGATGAGCGCCGAGGCGCGGGGCCGGGCCATGGCGGGATCATCGTGGTGACGAGACAGGCCGCTGACCAGCCACGAGGTCATCGTGCAGACCATCGCCGCCACCACAACCCGCACAGGGCTCACCGTTCAGGCCGAACTCGACACAAGCGACTACCACAAGGCATCAAGATCGCAGACCGGCAGATCAGGGACCTGGAGAAGCGACGGCACAGCACCGCCACGACTTCCACCCGGAGTGGAGCTTCTGCATCGTCCCAGGCACTGCCTGAGGCGGCGCGTAGTTAATCAGCGAGCCTTAGCGCTGGGCTAGCGGTAACCAATGGCCTGACCCGGTCGGCAAGGTCATATGGGCCGCCACGAGAGCACAGAACTGGAATTTCTGGCGTGACGATCATGCGTCTCGATCGGCCTCGACAATCGCAAATACTCGGCGATCTGGCGTGCTTTATCAGACGTGCGTGGTAGTGACCTGACCAGGCGGGCAGTGACCTGGTGTAATGGCCGATCCGATCTTACGGTGGAGTGGTCAGCTTTCCTTGCTGTGGCCGCGGCTGGCCCAGCAGCCTTCCGGGTCACAGCCGGAACCGGGAGGTCCCGATGACCACCACCATCCCTTCGACCGCTGTCGTCCCGGTCAGGCCGGTATTCAGCGATCAGGAACACCAGGCGTTAGCCGGGTTCCTGGCCGGGTACACCGGCCTGACCCGCGAGGCCTACGCCCTGGACCTGCGCCAGTTCACCGCCTGGTGCGCCCGGCATTCCCTGCGCCCGTTCGATGTCCGGCGGGCCGATATCGAATGCTTCGGCCGGGACCTGGAAGCCAGGGGCCGGGCCCGTGCGACCGTCACCCGTCGGCTATGCACCATCGCGGGGTTCTACAAGTACGCCGTCGAGGAAGACCTGCTCGATCACTCCCCGGCCGCGCACGTGCGCCGGCCCCGCCTGGACTATGAATCGCATGCCACCGGGCTGGACCGCAACGAGATCGGCGCGCTGCTCGTCGCCGCAGGGCTCGGTCCCGCATCCGAGCATGCGCTGATCTCGCTGCTGGCGCTGAACGGGCTGCGGGTCTCCGAGGCCACCGGCGCCGACATCGAGGCCCTCGGCGTCGAACGCGGGCACCGGACCCTCGCGATCGTCCGCAAGGGCGGGAAGAGAGCCACCATCCCGCTCGCCCCGCGGACCGCGCGGGCGACCGACGTGGCCATCGGCGAGCGCTGCGAGGGACCGATCTTCCTGACCACCGGCGGTGCCCGGCTGGACCGGCACGGCGCCGGGCGGATCGTCCGAAGGATCGCCCGCCAGGCAGGCATCGCCAAGCCCGTCGGTCCTCATACGCTCAGGCACGCATTCATTACCGCCGCGCTTGACGCGGGCGTGCCGCTGCGCGACGTGCAGGAAGCTGCCTCTCACGCTGACCCCAGGACAACTATGAGGTACGACCGAGCACGGGTCTCCCTGGACCGGCATGCTACGTACATCGTCGCGGCCTATGTCGCCGGAGCCGCCCGCTAACGACGCGCGACAGCAAAGCCGCCCGGCGAGACATCCGCCGCCGGGCGGCACGCCGTTCACCATGCGCAGCAGATGGCCCGGGCCGTCCACGATCATTGTTTCGGGCAGCAGCCCGGCCCACCGCGACGACAGCCCGACAAAGATCTCAAACGACATCGGCGGCATCTGCCCGACCGGCCTCGCCCGGTCCAGATCCGGCCAGTGCTGCGCTTCCTGCACTCCTGCTGCCGTGCCCGCGGCGTCGTGCCGCGGGCTGCCTCGTACTGCTCGGTGACGCCGGCCGGGGGTGGGTCGGCGTTCGCTGGTCTCGGCGCCCTGCTTTCTGGCCCGGGCCCGGGTGTCGGCGCTGTCCCGGCGGGCTGCGGACGTCCGCCCTGGCGCGATCATCGCTGAGATTGTCGCTGGCCGAGCGGGAGGAGACCTCGCGGGGGCCTGGCCGCGGGTCAGCCGGGCGGGCCATCGCGCGCCGGCTAGTGCCAGGGCCGTCACGGCATCCTCCGTCGGCGTGCGGTGCACCCTGGTCCTGGCGATCACCGTCATCAGCCCGGCTGGCGTCAGCTCGGCCGGGCTGAGATTCCCGCACCGCGAACGGGCCGGCACTACGATCGGCAATACAGCTAGAACGCGCCGTACAGGAATCACGGGAAGGAATCGGTCCGGTCATGCCGCGCTGGAATCGTGGGAAAGACAAAGCAGATACGGCCGCGCCGGCGCCCTTCGCCGTTCCGGAGTGGGTCATCGACAGCGGGCAGCACTACCGTGAGGCCGCCGAACTCGCCCGGACCGGCTCCCGGGGCCGGGCAACGATAACGTCGGTAACCTTCGGAGGCAAACTCTATGACGGCGTGGTGTGGACGATCGGCATGCGGGTCCAGCCGGACGACGGCGACGCATTCGACGCCGAACTCGCCCTCGCGCTCGACACCGAGTTCCAGGACGGTCCCCCCCGAGAGGTCGGCGAGACCGCCGCGATCGTGTTCGACCCTGGCAACCGTGCCCGGGTGCGGTTCCTCCCCCCGCACCTTGCCAGCGACGGCCCTTAAGCCCCTGAGCGCCGGCTCCCTAATCAGCCGGGACCGGCGAGTCCTTCCTCCGGCGCTGCCCGGCCGGAGCAGCCGCGGATCCGCCTGGCCGGTCACGCCGGTCACGCCGGTCAAGCACGGTCCACGATGACCCCTGGCCCGTCACTGTTCGTAGTCTATGGGACACGCATCTGACGTACCGGAAGGCTCGATATGTATCGCACCGTGCCGATCAGCCCGGCCGTCAGTGTCGCGCCAGAAGGAACGTTATGGCGCTGTCGCCATGATCGCGGGCCGCGAGCTGGCGATCCATCCTAACTTCCGCACATGCAGGTAGCGGACGTTGGCTGACCGCGTGGTCATGCCGTGACGCGCATGATTACTCGCAATATTGGGACAGGGCCGTCGGCCGGGCGATCCGTCCCTCAGCATCGTCGTTGCCGCCCTACCTGTATCGGTGGCTTCAGCGCGAATTAGCCAGCTTCCCACGGCTGCCGTCGCGGCGCGACAGTGCCGGTCCGGCAGGGAACACCGCGCCGTGAGCGCCGCGGCCGGCTAGGCGCGGGTGAAGACCGCATGGACCGCGATCGTGTTGTGCATGGACGCGATCCCGATGAAGTTCCAGGTCAGGCCGAAGTCGGCCCGGTTGACCGGGAGCTCGCCGTCCAAGGAGATCTCGCCGTCGGCGGCGCAGACGGTCACGTTGAAGGATGCCGGGCGGGTGTTGGCCCGGACGGTCAGGCTGCCGGTTACCCGGACGCCGCCGTCGGCCGGCCTGACGTTCTGGGCGGTGAACGTGATGTCCGGGTGGGTAGCGATGTCGAAGAAGTCGGGCGAGCGCAGGTGCTTGTCCCGCTGGGCATTCTTGGTGTCGATCGACCCGGCGGCCACGGTAAGGACGCCGCTGGCCTCCCCGGTCGCCGTTACCGTGCCGTTCCCGGAGATCTCGCGAAAGACGCCGTGCAGCGGGCGCAGCCCCCAGGTGTGCCGGGTCGTCAGCCGGACTTCGGACCTCGCCGGGTCCAGTGTCCAGGTCCCGGCGAGCGTGCCATCTGCCAGCTTCGACTGCAGCTCCGGCGACGTGAGCTGTCCTGACGGTGCCATGCCGTCCCTCCTGCTATTCGATTCGTATGTCAAAACTTTTTTGTTCTGGGAACCATATAGACTGTGGACGCTCAGAGTCAACCCGCACCAGCGCGAGCAGGGAGCGCCATGACGCAGGAAGCAGGCGCGCCGCAGCACTCGCTCATGTGCCTTCGCCTGATGCAGGCGTTCCGGAGCGTCAGCCGCGGAATGCGGCGCTGGCACGACGGCGCCGCGCCGCCGTCGGCAGCACCCCTCAGCCCCCGGCACATCGCAGCGCTCGAGCAGCTTCTCGGCAGCCCGCTCACTGTCAGCGAACTCGCATCCCGGCTCGGGCTGACCCTCCCCACCGTCAGCGGCGTCCTCGCCGACCTTGACCGCGCCGGCTTCATCGAACGTCACCCCGACCCCGCCGACCGACGGCGGACGATCGTCCAGGTCATCCCCGGCCAGGCCACGCTGATCGGGGAATGGCTCGACGGCGCCGCCAGGCCCCTGTCCCGCGTCCTAGACCAGCTATCCCCCGCCGAGCAGGACGCCTTCATCAAAGCCATGAACCTGCTCGAAACTGAACTGCATCGCCCCGGCGCTCAGCCCTGAGCCCGGCGCGACCAGGGAGGTCATTCACTCCGGGCCGGTCCGGGGCCAGAAGAAGGAAGCACGGTGTGAGCGATGCGCGCCTATCTAGTCACGGGCGATCCGGGCTCGGGCAAGCCGGCCCTGGCCACGCCCGGCCAGGCAGCCGGGGGCGAGCATGATGATCGCAAAGGCGTGCGCGCTAGCCTCGATCTTCGGTGCAGAAATTAGGTTGAGGTCGTGAGCGCTGGTGATCTGCGGGTGCTGTTCCGTACGGGCGTGGCGGGTGGTCAGCGGGCGGGAAGCGAAACTGCAGGGGCCGGCCAGCTGGCGCTTCCACCGGATCTGGTCAACCGAATGGTTCCACGACATGGACGCCTGCGCCGATAAGGCAATCGCGGCCTACCACCACGCCCTGCGAGACGCCGATGACGGCAAGCCCGCCACCAGCCCCATCCGCCGCCCACCGCCGAACGCGCCCGTGCGCGACGCCGACGACAGCGAGCAGACCGCACGACTGCAAACTGCGTACCAAGCCGCACTCTCGCGAATCACGCCGCCGTCGGTCCACGGGCAACGCACAGGCCCGCGCCCCCACGATCACCCGCGGGAGCCCGATCGACACGTACTCCGACCCCGAGCTGCTCAGCCTGGCGCAGTGGATCAGATCCGACGAGGTTCTCCGGACCGAGGACGAGCTGCTCCAGGAGATGATGCAGGAACTCGGTTACCAGCGACGCGGGAAGAACGTAGTAGCCCGGCTGACGGCCACGATTACCCGGTCAGCGGCAAGCCCGCCACGCCGTCACGGCCCGCGCGACCGGTAACAGGCTGGGCCTGCGGCGCATCGACGCAGCTCACCTCGCCAAGGAGCGGATCCGCGAGAAGCCAGGACATGAGCAGCCTGCGGCGGCACGGCGCACTGAGTCGCATCGCTGTCACTGATGCACACCGGGGAAGGGCTAGAGCTAGCCCCGCCACTCAGCCACAGGCCAGCCCACTCTCAGGCACCGGGCGCCAGCGGGTATTGGCTGACCATTCCAACCGGCCTGCCGACGGCAATCACGAACTGCCGACCACCGCCAGGCCGATCACGAGCTGTGACTTCATGGAAGGTAACGGACACTCCCGAGCCGCCGTTCTGGCGCAGGTCAGTCCTGCTCGGCATGGATGGTTCGGGCGTGCAGAGCTGGGTGTTATGCGCGGTTTACCGATGTGGTCGGCACGCAGGACGATGCTCGGTTCTGCCGAGAAGAGTGCGGACCTACGTCGCAAAATCGCGGCCCGCGCCTGGGTTGGAGGTGAGCCCCTGCAACGTGGTTACCCTGTAGCGGCGGAGCCTGTCAGGCAATTGATCGGTAACATTGGACAGCAGCCGAAGATACCGCTGGAGTACGATCCGTTGAGATGCCAACAGGAGGTGGAATGACCAGTACTTCTGGCCCTGCTGACCCGTCGGAGCCGACAAGCGGAGATGAGCGCGAAAGATCCAGCTCTCCGCTTATGGCAGCCTTGGGTGTCCTGGCCTTAGCTGCGGCCTTAGCGGCGCCCCTCGCGCCTGCAGGTTCGGTGCGGGCGGTCGCGATAGTGTGTGGCATTCTGGCTGCTGTCGGCTTGACACTCAACGTTATTTGGGGTCGTGGTCGGCGTGCCATTGCCATCGGGTCAGGCTTGCTGATAGCCGTGGCAGCCGGATCGGCGGGCGCTGCCTTTGTTAGGTCGGTACAGAGTACCGGATCATCTCACGTCGCCAAGCATCGTTCCCCGCTACCGGTACTGAGGATCTTGCAGCCTCCTCATGGACTAATACCATGGTGCAGCACAGTTGAAGGTACCGGGACGATTCCTAGCGGTGACTCTTTGCTAATCTTTGATAGACAGGTCGGTCCTGACAATCTGCCATCCCTAGGCTCAGTATACAGCCTCGACGGACCGGTTGTTCCGTTAGGGAGCAGCTGGTCGATAACTCCTGTCTATATTGGAATGCAGAAACTAGCAGGTCCATTCTATGATGAATTGACCGGTGTTCTGGTAACCAACAGAACTGCTGGTTTTATACTGCGATAAGGGCCGCCGCCTGGGCGACGAAGGTGCTTCCTCCAGCACTCGAATCTATCCATGCCTTCGTACTCCGAAATGGAAACGATAGGCAATGTTGATAGAATATGCAGCAGGCTATCGGCCCTCGTTATTAGAGATCCGGGCCGGTGGCGGCTAGATCTTGACACTGGCTGATCGGCGGTGATCGAGGCAGATGCAGCCTAATCCGCGACCCACCGCGTCGCGCTGCGAACGTCCGGATCTGCCGCCGTGAGCGCGCCTGGCTATGACGCGATGAACTTAGTGGGCTGCCTCGTACTGGCGCATGACGTCGGCGCTGATCCGGCCGCGCTCGGAGACCGTCAGGCCCGCCGCTCTAGCCCAGCTCCGCACGGCAGCGCGATCGACTGACGGGCTGCCCTGACGGCTGGCGCCGCCGCGGCGGCCGCTGCCAGGTACCCGGCGGCCTGCCTCGATGAACGGGGCCAGCGCCTTCTCCAGCTTCGCCCGGTTCTTGCTGCTGAGGTCGACTTCGTAGGTCACGCCGCCGAAGCTGAACGAGACTGTTTCAGCGTTCTCCGAGCCATCAAGATCGTCGGTGACAATGACGGACACGCTTTGGGCCATGACACCGGATCGTCGGCTCGGCCTGCCCGATTGTCAATGCGGCATGCCGGTGAACTGGGCAGTGTGACAGCAATGTGACAACAGCAGCCGGAGCTCGCCACCGGGAGCGTCGGCACCCAGGGCGGCGCACGGCGCGTGCGTGCCGTGCTGGGCCACGCCGTCAGCGACGAATCGGGCATCGGACCGCCGGGCGCACTGCATCGGAAGCATCTCGACCTGGCAGGCAGGAATCTTTGGGCGCCTGTCGAGTCCGCGCCCGGCATCTCGGAATCCAGCTGGACCGCCGCCCGGCGCTGTCACACTGGGTGACGAAGATGGATACGGATAGCGCGCACCGAGCCGCCGATCTGCGCGAATGTCTGCAGGCGCTAGGTCCACATACTCGTTGTACAGATCCGGTTGTTCTGCGCGCCCATGAACTTGCGACCGATTTCCTCGGCGAGCGTGGCTGGATTGACGTCATGATGCGCGACATCAGGACGGGGCTTGCCGCGGTGGTCAACCGCACGGAGTCTTGGTCCGGCGGCGATTCACCTGGCTGAGCGGCGCAAGCCCGTGGCGTCCAGGCCAAAGACAGCGCACTGGGGCTGGCCCTGGCAGGAACGTCAGGGTTGTGGTGGGCGTTCTTACCGGTCGGAGCCACCCGATGATGTAATACGCAGCCGCTCGATTCGGTCGTAAGTCAGCTCGTCACGGCAGGGGGTCGGGCGGATCGTACCGAGGATGTCCTTGGCTGCCAGGACTGTTCGGCGCCCGTGACCGGAAATGGCTTGATGGCGTCACAAAATGGCGCGAACATGGCCAAATCTTAATGGTTCACTTCGTCTATTGTCATCACCCGCCCGGAGGTCTAAGCTACTCTCACAATAAGCCGGGAGGCGGGGTATGGCTAGCATCAGTTTATGCCGAAGGCTCTCCACGCAAATAGCTCGCGCGAAGACGACCAGGCTTCTGGCGGTTCTTGTTCTTGCCATCATGCTCACAGGTCTGGCCCCTGGGCGCAGCCTCGCAGCCGACAGCTGGACGTTTGCTGGCTCAATCCCGGCCCAGTATGCTGACCACGTTTCCTGGTGGGATCCGATGGTGATTGATCCCATGAACGCCAATGTCATCTACGTTCCAACGTTCGATGAGGGGCTGCTCAAAAGCACCGACGGCGGCGTGACCTGGAATCTGATTAGCACTCAGCAGGTCGATAAGATTGCTATTTCGCCAAGCAACCCGAACATCATCTACGGTGGGAGTTTCGCAAGCGGCCCTGTCGGCCCTGTTGTGAAGAGTACCGACGGCGGCGTGACCTGGACCGACATTACTCACGGCCTGCCGCACTCCTCGAATGGCTGGCCATACCCGGCGGTGAGCGCCATAGTAATCGATCCTAGTAATGCCAGCATCGTGTACATGGGACTTACCGGTAACTGCAGCGAGGCCTGGAAAACTACCGACGGCGGCAACTCCTGGGCCTTTACCGGCGGCCCCGGATGCGACACGACTGACCTGGCCGCCGCGCCGACTGACCCGAACATCATCTACTGGGCCGGCCGTAGCCCGTCGCCCGGGACCTACATTGCACGCACGTCCGACGGAGCCAGTACCTGGACGTATCCCAGCGGCGCCGGCGTCGGCCTCGACAACCTGTTCGGCTACAGCGCCGACACGGTGGCGGTAGATTACAACAACCCCAATACCGTCTACGCCAGCAGCATCAATGGCAACGGCCTCTATAAGAGCACCGACGGAGCGGCTACCTGGACCCAAATCTCCACTAGCACCGTCGGATGGCAGAATCTGGCCACCGACCCAGTGCGCGCCAATTCCCTGTACTACGCGGCGCCGTCCGGGTCGAACGTCTTCGCCAGCAGCGACGGCGGCGCAAGCTGGAGCGATATCACGAACAACCTGCCCGGCGGAATCCTGAAGCTCGAAATTCCGGCGAGCAACATCGATACTCTCTACGCCTGGACTGGTTCCGGCATATACACCCGCGGCCTTGGCGGTCAGGCGCCGCAGTCGATCACTTTCGGGACGCTGCCGGGCCATGCCTACGGCACTGCCCCGTTCCCGGTGTCCGCCACCGCGTCATCGGGACTGACGGTGTCATTCAGCTCTGACACGCCGGACGTGTGCACCGCAAGCGGGCAGACGGTCACGATCGCGGCGGCGGGAACCTGCACGATCCGCGCTTCGCAGCCGGGCAATACCAGCTACCTGGCCGCCCCAGACGTGACCCAGTCGTTCACCGTCAGCCAGGCAGCCCTGTCCATCACCGCCTCCTCGCCGGCCATGACCTACGGCGGCACCGTGCCAGACATCACGGCCAGCTACTCCGGATTCGTCAACGGCGACGGCCCGGGCAGCTTCACCACGCAGCCGACCTGCTCCACCACTGCCACCAGCACCTCCACGGTCGGCACCTACCCCGCCACCTGCTCAGGCGCGGCAGACCCCAACTACGCGATCGCCTACCTGCCGGGCATCGTCACCATTAACCAGGCGACCCCGCAGATCTCCTGGCCCGCGCCGGCGGCAATCGCCTACGGCACTCCGCTCAGCGCCGCTCAGCTGGACGCCACCACATCGGTGCCTGGCGCCTTCAGCTACAGCCCAGGCGCAGGGACAGTCCCGCAGCCCGGCACTCAGGCACTCACGGCGACCTTCACCCCGCAGGACACCACCGACTACACCCCGGCGACAGCATCAGCCACGGTGTCAGTCGGATTCACCCGCCCCTGCCTGACCACGACACAAAGCGGATCACTGACCGTGGCCAAGGGCCAGGCGATCTGCATCGGCCCAGGAGGGAAGGTGACCGGGTCGGTCACCGTCGCAGTCGGCGGCGCCCTGTGGGTGAGCGGCGGCAGGATCGGCGGATCACTCACCTCGACAGGAGCCAGCGGGATCACCGTATGCGGGGCGAAGGTCACCGGATCGGTCGCCGTCACGGGCACCGGCGGACCCGTCGTGATGGGCGGCGCAGGATGCCCAGGTGACACCTTCGGCGGCAGCGTGAGCATCAAGGCCAGCACCGCAGGCGTCTGGCTCGGGAATAGCCAGGTACCCGGCTCGCTCACCCTGTCCGGCAACTCCGGAGGCCTCACAGCCACGGGCAACACCGTGACCGGCAGCGCGACCGTCGGCAGCAACAACGGCGGCGTCACCTTCACGAACAACACTGTGACCGGATCCCTCACGATCACGAACAACACCGGCGGCTTCACCTACACCGGCAACACCATCTACGGCTCCATCACCAACTCGGGCAACAGCTAGGCGAATACAGACACCGACGTCTTGAGCCTAGGCCCGCCCAGTAGTGAGATGGCTAAGAAAAGCCGCTTCGTCGCTGTTAGCGCAGACGCGGAGGCAGACCTTGCCCGAAGTGCCGTAAGGTGCAGCGGATGCTCCGTTGCGAGATCTGCAGGGGTCAAGGTAAGACGGCAACAACTCAATGCCGTAACGCGTGCAATATGCACGGCTGGCTGTGCCCCGTTTGCGGCAAGAATTACTAGGCTGCCTGGCCATTCTTGTGACGCGTACACTACATCAGGTTGTCCACCGGACCTACTGGACCATCCGGGGCACCAAAGCACGGCTGACCACCGAGCTGGCTTCCTGATTCCCCACCTGGCCAAGCCGGGCCAACCGTGCCCCAGCCCCGCATGGCCGAAACCGCCGCCATCGCCCGCACATGCCGCATAGGGCGCGCGCTTGGTCGTGGGAGATCTCGCCGTCAGACGGCCCGAGCGCTCTCGGCACCCGACCGGCACCTCGGCCAGCCGATTGCGACGTTCGGCCAGTCACATCCGCCAAGCCGACGGTTGGTCGGCACACAGAGACCGCGCCGATCGCTCGTCCCCATCACCCTCAGTGATGGGGACGGCCAGGGAGAACGCTCGCCGAGCCGCCGATCTGCATTCCTTTCGGCAGTGAGGGGCTGTCGTCAGGGCGGATACCGAATGGTGGATCTGGGTGCCGCAGAGGATCCCGGCGCTTGGTGAATGAGCCACACAAGATCAGCGTTTGGCGCGAAGCGCACCAGATCGGCGCCTTCCGCATGGCCGCCGCCCGTAAATGCGCATGCCCGGCTTGATGACTAGCGGGAACTCGCCAGATGGTTCCAAGATCATGTTGCTGTCGAGTTCTCCTTGATCATTACGGAAGGTCGTGCATGCTGCGCCATCATCTGGTCACCCTCGCCGAGCTGACGGTGCATGCAAGGGGGCAGGTGCTGGCCTGACGATGTCGCCAGGGCAGAGAACCGTCGACTACAGTCAACGGTTATGGCTGAGACGCTCGATCACATCATCAGAGACGCGCCCCTCTCCATTCTCCCAGCGGTCAGCAAGGAGCGAGTGCGCCCATTAGCGAAGCAGCTGGACGCAGTCGCGTATGCCGAGGGCGCCCGGTGCTATCTGGATGGGAGAGCTCTGCGCCGGGCACTGGGCACCGCCATCTCCCCGGCCGCGGTTGAACGGGTACTCGCTTTCGCGAAGCAGAATCCCAACGTGCCCGTCATCGACAGGCCGAGCCAGCATGTTCCCGGGACGCGGGTGCCGTTTCTTGAGTTCGTCCGCCTCACCGGCGCCACCGCCGAACCGGCGGGCAGCCTTGGCCTGGCGACGGCCTCGACGCTGGAGGAGGTGAAGAGGGCACTGCTCCAGAGGCTGCCGGGCCTTTCCGCCGACGTGTTTGACAGCGACCTCATGGCCGGCCTTCGCGCGCACTTCGAGGCAACTCCGGCGACCGCGGCTCCCGCGGAACCGGCGATGGGCTACGGGTCGTGGGAGCTCTGCATGCTGAACAACGGCGTGGTAGGCGCGACGCTCTTCCTCATCGGAGTCTTCTTCGGCGTCGCCCTGCTGGCCGAGCTGGCCAGCGGAGGGGCGGTCACCCCGGCGCTGGTCTATCTATTTATCATCTGCTTCGGCGGCGGCGCTCTCACCATCCTGGCCGCGCTGAACATCTGCAGGTAATGGTATGAATGAGCGCCCGGCACTCGCGGCGCGTTTCCCTGACGCGGACATATCCGGGCCCGATACTCCGTCGGTGGCAGCCAGCTAACCAGCAAGCGGACTGCCTGGCCGAGCAAGCACGGAGCGTTATTGAGCCTGATGCAGCCCAAGCCGCGATCTAGCGCGCGTCCCCTTCGGTCTGGGAGCAGACCAGGCGCTCACGGGAGGGCCGTCCGGCAAGACATCCCACCCGCCCGGGCGGCTTCCCGGCACATCGGCCTCCCAGAGCACCGAGAGTAATCAAAAACGCAGCACCGCGAGCCGCCGCTATGGGCTGTACTGCTCCAGAACTCCGAGCAGCGTCTGTGGCCTGCGGTTTGGCCCGCGGACAGCGATGAGGCAAGATCGCGGTCTGTGCCGATCCGACTTCTGTACCTCACCATCATCCGGGTCTTTGGCTGGCTGCTCCTGCTGAGCCGAAGCCAGGCGTCGAAGGACGCCGAGATCATGGTGCTCCGCCATGAAATAGCGGTCCTGCGCCGCCAGGTCAGCCGGCCCCGGCCGGACTGGGCCGACCGGGCGATCCTGGCTGCGCTGGCCCGGCTGCTGCCAGCCGGGCTGCGCGGCCATCGCCTGGTCACGCCGGGCACGCTGCTGGCCTGGCACCGCCGCCTCATCCAGCGCAAGTGGACCTACCTGGGCAAGCCCGGCCGACCGCCCGTCATCAGGGAGATCCGCGACTTGGTGCTGCGGCTGGCACGAGAGAACCCGTCCTGGGGGTACCGCCGCGTCCACGGCTAGCTGTCCCGGCTCGGTCACCACCTCAGCGCGGCGACCGTCCGGCGGATCCTCCGCGCTGCCCGCCGGCCTGCGCCCCGCAGGCAGGATACGTCGTGGCGGGCGTTCCTGCGGGCACAGGCGCACGGGCTGCTGGCCTGCGACTTCTTCCACGTTGACACAATCTTCCTGCGCCGTCTGTATGTGCTGTTCGTGATGGAAGTGGCCACCCGGCACGTCCGGGTCCTCGGCGTCACTGAACATCCAGATGGCGCCTGGACCGCTCAGCAGGCCCGCTACCTGGTCATGGACCTCAGCCAGCGGACCGGGTCCTTCCGCTTCCTCATCCGGGACCGTGACGCCAGGTTCACGGCCGTCTTCGACGAGATCTTCGCCAGCGAAGGCCTGAAAGTAGTAAAGACCCCTCCGCAGACGCAGGCGCGGGCTCGGGTCGTTCCAGATAGTAGTGCTGTCGCGCCGGGATCGCCGGGGCGTGCTTAAGCTTAAGCCAGGAGAAACTGACGCAATTATCCGCGCGCAGGCAACGGCCAGAAGTTCGGCCGGGGGGCGGGATTCGGCCGGATATGGTCTGGTCCTGTCGGCCGCGCCGTCTGTTCATCATCTGCTGTTCAGCGTCTGGTCGCCCTGGTGCCATAGCGTGGCTGGTGATCGCGCACGGCGGTCGTGACGTCCCCGCCCGACCAGCAAACCCAGACCACCGCCCCGCTGAACCTGCCAGTCCGACGGCGGAAGATCCTCAGCGGCATGATCAGCGAGTACTACCAGGCCGCTTAGCCGACCTCATGAAACCCTAGGTCAGGCACCATACGACGGGTTTTGGAGCGGTACAGGCCCATACCGCCGCAGAGGCGTAGGCCAGCAGGCGCGCCGTGATCCGGATGCTCTCCGGCTCCTCATGCTTGCGCATCTCCTCGATCGGATGAGAGCCGATGTTCCCGACGTCGCCCCGGCTCGTCAGAACTTCCCGTCGGGTCTGGCGTGCCAGCACCTCACGCACAGTCTCCTCGTATGCCGCGGACTGTTTCTCCCAGAGGCGCTGGCGGCGCTGGCCCTCGATCGTCGTCTCGGCCGCCCTGTGCGCGATCCGGCCGTTGACTGCCGTTCCCGTGATCGAGATGAAGCCGCCGATCGCGACACCTGCCACACCTATCCAAGCGACATCGATAACTGAGGACACCAATGCACAGTACGGCCGCCTCGACCAGCTTGCTGGTTGGATAAGCATCGTGACCACGGCAGCGTGCACTGTCGTCGCTGGGTTATCTGACATGCGACGCGCGTCCTCTATGTCTCCGGCGTACTTGGCCGTCTCGCTGGCCAGGACATAAGGCCGATCGCTGTCTCCAGTCGCCCGCTGCGTATGCTGTGCTCTGCAGGTAAAGTGGACTACGGGTGCCGGGTCATCGCCCTTGTTGACCTGTCGCAAAATCAGAGAGTTATCTCGACACGATGTCTTGCAATACGCTCTGCATTCCGATAGGCTTCACGCCTCGTTCGACCATCTTATCCAATACAACATTCGCAAACGCTCCTGACTCGATCCGTCCGCCGAGTCGAGTATGTGCATACCTCCGCAAGATTAGGCGTCCCGGAAATTCCTTAAGCCAAGCGTTGCTATCCAGTGCCTCAGACAGGACTCTCCGATGGACCTCGGCTCGTCGAGTTAGCTCGTCAATCGTCAGCGACTGTGAGATGCTCAAAACTCGTTCGGCCGACGCGCTGATCGAGGGGAGAATATCCTTGCCTGGATTGGACGTATTCGGGTCGGCTCCGATCCTAATCGCCCCAACGAGCTGAGTGTTCACCTCTGCCTGAATTCGTTGGAGAACAAGTCCATCCATCAACTCCGCTGCGAAGCCGCGCAACGTTTGCAAGACTTCACCGTTGTCGCGGAACAGATCTTCGCCAAGCAGTGTAGCCGTAGCCGCCCGCACGCTACCCGGATCCAGCAGGTAGTTCTCGATGTGATACACGTCCCATGTAAACTCCGAAGCGCCTGATTCCCCAGCCGCTGCAGACTCAGAGTCCTTATCCACTATCGCAAAGAAACGATTCTTCACAGCGGCCTCGAAAGCGGAATTGCTGAGAACAGAATAAAGATCTCGAACTCGCTGCTTGTGGCCACCGCTAACCAGGTTGACGTGACGCACTAGCTCCGGGAAAAGGCGCCTCGCGATAGTTACGTCGAAGCCATTTTCCGTCTTTCCTTCTAGAATCACGACCTTGCCGTGGGGTCGATATGAGGCAAGGTCTCCTATGAGCGCAATTGTAGCCCTCTCGACGTCATCATCGGCCACCACTTCCACGGCCTGATTCGAAGCATCATGGATCGACAGAGCAGGCAACATCTGATAAACTCGGTAATTGATGTTTCCCACTGCCTGCCGCAGCAGCGTATCTGAGTGAGTGACCAACCACAGCTGATTGTTTTGAGCAAGGCCCAGATGACGATAGTAGAAATCAGTAAAACCCTGTATTAGACTCGGATTGAGGTGAAGTTCGGGCTCGTCAAGCAAGACGACCGAGTTCCGGGGCGTGGCAGTGCGAAGCTTCAGGTACCCGTAGAGTATCTCCTTTTCCCCGGAGCTGAGCTCGTCGATATCGTGCTCTTCACCCGAGCTAAGGCGGACAGGAAAGTCGAGCGAACCCTGGGGTTGCGGATGAACGCCGCCATAAGTCTTGTCAGGAAAGAAAGTCTGAAATAGCTCAGACAAGGTTGCGTTGAGGTCATCCCCCTCGCTCGGATTACCCGATTCCTTCGCTATAATATTTCTTAGGTAGCTACTCGCCAGCTCTGTCTTGACGTTCTGGTACTTATTCTGCCAGTTGTACAAACCCTGCTGTCGCCGCTGGTCTTCGAATGCTCGCACGTCAAGGTTAAGACCACCTACGGCCTGTCGCGAATAGCTGCGTGATGCGCTGTGGTACTCAATTACTCCTAGGTGCCGAGGTTCGTATGCTTGGAAAGCTGCCTCCGCGATCTTGCATACGGCCGTATTCATGTCACCGTTCGGAGATATGTCAAGCGCGAGTCTATGTCTTTGACTGCTGAGCAGTTCAGATCTAACTTCGCCCGCGAGTCTATCGGTGGCTTCTGTCAATGCCGGTTGCAGATGGCGCAGCTGTGTGGCTACAGATAGGCGGCTGAAGGTCCAGAAGTCGACCGGTTGACCAGTTACTTCCTGCCATGCAATGGCCTGTACGAGGGATTCTGCGTTGTCGCGAATGTAAGTGATCTCGGCGTCGGCGAACGAGATGCTCGCTTCTATGGTTATCGGTTTGCTCAGATCACGAAACAGTTTGTTGATGCTCTGCTTGTCCTGGAGGTTGACGTTAAACTCGCCGAACCAATGATGATACTCGTTAGCCAGGTATCCGCCGTAAACCGACTTAAGAAGGCGTATGGCGTCGAAGACGCATGACTTCCCGCATCCGTTCTGTCCCGCAATGACAATGAAGCCGCCGAGGTCGTGTATCTCAAATAGCTTTACGGCGCGCAGATTGGTAATTGAAAGACTATGAAACCTCAAGAGAAGCCTTCCTGCATGGCATTATCGCGATCCTTGATCGCTGCCGACCGCTGCGTAAGTCTCAGCCGAGGGTGGAGGCCCTAGCGCCGCAATCTCGAAGATTCTAGTCCTTTACTCTTCCTCGCGGTACCGAATACCTGGCGAGTGGCGGTTGAAGCTCCTTGAAGCTCATCGCACGGCGGCAGCGATGGGCCCGGGAGGCGAACGCCACGATCTGTGACGGCCAGGCGACGCTACGGTGCCGGTCGATGCTCTATCGGATCTGCTTGAGCGCTTGCTGGGGTGGACCTGGGCTGTCTCGATCGCGCGGCTGTTAGGCCACGCATGCTGCTTTTGGCAGAGCGGCTAGAAGCACATGAGTCTCAACGAGCAGTTCTTGCGGTCGCGCTGCCAACTGGGCGGCCGGAGCGGCTGGCCATGACGAATACGCGGCCAGACTGCTGCAATGCCGCGCGCTTACGCAGGTCAGGGCGGTTTCCTCGCGGGTCTTAGAAACCGCCACGGGTGAGCCTCATCGCGGACTCGCTGCTCACGTCCACAGCACCGCTCTGACCAGCGAAGATCAGCTACTGCTAGCGCTCACTGGTCACGTCGGCCCGTGCGGCGGCGGGTCGCGGTCGGCGTTTCGACTCTCTGAGCGCATCGACAGCAGCCAGGGTGTCGGGGTGCTCCGGGCACAGGATCCGCTCCGTGTCGGCGGCGACCCGCTCGAAGATGGTGATCGCGTCGGCGGTCCGCCCGGCCTGCCGACCTCGGGTGTCGTCCGGCACAGGCACAGCCGTCCCCAGCCGGTATCAGGCAGCTCGCAGTGGGACAGCTGCTGGTTCACCGCCTCAGCCGGGCGCATGGCCGCGTAGTACAGGGCTGCTGTCGAGCATTGAGCGACATGTTGTGTCGGCCTCCTTCACGCCTGTCGTCGTAGTGTTGCTGACGGCCGGGTGGGCAGACGTGGTCTTCCAGCCGCGCCACGCTCTTGGTCGTGACGCTCTGAGCCAGGTGCGCAGGTCACGCGGATAAGCCACAGAGGGGGAAGCCTGCCCGCGTCTGACGGCTCGGCAGGACAATCGTCATGCCTACTCCCGCAGCCAAGCGACCTTCCGCTTTCTGGTCTAACGGCTAGGAGGATCAACTGACCTCGGCGACAGCTAGGTAACTCTGTTCCACCTCTTCGCTGAAGATGTAGTTAGCCATTCGGTTCGTCCATAGAGGCGTGGCCTAGGATTTGGCTTCTCTAAGGCTTCTTTTTCTTCTTCGGCTTCGACGGTTCCGGCCCTGTGTCGACTCGTGCAATTCCAACTTTGAAACCTCTGTTAATGAGGTCTTCAACTGTGCGTTTAAGGTTAACCTTACTGAAGAAGGGCATAGCATCAATGATCGAGCGACCGCACCAAGCTGCCACGATTACAAATATAACTTCGAAATCCGAAGCGTTAAGGTTATCTACGTCGAAGAAATTGAAAGCGTCATCCGTGCTGAGCGTCTTCACCTTCTTGTGTGTCTCTCTGCGGAAAGCAGCATCCGACTGCAACAAGTTGGCTGAGACGAAGCCTTGGGAGAATAGATGACTTAGATCCCTCGAGCCAAGGTGTCGTTTCACATGAATTAGACGCTTCCCCGCAGTCAGAACATCGCATACCTCGACGGTAGTTGTCTGCATCCTGCCCTTAACGAGTTGCTTGTCCATGAGCACGGATGGCGCCAGAGCATTCGCCGCAGCGTCATTGAAGTCGTCCTCGTCCAAGGTGGGGCTTGCCGACGGCCAGGCGAGGTCTTCACGGTTCGGGATCCTTGCCATAGCTTCATTAAGTTCCTGCAAGTAGTCAGTTGAGACCTCGAATATCTCACCTTCATCCACCACATAGGTCTTATTCTGGAACTCAAACTCGCCGCACAGACACCGCCAGACTGACCATCTGTAAGCTTCGTGGTTGTCGCTGTCGATAGCTTGAATTGACTTACGCTGAAGGTATGTCAGGTCAATAACATCTGGATCGGACTCGGAATGTAGAAGACCCGCGATGTACAGGGAGAGCCGAATGTCCGGCCGTCTTACTCCTCGCTGATCGAAGTGGTATTTGAACCCATCAACGCGAGCCCAGTCAATTATCTCCGGAGGAGCAATATCCAGATCGGCAATGTCGCCGACCTTAAGGCGTTGCACAAGATGGTCCTGTATCGCGGCCATCAGAGCCGGATCGGTGATGGGACGTATCGCGTCCAGCCAGCCAAAGCTGTCTCTGTAGTCGTCTCTGTCGTGGGCCTCGGTGAGTTCCCTGCACAACTTGCCGAGGCCAGCGAAGTCTGTATCGGCTGCGAACGTCAGCGGGTCCGCACCTGTGATTCGCGTCCCCCACCTTCGGTCGTAGGGCCGACCTGTTGCTCCGCCTACTAGGTCACGGAGCTTGTCCAAGTCGAAGGCCTCGAACGTCGTGGCCTTGCTTGCCTGCTGACGCGACCGGATCGTGTCTCCACTGCGCTTCTTGGCGTCCACCGCCACAAGCTTGCCAGCGCTGCCCCCAGCACCCCGCGGATAGATCAAGTTCAAAGCAGTCTGTAGTCCGTACCCTCGTTGCCAGGCCTCGTGTCTCAAAAGGAAGCGGCCAGTGTTGCCAAAGGTAAAGGCGAAGACGTGTCCTTCGGGACTGAGCTGAGCTTGATGATGATAGCCGCACCGACGGAGGAAGTGCGTGGCAGGTTAGAGGCATCGTTGAAGCCGCTAAGTACGAACCCGGCCCATATCGGCGGGTGCGGGGGACCGAGGTTCACGTAGAGCTTGGCTTCGAAGTCTCCTTGCGTCACTGGACCATAGACATCAGGGTCATGTTCATCAATATCGACGTAATCGTCCAGATCGGCCGGAGGCCTGCCGTGCAGCGTCTCATGAAGTCGGTAGCACGTGAAGGGGGGCATTACGAGTGGATGCCTCCAACGCTTTAGGGGCGGTCACTGCAAGGGGTTGGGCACTGTCCCAGTCAGTTATACAGCCAATGCCCATCGCCTTGCCACGCGCATTGCCAGACCATTGCCTCTCAGAAGCTAAGCGCGCCATCCAGCAGTCATGGGCCTACCTGACTTCGGCGACGCTAGTGCGCAAGCCAGCGGGTGCCGTTGATCGCTTCGAGGGTCTGACGGCGTTCATCGAGGAGGGGGTCGGCGGCGGCGATGGTGTGCGGCCCGGCCTGGATCTGGATGGTTCGGTAGCTGCGTGCGATCTTGACGAATTTGCGGATTGACCAGCCGGTCTGGCGCTCGATTCAGCGGCTGACAGCGAGCGCCGCGAAGACGATGGTGAGGTGTGCTTCGGTGGAGTCGCGTTTGCGGTGGTAGATGGGCTATGCCGAGGTTCGGGTTATGCCGACTGGGGTGGCGTTGATGCTGGTTAGGGCCGGGTTGGGCCCTGGAAAGGTCGGCATAGTCGCGTCGCGGGATGCCCGGGTGACGTCGCCGATCTCGGCGATGATCCCGCAGCCAGGACCGGGCCGATGCCGGGCAGCCGCTGGATCACCCGGTAGCCGGCATGCCCGGCCAGCAGGTCGGCGATCACCTCGCCCTGCATGGGATCTCGGTGTTCAGCTCGCCGATCAGCTGCCGCAGCGAGGTCACCTTCCCCGCGTACGGCTGGGGCAGCCGCATTCCGTCCAGCCACGCCGTCCCCCAGGCGCCGAACAGGTCCGAGCAGGTCACCGCGATCCCCAGCTTGGCCAGCACCGCGTGGACCTGGTCCTTGCAGGAGGTCCGCAGCCCGACCAGCTTCTGCCGTTATGCCGGTACCTGGTCAGCTCCCTTAGGTCGCGGATCTCCGGCGGGGTGATCAACGCCTCGGGCAGCCGCCCCATCCGCAGCAGGTCAGCTAGGTTGGCAGCGTCCCAGGTCGGTCTTGACCCGCTGGTAACCGTAGGCCTTCACCCCGAGCGGGTGCGCCAGGTGCACTTCCGCGCCGGCGGCCGCCAGCGTGTCCGCCGCCCAGTCCCAGCCATACGTTGCCTCAAGGACGACCCGCGGGTTCTCACCCGCCCGGGCGAGCTCGGCGCGCAGCGCGGCCGGGCTGTTGCTGATCCGGGCGGTGCCCAGCTTCCTGCCGTCCTCGGTCATCCGCACCAGCACGCTGCGCCGCCGGTGCAGATCCATACCAACGACCTGACGCCCGGCGTAGTCTCCGTTCATAAGGGCCTCCCTAACTGGTGGAGACGGACGCTTGCACCTTCCAGCATCCGCCAGAAGCCGAGGCCCGCTTCTTCATGGCATCAATACGCTCCTGTCAACTGTTGAAATTTCGATAACGCAAGCCCTCGGCTTGTTCAGCCATGCATTGGCCAATCTTGCCCGGCGAACTCGCCTGGCGGGCACGATATTTCACTCGATCTTGTCTCTAGCCTCGATCTTTCGTGATCTTGTTTGGTGGCGTGATGGCCAGCAGCGCGGCGGAACCGTCCCGGGGCGACCTCCGGGGGAGGGCCGACACCGAGCGTGGGCCGGTACATCCACGACTATCGCCCGTCCCCACACGATCGCGTCACCCTATGGACCGTCGTGCGAAGCGGTCATAGACGCCAGTTCTTCGAGTCCATGCATGGCGGGAGCGCTGTTGCAGTACACCATTAATCCGCGACATACTGCAGCCACGAACTCCTCGATCATCTCGCCGACGACCGAGGCAGTGCCGTAGAACGCACCCCGCTCGCGGATGTAGGTATCGACCTGGCTGGCGCTCATGCCGCGATCCTCATGCTGCCGCCACCGTCGGAACTCGCGCTCACTGTCGAAGAGCTGGAAATTCGGAGTATGAGTCCGGCGCAGACTGGCCGGATCACGCCCAGCAGCGTCACACAACTCCGCCAGCACCCGGCTCTTTGCAGCAAACTCGGCGACACCGACCTGCCAGTTGATCGCGTCCGCATACGCGACCGCAGCCGGCAAGGTCCGCTTCACGCCAGCCCCGCCGACCAGCACCACCGGCCGCCGAAACCCTTCCGGAGAAACGCCACCGCCCGCACCAGAGCCCCATTCCGAGCGCGCCGCACAGATCACCGCCTCAAGCCGGTCGGAACGCTCAAGCGCGGACCCAAACCGGATGCCAAGCGCATCGAACTCCGGCTCATCCCACCCGGCACCCACCCCGAGACAAAACCGCCCACTGCTCAACGCCTGAAGATTCCGAGCCATCTTCACCGTGACAACAGACTCCCGATACGCGGCGCACGACACCAAAGTGCCGAGCACCACCCGCTCAGTCACCTGCGACAGCGCAGCGAGCGTCGTCCATGCTTCGAGAACAGGGCTAGCGTCCCGAGCCGGGTACGGCAGGAAGTGATCGAACACCCAGACCCCGTGAAAACCTAGTTTCTCAGCCCGCACTGCCCACTCGCACGCAACCGGCCAGCTCCGACCCCAGCCCACTCCCGAAAGCTCGCCCCTCCACCCCTGGGCCAGCATTACGCCCCAGTGCACCCGCTCAGGCTCGGTCAGCGTCTCAATCACCGGCTCCGCTCCCAGCCCTCCACCACATCGACCTAGACCAGCACCGGAATCGGCAGCTCCATCGCACGATCCAATATGTCGCCGCGATAGTCCTGCCGAGCCACATCAAGCTCGCGCAGGAACGAGGCGTACTTCTCACCCTCTTCAGCC
>Ga0116223_10001645_pt1 | contig 22516 bp, 15 predicted proteins | sample Sb_taG_3_FD_90092 | JGI IMG/M metagenome (GOLD analysis project Ga0116223, IMG submission 90092) | Peat soil microbial communities from Weissenstadt, Germany - Sb_50d_a_PC metaG | ecosystem: Environmental > Terrestrial > Soil > Wetlands > Peat | place: Germany: Weissenstadt | collected 2010-09-21 | reverse complement strand
TATCCCGACACGACGCGCGTCGTGAATTTCTATCGAGACGTCATCTCGCGCATTTCCACGATTCCCGGCGTGCAGTCGGCCAGCGCGGCGAATTTCGTGCCGCTGAGCGGCTGGCGCGATTTCGTTGATATCGACATCGAAGGCCGGCCGGTGCCCAAGGCGGGCGAGGAATTTACTTCGCAATACGTGGTGTGCGATTCGAATTTCTTTCACACCATGGGTATCGGAGTGAAGGAAGGCCGCGAATTGGCTCCCGCCGACGGGCCCGATGCTCCCGGCGTCGCTGTGATCAATGATGCGCTCGCGCATCAGTATTGGCCGAATGAGGATCCGGTCGGAAAGCAAATCAAGGTTCACTTCGATGCGACAAAAACGCCGTGGAGACCCGAGCCGCGAGAGGCTTGGATCACGATTGTCGGAATCGTGGGGAATATTCGCGAGTGGGAGTTGGGCGACAAGCGCCCCGGCGAAATTTATTTGCCATATCTGCAGAATCCTTCGCGGCTCATGCGTTTGATCGTTCGCTCAAATGACCCCACCGCAATGACCTCCGCGATGCGTAGCGCCGATCTCTCGGTGGATAAGAGCCAGCCCGTCGGCGAAGTGCGAACCGTGGAGGATTTCCTGGACGCGGCGATGTCGCAGCGGCGGCTCGGAATGGTACTTCTCGGCGTGTTCGCTGGGCTGGCCACATTTCTCGCAGCCGTGGGCATATACGGCGTGATGTCCTACGCGGTCTCGCAGCGCCTGCACGAAATCGGGATTCGCATGGCGCTCGGCGCACAACCAGGAGACGTGCTGCGGCTGGTGGTGCGCGAAGGGCTGCGATTGACGCTGATCGGTTCTCTGATCGGCGGCGCAGCCAGCATCGTTGCGGCGCGGTGGATTGCCAGCGACCTTTACGGCGTGAAAGCCTGGGATCCGGCCACACTGGCGGGCGTTGCAGGATTGCTGATCAGTGTCGCGCTGCTCGCCTGCTACATTCCCGCGCGGCGAGCGACACGTGTCGATCCCATGAGAGCATTGAGGTACGAATGAGTTCAACTACAGAGACCCGGGAAGGCCCCGGACAGAATAGAATCTATCGGGAAAACAGATCAACTATGTTTCACACCCAAAACAATCGAATCCGAGTGCTCGTCGCAGACGATCAGGCCGACGTACGTGAAGCTCTGCGCCTGCTGCTGAAGACCGAGGGAATTGACACCGAGAGCGCCGCATCTCCTGCTGCGGTGCTGGCGGCGCTCGAGACGCGCGAGTTTGACGCGCTGCTCATCGATCTCAACTATGCCCGCGATACGACGTCCGGGCAGGAAGGACTCGATCTGCTCTCGAGCATCCGCGCGAAAGACAGCACGGTGCCGATCATCGTAATGACGGCGTGGGGCAGCCTCGAGCTGGCGGTTGAAGCTATGCGCCGCGGCGCGAAAGATTTCATTCAGAAGCCGTGGGAGAATGCGCGGCTGCTGGCCATTCTGAAAACGCAGATCGAGCTTTCGCAAGCGCTAAAACGCAGTCAACGGCTCGAAGCAGAAAATCGGCTGCTGCGTGCTGAAGGCCGCCCGGCGATGATCGCTGAATCACCCGCCATGCGGCCGGTCATGGATCTCATCTCGCGCGTCGGACCTTCGGACGCGAACGTCTTGATCATGGGCGAGCACGGCACCGGGAAAGATGTCGTCGCGCGCACGCTGCATGCGCTCTCGCCAAGATCCGGCCGGCCGCTTGTGACCGTCAACGCCGGCGGGTTGCCGGAGGGAGTCTTTGAAAGTGAGCTTTTCGGCCACGTAAAGGGCGCGTTCACGGATGCGAAGGTGGATCGCGTGGGAAGATTCGAACTCGCCGACAGCAGCACGCTATTCCTCGATGAAATCGCCAATGTCCCGATGAATCTGCAGGCCAAGCTGCTGCGCGCGCTGGAGACCGGAGAATTCGAGCGCGTTGGCTCTTCGGCCACGCGGCGCGTGGACGTACGCATCCTTTCTGCAACGAACGCCGATATTTCCGCCGAAGTCCATGCGGGCCGTTTCCGCGAAGACCTGCTCTTCCGTCTCAACACCATCGAAATTCAACTGCCTCCATTGCGGGAAAGAAAAGAAGACATCCCGCTTCTTGCGCTTCATTTTCTGCGTCAGTCCGCGCAGCGTTATCGCAAGAATCTGACGGGATTCGAGCCTGTGGCGCTGCAACTTCTGCTCGATCATCCGTGGCCTGGCAACGTTCGCGAACTGGATCATTCGATCGAGCGTGCCGTCCTGCTCGCCGAAGGAGACTCGGTCCGCGCGAGCGATCTGGGTCTTCGTCAAGCGCGCGAAACTTCGCTGCGCCTCGACGACATGGGGCTCGAGGAAGTCGAAAAAGTGCTGATTCAAAAGGCGCTCGCGCGTTATGGCGGCAATGTGAGTCACGCGAGCAAAGCTCTCGGCCTGAGCCGCAGCGCGCTTTACCGCCGCCTGCAAAAATACAGCCTTTGAGGCCACTTCCATACGAGCGGCGCATCCTCCTGCTGGCCCTGGCGGCGGGCGGCGTGAGCACTCTCGTCGCGCTGCTCCTGCTGTGGTTCGGTAATTTCTCTCCGAAAGAACAATGGACGCTGACGGTGGTGATCGTCGTCGCGTGGCTGGGATTCGCGTTCAATACCGAGCAGCGCGTTGCGTTCCCGATGCGCACTCTCTCGAATCTCCTAGCTGCGCTGCGAGAAGGTGACTTCTCGATTCGCGCACGCGGCGCCAACCGCGATGATGTTCTCGGCGAAGTTCTTCGCGAAGTGAATGCGCTTGGCGAGACGCTGCGCCTGCAGCGCCTCGGCGCGCTCGAAGCCACCACGCTGCTGCGCAAAGTAATGGAGGAGATCGACGTCGCGGTGTTCGCCTTCGATGGCGCGGACCGTCTGCGCCTCGTCAATCGCGCCGGAGAGCGCCTGCTGGATCAACCGGCCGTGCGAATGGCTGGGCGCACGGCGAGTGAGCTCGGTCTCGCGGCGTGCCTCAAGGCGGAGGGCCCGCAAATCGCTTCCGTCGTGTTTCCCGGAAAAGCGGGGCGTTGGGAAATTCGCCACGGCATGTTCCGCGAAGGCGGTCTGCCGCACCAGTTGCTGGTGATTTCCGATGTAAGCCGCGCCTTGCGCGAAGAGGAACGCCAGGCCTGGCAGCGACTCATTCGAGTTCTCGGGCACGAGCTGAACAATTCGCTCGCGCCGATCAAGTCCGTCGCCGAGAACCTCCTCACGCTGGTGAAACGGCCGCGCCGCGCAGAGGACTGGGAAGACGATATGCAGCGAGGCCTCGCGGTCATCGCCGCGCGCTCCGATAGCCTCGCGCGCTTCATGAATGCCTATGCGCGGCTCGCCAAGCTGCCGGCGCCGGTGCTTCAACCGATGGAGGTCAGCGCATGGGTCCGCCGCGTCGTGGGGCTCGAGCCGCGTATGAAGGTCACTGTCATGCCCGGACCCGACCTGAGAATTCAGGCCGATCCCGACCAGCTCGATCAATTGCTCATCAATCTCGTCCACAACGCGGTGGAAGCTTCGCTCGAAACCGGAGGCGGCGTGAGTGTCGGCTGGGAAGCTTCGGACGGCTACCTGGAAGTCCGCGTGGTGGACGAAGGTCCCGGAATTCCGAATCCGGCGAATCTTTTCGTTCCGTTTTTCACCACCAAGCAGGGTGGTTCAGGCATCGGCCTAGTGTTATGCCGGCAGATTGCTGAAGCGCATCGCGGAAGTTTGACGCTCGAAAATGTGAAGGGCGGTCAAGGTGTCGCGGCCCGGCTCCGATTGCCGGCAGCGGAATAGACTCAATCCCAGGCGAGAGCGCGCACGCGCTGCTCGATTTCTCGCGTGATTTCCTCGGCGCTGGCGCCGCGATGGAAACCTAGCGGCGCGCCGATCGAAACGCGAACTGTGCCGGGCCGCGCGTGGCTCTTGTCCGCCATCCGCACCGCGTACAGCCCATCAATCCGCATCGACACCACCGGCACTCCGAGCCGTGAAGCCAGTAGACCGATTCCGGGACGAAAGGCTGCGATTTTTCCGTCCGGAGTCAGCTCGCCTTCCGGAAAAACTAAAATACTCTCGCCGCGATCCGTCAGCTCACCCGCATACGCAAAGCTCTCGCGATAACCGGAGCGGCGCGGCAACGGGAATACATTGAACAGCGAAACCACAAGCAGATAGCTCACTCTCTCGATCAGCGATCGAAATATCCCCATTTGTTTCGGCGGCCGGCGCATCGCGGCCAGGTTTTCGCCGTCCATAGAAACAGCGAGCTGGTGCCGCAACCGGAGAGGCAGCGCCGCGAGAACGAAGCCCACATCGAGATACGTCACGTGATTGCAGGCGACGAGAATCGGTCCGCGAATGTCGCGCAAGTACTCGCGCCCGCGGATTTTTGGGTACGCCAGAATCATTGTCGCCGGCCAGGTCAGCAAGTAATAGATGAAGACCCGGATCCAGGGCACCGGCCAACGATTGACCCATCTCGGGTAGACGAATTCGGCAGGCCGCGGCGCAGGCTCGCTCAGCAGGCGTTCGAGATCGCCGAGCGTTGCGGCATCCGTGAAGCGCGTCTCGTTCAAGTCCACTTGATAGCGGTCCTCGATCTCGCTCATCAACTCGACGCGGTCCACCGAACTGAGATTCAAATCGGCGGAGAGGTCGGAGGAAGCGGAGAGGCTCGTCGCCGGACGATTCGTCATGCGCGCGACGAGCGACGCGAGAGCGCTCGACGCCGGCGCGGGAGAGGCTCCCGGCGGAGCAGTAGGCGCGGCAAACGCATCCGAGATCACCTGGCGAATTTGCGGAAGCAGCGGCTTCTGCGTCGGCGTTCGCGGAAAATCCTGATCTCGCCAAACGAAGCTCCGGCGTATGCGCTGATAGGAAGCCAGTGATTCATTCGCCTGGCGTACCACCGACTCCGCGATCGCCGTCCCCTCGCCCGATTGCTCGCGCAAAAGCAGGGCTGCGCAGGGTTCTTCATTTCCGCTGCCATTGAGATCAAGCCCCAGAACGACGCAATCGCGGACGCGCGGATCCGTGCGCAGCTTCGCCTCGAGATCCTCGGGGAAAATATTCATCCCCTCGGGCGTGACAATCACATTTTTCTGCCGGCCGCGAAAATACAGATTTCCTTCCGCGTCCCGCTCGCCGAGATCGCCCGTCCGGAACCAGCCGTCTTCGCCGACCGCGGACTCCGGACGCCCTCCCTTCCAATAGCCGGCCGAGACATTTTCTCCGCGGACCAAAATCTCGCCGTTGGCATCGAGTTTCACCTCGATGCCCGGCATCGCCTTGCCGATCGAGCCCCGGCCAAGATGAAAGGGATGATTCAGACTCACCAAAGACGTCGTCTCCGTCAGGCCATAACCCTGAATGACAGCGTAGCCGAGCCGGCTCCAGAATTTCTCGGCATCGGCGGGCAGAGCAGCGCCTCCCGAAATCAGCGCCCAGAATTTCTGTCCGAAGCGCGAATGAATCTTGCGAAAGCGCCACCAGCGCCGGAGGAACTTTTCGCCATCAGCCCGTTCGAAATCGCGGCGGAATCGCTCGGTTTTGCCCTCAGCTTCGAGGCCCCGTTCGAGTTTGTCGCGCAAGGATTCGATCAGACGCGGCACGGTGATCAGGACTGACACACGCTCGCGGCGAATCGTTGCGGCCACGTCGCTGGGGCGCAGCGAATCAAGAAAAATTGTCGTCGCGCCGAGAATTTGCGGAATGAAGATCCCGAGCATCTGCCCGAAAACGTGGCTCAACGGAAGCAGGTTCAGAAACTTCAACGGATGAAAAAATCGCTCGTATTTCCGGTAGCGCGCGATTTCGCGCTCGATGGGCTCGAGATTCGAGAGCACGTTCCCGTGCGTGAGCACGACGCCCCGCGGTTCGGCCGTTGTGCCCGACGTAAAAACAATTTCGAGAGGATCATTGCGCTGCAGACCGCTCGAATCATACGGCTCCGGCGATCGGCCGCTCACAATCTCGGAAAGATCTTCCAGAACGACGGCAGCGATTCCCTTGAGAGGTGGTATTTCGCGCGAAATCACCGCCAATCGCGGCGCTGACTCCGCCATCACCCGTCTCGCAAATTCGGGCGACGCGATGGCGTCCATCGGCACCACAATTGCTCCCCGCAGCAAACATCCGATGAAAACCGCGAGCCACTCGCCGGTATTCGGCCCCCAGAGAAACACACGCTCGCCGCGGTCTATGCCGCGTGCCTCAAGTTCGCGCGCAAACTGCGCGGCGACGCCCGAAAGCTTTGCCCACGGCCACCGCTCCATCCGGTAGCCCTGCCGCCACGCCACGGCAATCTCGCGCGCAGGACGCGAGCCCGGACGAAAATATGGAGCCAGTGAATCGTGACGCATACCGCTCGGAGTTTCCCTCATTCCCGCGGAAATTGGAAAGGACTTCGGGCGGCCGGCGCGTCGTGAAGAAAAGAAAACGGCGGCGGGCTGCCGCCCGCCGCCGGAGATTACTCGTGAAATTGTGTCCGCTTTATTGCTGCGGCTGTGGCTGCGGCGCGTCAGCAGGCGGCTGCGGCAGATCCACCTGTGTCTTCGCGACGTCCGGTTTGGGCGGCGTTGCTGCCGTCGAAGCACCCGGCTTCTGGTAGAAGGTCAAGAACGGCAGGAAAGGCGTAACCTCGAACGGCATCTTTTCCCGCGCGGAAATCAAGGCCACAGCCTTGCCCTTGTTCATTTCGACCTTATCGCTCCAGGGATCGAGCTTGACGCGCGCGCCAAGCTGCAACGCCGGAATCTGGTCGAGCTTCCCGGCCTGGAGCTGCGGCGCAGCTTTTTCCAACTCGTCCGCGAAATTGACGCTGTTGCCCAGCTTCGGGTTAATCAGCGACTGCAGCGCCTTCTCCTCGTTCTGGAGTTGCTTCAAGAACAAACCGGCGGCTGCCAGCTTGTCCTTATACGGTGAATTCTTCAGCAGCTCGATGGCTTTCGCGTTCGCCAGATCCATATCGTGCTGCGTATCCCGGAACGAGAGCCGCGTCATGATTTCGGTGGTCGTAATATTGGTCAGATCGTTGAAGCCCCATTGGTCGGTCTGAGGCTTGGTCACGATGATGGCTCCCATCTGCTCGGCCAGCATCGTCGCCAGAGTCGCCTCATCCGGCAGCACATCGAGCAGGCCCCGGCTGAGAACCAGCGTGTGGCCGATGGAGAACGATTCAAGCGTCGAGGTCAGCAGAACCCGGCAGCGAATTTCCGGCTGGATATCAAGATTGTTCGTGACCTCGATATTGTTCACAACCGTGGAAAGAATCTTGTCCACTTCGCCCGGCGGCGCGATCAACCCGGAACGCTGCAGCCGCTCGAGAACGTTGTCTTCCGCCTCATGCTGCCATTGCCGTTCGGCCTCAACCGGCGACGGATCCTGATTAGCAGTGGTTTGGTCCTGAATTGCGCCGGGAGCTTCGACGGTAAGCTCCGCAAATTCCGATTCCCGCGTCATACCCCTCAGCGCGTAGCCCCAGAGCCGGCTCTGCGATTTGAACCGGACTTCTCCACCGAGCGCATCCTTGAGATTGGATTCCTGGCTGAAGACGTACGCCGGGAGCCAGACTCCTGGCTGCATATTCACGCGCCAGGAATCAAAGTGAAGATTGAAGCCGCCGAAGCTCGCGATCGGCGTGTACACGCCATTGAAGCGCACGATCGTGTAGTCCTGATCGTTCGCCCAGATGCGTCCCTTGAACCGCCCTTTGCCCGAATTCTTCAGCGGCGTCACGTCGAACACCACGCAGCGCACCTCGCCCAGAAATTCGCGGCGGACATACTCAAACGCATAGTGCGAGCGGTCGAATCCATTGGTATCGACGAACACCATCTGCAAAAAACCCTCAGGAACGTATTCCGAAGAAAAGAGGTGAGAAAGCGGCCCGGCAACATTCAGCTTGCCCTTTACTCCGCTTTTCGGCTTGTCGAGAAGCGACCTATCGACAATGCCCTTGGAGAAATCGGCGAGCCCGAGGAAGTAATGGTCCTTCACCGGCACAGCGCCCAGATCTCGATCGGACTTCATGTCCTGAATGTAGGTCTCGATGAGAGGCGTGTACTGCCGGATGGTGGCAACTTCTTGATGCTCGCGAGTGGTGATGCGGTCCACCACCTGGTCACTCGCGGAGGGCGCCTGCGGAGCCTGCGCCTTTGTCAAACCGGGAATCGTGGCGATCATTGCCGCCAATAGAAAATGCTTCTTCCAGGTGCGCATTGAAAATCCCCCCTACACTAAATCTCGATTGATTGCAGAGCCGATCGCGCTAATACGCCAGCTCAAACGTAATATGTACCAACCCGTTGAAATCCACCGGCTGCCCATCCTGGCGAGCCGGCTTGAACTGAATCTGGCGTGCCGCGGCTTCGGCTGCCTCATCTAAACCATACCCCAAACCGCGAACCACGCGTTGCACTTGTACTTGGCCTGATGCCGTAAATACAACCTGTACAACTACGTCACCTTCGATTTTTTTCTCGCGCGCTTCCTTGGTATACGACGGGCGCGGCTTGGAAATGATTTCGATCGGTTCCGATTTTGCCGCCACCGTAGCCTGTTTCGCAGTCGGCGTGGGCGCTGCAACGTTCTGCGCGCCAAACGCTCCGGTTTCTACCTTGCCGCCGGCGCGGCCGCCGCCGTTCGGGCTGCCTGCCGCTGTGCCGTTGCCGAATCCTGCGCTGGCCACAATACCCTTGGCGCCCTTCGCGCCGCCCGTTCCGTTACCGTAGCCCGGACCCGGCGGTAGATCGAAGGCGCCCTTCACCGCGATGTTCGGCGAACCGTGGCTATTCGGATTTGCGGGCACACCATTCGGGTCCCCGAAGCCGCCGGTCTGCACTTGCTCACGCGGCTTTTGAATCGTCGGAATCGCCGAACTTCCAATCGATGTTGGCTTCTTCTCAACGAAGATGTTCTTAAGTCCTGGAGCGTCCGGGTTAGGAGTGTCCTTCTTCGCCGTCGCCGGCTTCACTACCGGCGAGGTAAAAACCGGCGTCATGATCTTCGGCTTTGGCGGCGAAACGGGCTCCGGCGGAATTACCTTGGCGATCACCGGCTGCTTAATCGGCGCCGGTTTGAAGGTTTTTGGAGGCGGTTGCGGCTTCCACGCCACGATCGGAGGCGCTTCGATCGGTGTGATCCAGCGCTGGCGCACCATCTCAAGCTTCTGAGGCATCAGCAACGGGATTCCGACCAGCAGGACGATTCCCAGACATTCCAATCCAAATCCCGCGCCGAAAAACCGTAGACGGGATTGCCCGTCTTCCAGCGGAGAAAATAATACCCTCGAACTCGTAGCCATAGCTGTCTCCGATACTTCCCAGAATGAGAAGCGCGCGCGCAATACGCCCGCCACAACCATTAAGTACTAGTCAACGGGCTGGGAGAATAGGACCGAAGTACTATTCTAGCCCCAGTCGTGTTGAAAGCATAACCTGTTCCGTTTCTGTCCTTAATGCCGGTTTCCAACGAAAAACACATCCCCTTCGATTGAACACCGCAGCTGGGTCGGAGTTTCGTCTTGAGACGCCCCCGCAAGATACCTGCAAGCGCCTAGCCAACTTAGATGCAGCTTCGCGTTCTTAGGTCGGCTCGTAGTCTCAGCGCTGGGGGCGGAGCGGAAAAGAGGGGGGCAGGCCTAATTGACCGTGCCCTCCTCCATGTTTCGGTTCAATGGCTGGGTAGAAATTAGCGCGCGTCAATCGCGACGTACGCTGTTATACCACCACGATTCACGAGCAGCAAGACCGGTCCTTTGCCTGCCGACTGAATGGCATGCTCGTAGTCGCTGACGCTGGTCACTGCCTTGTGATTTACTTCCTGAATCACGTCTCCGCGATTCAGGTTGGCCTCGGCAGCCGCGCTGGACTGATCCACGTTATCCACGACCACGCCGCGGACGCCGGCCGGCAATTGGAGTTGTTCCGAAATTTCCGGCGTAAGCTCCTCGACGTGAACGCCATCGAGCGATGAGCCGGAATTTTCCGTTGCCGGAGCCTTCTCGTCCTTCTCAGGAAGCTCGCCGAGCGTGACGTTGAATTCCTTCTGCTGGCCGTCGCGCACTACCTTCAATTGGACAGGAGTGTTCGGCGCCGTCTGCGAAACGCGCAAACGAAGGTCGTTGGCGTCCTCCACCTTCTGCCCGTTCAATCCGGTGATAACGTCCCCACGCTGCAAACCCGATTTGCCCGCGGGCCCGTCCTTGGTCACATCGCCAACCAACGCGCCATTCGAATCCTGCAATCCGAACGACTTCGCCAATGCCGGCGTGAGGCTTTCGATGTGAATCCCCAGGTAACCGCGCACCACTTTGCCGTGCGCGATGAGCTGATCCATCACTTCGTGCGCCATGTTGATTGGAATCGCGAAGCCAATGCCCTGGTTTCCGCCTCCGTTGCCGGGAAGGATCGCGGTATTGATGCCGATCAGATTCCCATGCAAATCAACCAGCGCTCCGCCGGAGTTGCCGTGATTGATGGCCGCGTCGGTCTGGATGAAGTCTTCGTAGTCCTCAATGGCGCTGCCAAGCCCGCGGTTCTTCGCGCTGACGATACCCATCGTTGCCGTTTCGCCGATGCCGAAGGGATCGCCGATCGCGAAGACAACATCGCCGACTTCAACCTTCGAAGAATCGCCAACTGCCAACGACGGCAGCCCGGTCGCCTCGATCTTCAGCACCGCCACATCCGTTTTCGGATCCGTGCCGATGACTTTGGCCTCGAGTTGCCGGCGGTCATTGAGCGTCACTTTGATATCCGTGGCGCCCTCCACGACATGGTTGTTCGTCAGAATGTAGCCGTCCGAACTAATGATCACGCCAGAGCCGAGACTCGACTCCCGTTGTGTACGCGGCTGCTGATTCTGGTTGCCGAATTGGTCGCCGAAAAACTGCCGGAAGAATGGATCATTCAAAAATGGCTGCCCGCCCGTCGGCGCCTTCACCATCTTCGACGACGAAATCCCAACGACCGCGGGAAGCGCTGGCTTCACGATCGCAGAAAATCCATTCGAGAATGATCCGAGACTCACCGGACTCGGATTCCCCGCCATCCTCAACGCCACTTTCGCAGCGCCCAGCACCGTATGGCCAGACCAATTCATGGCCCACACACCGAATATTCCTCCCGCTACCAAGGCTGCCGAAAGCACGGTCAAGGCAACCCAGCGGCGTACTCCAATCACTTTGCTACTCATTTCTGTTCTTCTCCTTTTTTCCATTCCAGCGGGCTAGTCAGCCCTTAGAATTTGCGATTCCGCGATGTATGAGAGTTTCGATCTGGCTCTGTAGTCCCTGTATTTTGCGGACAGCAGACTGAAGCGCGTGCCCGCTCTCCATTAGATGCAGACGCACCAAAGCGCGTTGGGTAAGCACGGCTGGGGGCGCAAACATTTTCAAACTCGCGCGTCTAATATGATTATATTACGCTCCGGGCGCCAGGGGGAATGCACTGTTTTTCGCATCATCGAAACTAGTTCAGCTTGATTCCCGTCCAAGCCTCACGGACGAGACTGCTCATTCGAGCGAACACTGCCCTGATTGCAAATCGAAGCTCTTCATCAAGGAGATTTCAGAATGATACGAAGACTCGCAAGCACCATGGGCGCCGCACTGCTCGTTCTCTTCGCCGCAGCGCCAGCGCGCACTGCGCCCAATAATCACGATGGCGCGCCGCCCTCCGATGCGGATCTCGACCGGAAGCTCGCCTCCATCGCCGGCGAAGCCATGATGGACGGCAAGCCGTATCAATATCTCGAAGAGCTCAGCGATGACGTCGGTGGCCGCGTCACCGGCACTCCTCAAGCCGCGCAAGCAATTGCCTGGGGCGCCGAGAAAATGAAATCCATGGGTCTCGAAAATGTTCATACCGAATCGTGGCAGATTTCGCGCGGATGGACGCGCGTCTCGGCCAGCGCCGAGATGCTCGCGCCCGCCCATCATCGCATCACGCTCGATTCTCTGGGCTGGGTTGGTTCTACGCCTGAGGGCGGAGTCGAAGCCGACATCACCACCGTGAACATGTATCAGCTCGCCGACGAAATGAAGAGCAATTCCGGCAACTGGGCGGGCAAAGTAATCCTCATCGTGCACAAAGGCGATCCCCCGGTGGATCGCCGCTCCACGTTCGCGCAGTTCGGACCATTCCTGAAAGCAGCGTACGCGGCGCATGCCGTCGCAATCATCGGCGGGCAGGGCGGCTCGAAAGCGGAAGGGATGAACCTGACGCACACCGGCGTCCTCGGCTTCGACACCTTTTATGAGATTCCCGTCGTCAGCATAGCGGCGGAAGATCAAGGGCAGATCGAGCGCTTTCTCGATCGCGGCAAGACCGTGCACATTCGAATCAATGTTCAGAATCGCGTCACTTCCGGCCCGGTGGATTCCGCAAATGTCGTCGGTGAAATCCGCGGCACCGAGCATCCGGAAGAAATCGTCGTCGTAGGAGGCCATCTCGATTCCTGGGACCTCGCCGAAGGCACGACGGACAACGGCATGGGCGTCACAACAACTCTCGGCGCCGCCGAAGCTATCGTGAAATCCAGCCTGAAACCGCGCCGCACTCTCCGCTTCGTTCTCTTCACTGGCGAAGAAGAAGGCCTGCTCGGCTCGCTCGCCTACACCAAGATGCACCAGCCCGAACTCGCGAATCATGTCGCGGCCGTGATTCTCGACAACGGCCAAGGCCCGGTCGTAGCAATGAATCTTGGCGGCCGCGCGGATCTGATTCCCGCTGCCACGGACTTCGCGAAAACTCTGCGCGCGTTCGGAGAAATTTCCGTGGATGACAACGTCGAATTCGGCACCGACACCGGCCCGTTCTCGATCGCTGGACTCCCAGGCATCAATCTCGATCAAGACTCGCCCGACTACAAATACACGCACCACTCGGCCGTGGACACCTACGACAAAGTGAAGCCAGACATCCTTTCGCGCGACACCGCCGTAATGGCGCTTACATCCTTCTGGATCGCCGACCGCGCCGAGCGCCTCGCCAGCCCCTGGCCGGCCGAGAAGACGGCTCGCATGCTGATCGACAAAAAGCAGGACCGCTTCCTGAAAATGTTTGGTATCTGGCCGTTCGGTGACCTAGGAAGCGAGCCGGAAAAGAAGAATTGATCTGGGCGGATGCATCGGACGATGCCTCCGTGCAAATCTAGAGGAAATTCAACTGATCAATTTCGCCAGGGCGAACGCGACCGCTGCCGCCAATCCGCCCACCAGCACCGTCTGCGATCCCGCTTTCCACGGCTTGACGCCGGTGAAGTGTCCCTTAAACGCACCGAACGCAAACAGAGCAATGAGCGTAACGCCTACCGAAACCCACAACGCGTGCAAAACATTGTGGATGAGCATGTATGGCGTCAGCGGGATCAATCCGCCCACGATATACGACACTGCAATCGTCGCCGCGCTTCTTCCCGCCCGCGCCGGATCGGGCTTTTCCAACCCAAGCTCGAAGCGCATCATAAAATCCACCCAGCGGTCGTTGTTCGAGCGAATCACTTGCACCACCGGCTTGAGTTGCTCGTCCGTCAATCCATAATCGTGGAAAACCTTTACGATCTCGAGTTCCTCTTGATCCGGAATCTCCTCGATTTCGCGGTATTCGCGAAGCTTCTCCGATTCGTAATGCTCCGAATCCGTCTTCGCCGCGAGATACCCGCCCAGGCCCATGGCGATCGATCCCGCCGCGATTTCGGCGAGTCCCGCCGTGACGATGATTCCCGTTGCGGCCGCCGCCACTGCCCCCGTCAATCCCGCAGCGAGCGCGAACGGAACGGTCAGTCCGTCCGACATCCCGATCACTACGTCACGCACCGCGGCCACGGTCGTGAAATGCTTTTCGACGTGACTTGTAGCCGGCATTCTCAACCCCCAAAGCTGCGCCTGCAGATTTCCAGTTGCGCGCGCCATCGCGCGTCTCGCGGAGTATAATATGAGGCCGGAACTGAAATTTTAGGAGGAAGAAATGAGCCAAGCATCGAGTCAAGGCGCGGCAGCGCAACCCACCCATGTCCTGCCGCCTCTTCCCTACGCATTCGACGCGCTCGAGCCCTACATCGACGCGAAGACGATGGAAATTCATCACGACAAGCATCACGCCGCCTACGTCACGAACCTGAACAAAGCCCTCGAAGGCAACGCCGATCTGCAGAAGCTCTCGGTCGAGCAGTTGATCGCGCAAATCGACCGCGTGCCTGAGAATATTCGCACCGCGGTTCGCAATAACGGCGGCGGCCACGCCAATCACTCGCTGTTCTGGAAGATCATGAAGAAGGGCGGAGGCGGAGAGCCCAAGGGCGAGATTGCCGATGCTATCAAGTCCACGTTCGGCAGCTTCGCCGACTTCAAAACCAAATTCAATCAGGCCGCCACCACGCGCTTCGGCTCCGGCTGGGCTTGGTTATTCTTCAAAGACGGCAAGCTGACACTCGAATCCCTGCCGAATCAGGACAATCCGATCATGAGCGGCGGCAAGCCGGTAATGGGCCTCGATGTCTGGGAGCACGCCTACTACCTGAAGTACCAAAATCGCCGACCCGAATACATCGAAGCCTGGTGGAATGTAGTCAACTGGGACGAAATCACAAAGAACTTCGGCGCAGCGAAGAAGTAAGCGCGAAATCTCCTCAAACAATCGACGCAAAACAAAACGCCCTGGGAAGATCCGGGGCGTTTTGCTTTAGTAGCGCCGGCGTCCCCGCCGGCATCTTACGATCGCAATATCAACAAACACCGTACTCAACCGCGGACCCGCCTCGCTTCTCTGCCTCTGCGTCCTCTGCGTCTCTGCGGTGCGTCTCTTCTCCGAATCTCCAAACTCAATGCGCCCAAATCTTCCCCGGCTCCGACTCATAAGGATAAACATGCACCATCCAATTGAACACGATCGGCATCCATCGCCCACCGGCCGCATCGCAAGCATCCCGCGTGGCAATCGCCCCGCGCAATCCAAACTGGCTCCAATCCGCCTGCTTCATCGGCACGTCCTTCGGCGGCATGCAAAGATTCACATGCTCGTGCCAGTGCGCGATGCTGAGCGGAATCCGGTCGTTCAATTGATCCTCGCTCAGCTGCTTCGGCGCCGTGAACATCGCGCCTTCGAGCCGGTATTCCCCATCCACTTTCTTATAGAGCAGTGAAGTCGGCTTCGCCGGATCGAAAGTGAATTGCGCCGCGAGCGCATAAGTGTAATTCGTGAAGTGATAATGCTGCTGCGGAATATTTGGCAGGAAGATTTTGAATCCATCGTTCAGCGCCACATGGTAGTCCTTGTATTTCGCAATCGCCGGCCGCAATTGCTCCACAACTTTCTCCGCGCGCTCCTCATCTCCAGGTGCTTCGGGCCACGCAGAAGTCATCTTCATGTGCGCGCTCATTTCCATGTGCATTCCGGACATGTCCTCATTCGCCGCTAGCGCCGTCTGCGGCGATTGATCCGTGCCATGCTGAATCTCTCCCATGTCCATGCCTTGCATGTCCGGATCCGATTGCTGATGAGAATGCTGCTGTCCCTGCGATTGACTCTGCTGCGCCCGCAGGCCGGGCAAGCACGCGAGCGCCGTCGCCGCGATTCCCGCGAGTATCCATTTCGTCTTATTCATGGCCGATGTCTCCTACCTAAGTTAACGCTGCGGCAGCGAAAATGTTTCACGCCACGCGCCACCAAGCGCGATGCAGCAACGCCTTCAAAGGCCCTTCGGGGCGCGACGCGGGCGCCCGGAAATAAAATGAGGAGGCTCTGGGGGAAGCCTCCTCGCTGGACTTCCGGAGGAAAGATCGGCGTCTCCGCCGACCCTAATGAAACCCCGAGAATCCGAAATAGTTGCGCGCTGCCGGCAGCCGGACAAGGTCTGTCGAGGCTTCAGATCGACCATTGCTTCCGCTCACATCTTCGTTTCCCCGCAGTCTAAAGCTACAATAAGCCGCCACATCGCATCCCCGAAACCAAGGAGAGAATCTGTGAGGAAATTCGTCTTCGCCCTCGCCACCGCCCTGCTCGTATTCGCTGCCGTCTGCCATGCACAGTCCGAAAAGCCGCTGCTGATGCGCCAGCCCACGATGAGCAAATCTCAAATCGCCTTCGTCTTCGGCGGCGAGATCTGGACTGTCAGCCGCGAAGGCGGCGAAGCCACGCGCCTCACCTCCGGCCCTGGCTCCAAATCTAATCCGAGCTTCTCTCCCGACGGTTCGCAAATCGCCTTCTCCGCAAAATACGAAGGGCGCACCAACGTCTACGTCGTCCCCGCGACCGGCGGTTTTCCGCGCCGCGTCACCTTCCAATCCGGGCCCGACGTCGTCTCCGGCTGGACCCCGGACGGCAAAAGCATCCTCTTCCTATCGAATCGCGATGCCTATAACCGAGGAGTCGCGCGTCTTTACACGGTCCCCTCATCAGGCGGCTACGCTACAGTCCTTCCGCTTCCGATGGCCTACGAAGGCTCCTATTCGCCTGACGGCTCGCATCTCGCCTATCGTCCCGTCCCGATGCCTTTCGGCACATGGTCGCACTATCGCGGCGGCACATCATCGGCCGTATGGATCGCAAACCTCGCCGACTCGAGCATCGAGCGCGTCCCGCGGCAAGACTCAATGGATATCGATCCAATGTGGTCCGGCGACACAATTTATTTTCTCTCCGATCGCAACGGGCCGCTCGCCCTCTTCGCCTACGACACGAACTCAAAAACCGTCACGGAAATCGTTCCCAATAAAGGCATGCCCATTCGCAGCGCCTCCGCCGGGCCGGGCGGCATCGTTTACGAGCAGTTCGGCTCGCTGCACATCTACGATTTCGCCTCCAAATCCGAGCATCGAGTGGATATCCGCATCACCGGCGATCTCGAAGAAGCTCGCCCGCATTTCGAAAATGTAGCCAAGCACATCGCCACCGGCACGATCTCGCCCACCGGCGCCCGCGCCGTCTTCGAAGCCCACGGTGAAATCCTCACCGCTCCGGCCGAAAAGGGCGACATCCGCGATCTCACCAACTCCCCGAGCGTTGCAGATCGCGATCCCTCCTGGTCGCCCGACGGAAAATCCATCGCCTACTTTTCCGACGAAGGCGGTGAATACGCGCTGCGCATCCGCAGCCAGAATGGAATGGGTGAAACGCGCACCATCAAAATCGGCGACACGCCTTCCTACTACTATTCCCCCGCGTTCTCGCCCGACAGCAAGAAAATTCTTCTCACCGACAAGCGCCTGAATCTCTGGTATGTGGACCTCGATAAAAACACTCCGGCAGTAAAGGTGGACACCGACACCTACGATAATCCGCAGCGCCAGTTGAATCCCGTCTGGGCGCCGGATAGCGAGTGGATCGGCTACACCAAAATGCTGCCGAGCCATCTGCGCGCCGTCTTCGTCTATTCCCTCGAATCCGGCAAGTCCACGCAAATCACCGACGGTCTCAGCGACGCCGAGTTCGCCGCCTTCGACAAAAATGGCAAGTACCTCTACTTCACCGCCAGCACCGATATCGGCCCCACCACCGGCTGGCTCGATCTCTCCAGCTTCGGCCACAACGTCACGCGCAGCGTTTACGTGATCGTTCTTCGCAAAGATTTGCCTTCGCCTCTCGCTCCGGAAAGCGACGAAGAGAAAGGCCCCGAAGCCAAGTCCGACGATTCCAAGAAAGACGCCGACTCTAAGAAAGACGATTCTAAGAAAGACGCGAAGAAAGATTCCAAATCTGATTCCGACAAAGACAAAGATAAGGAAAAGTCCAAGCCCGAAGAGCCCGTGAAGGTCACCATCGATTTCGACGGCATCAGCCAACGCATCCTTGCCCTCCCGATTCCGGCGAAGGATTACGTCGGACTCGACGCCGGAAAGACCGGCGAAGTATTTCTCGGCGAAAATCCTCCAGCCGGCGACGGCGGAGATGATGATGGCGGCGGCCCCGGCCCAGGCGTCAACGTCGAGAAATTCGAACTGAAAACCAGGAAGACCGAACCGCTCGTATCAGGTGTTCAAGCCTTCAGCCTGTCCTTCGACGGCGAAAAATTCCTCTACAGGCAGGGCGAAGGCTTGTTTATCGCTGCCACGAAATCGGCCGCGAAACCCGGTGAAGGCAAGCTGAAACTAGAAGGAATGGAAGTTTGGGTCGAGCCGCGCGCAGAGTGGAAGCAAATGTACGACGAAGTCTGGCGCATCGAACGCGATTTCCTCTACGACCCGCACTACCACGGCCTGAATCTCGACGCGCTGAAGAAGAAATATGAGCCCTATTTAGAAGGCGTCGCCAGCCGCGAAGACCTGAACTATCTCTTCATCCAAATGCTCGGCGAGATCAACGTCGGCCACATGTTCGTAGCCGGCGGCGACGTTCCCGAATTCAAGCAAATCAAAGTCGGCCTGCTTGGCGCCGACTACTCCATCGAAAACGGCCGCTACCGCTTCGCCCGCATCTACAACGGCGAAAATTGGAATCCGCAATTGCGCGCTCCGCTCACGCAACCCGGCGTAAACGTCAAAACCGGCGAATATCTTCTCGCCGTCAATGGCCGCGAACTCCACGGCTCGGATGATGTCTACAGCTTCTTCCAGGAGACTGCCGGCAAGCAGGTGCTCCTGAAAGTCGGCCCGAACCCCGACGGAAGCAGCTCGCGCGAAGTCACCGTCGTTCCCATCGACAATGAAACCGGTCTTCGCAATCGCGACTGGGTCGAAGGCAATCGCCGCAAAGTGGACGAGCTCAGCGGCGGCAAACTCGCTTACGTCTATCTCCCCGACACCGCCACCGGCGGCTACACCGATTTCAATCGCTACTTTTTCGCGCAGGTGGGCAAGCAAGGCGCCGTGCTCGACGAGCGCTTCAACGGCGGCGGCGCCGCAGCCGACTACGTGATCGAATATCTCCAGCGCAAAGTTTGGAATTACTGGCTCACCCGCGAAGGCGCAGATTTCGACACGCCCGTCGGCGGCATCTTCGGCCCCAAAGCCATGATCGTGAATGAATTCGCCGGATCAGGCGGCGATTACATGCCCTGGCTCTTCCGCCACGTTGGCATCGGCCAGCTCGTCGGCAAACGCACCTGGGGCGGCCTCGTAGGAATTTACGATTATCCGGTTTTGATGGACGGCGGCTTCGTCACCGCGCCACGCGTCGCCTTCTACACCACCGAGGGCACTTGGGATGTCGAAAATCACGGCGTGCCGCCCGACATCGAAGTAGAACTCGATCCCAAAGCCTGGCGCGAAGGCCACGACCTGCAGCTCGAGAAAACGGTCGACATGCTGATGAAGGAGCTCGAGAAGAATCCGCCGCCAACGCCAAAGCGCCCGGCGTTCCCCGATTATTCCAACATCTCTAAACCGTAACTGCGCTCAACCGGCGATGTGGGCCCGCGCTCGCATGGCCGGTGCGCTGGCGTCGCGAGGCGGTGACCGACACTTTCTCATGCCGCTTCGCGAGCGTGCCCAGCGGATCGTCGGTCAGTAAACGCAGAAATTCCGTGATGTACGCCGGAGTGTTCTTGCGCCTCAATCGCGCCACGCTCCAATCGCGCCACAGTCCTTCCCGCGTCATCGGCACTCCCACCAAACTCCCATCTTCCAATTGCGGCGCGATGCTCCAGCGCGTCATCACCGTGATTCCCATTCCCGCCTTCACCAATTCGATCATCGCCTCGGTCAATGTCAGTTCCTGAACGGCGCGCGGTGCCAGCCCCGCCGGCGTGAGCAAATTCGTGATCACAATGCTCTCCTCTTTCGGCGGATAAACCAGCAAAGTCTCGCCCGCAAAATCCTCTGCCGAAAGATACGCCTTCTGCGTCAATGGGTGCCCCGGCGGAAGCACCGCCACTGCCTCATCCGAAAAAAGCGGCGTGTACACGATTCGTCGGTCGCGCACCGGCGCGCAAACAATCGCCAAATCCACTCTCTCCTCGATCAGCGCTTGGAAAGGATCCGGCGTCGCTTCCACCACCACTTTCACGTCTACATCCGTGTATGCCTTCATGAATCGCAATAAGCACGACGGCAGCCAGTGATAAACGGTGTAGCACTGGGTCGTCAACCGCACTTTGCCGCGTACCTGCGTCGCGTGCGATTCAATGTCCTTCTCGACGCGGGTCAACTCCTCCAGCACCGTCCGCGCCGAAGCCAGCACGCGCTCGCCCGCCTCCGTCAATTTCATCTTCTTGCTGGTGCGCTCAAAAAGCGTGGTGCCGAGTTGCTCCTCCGCATCGTGCAATTGATGGCTCAGCGCCGATTGCGTCAAATGCAGACGATTCGCCGCCCGCGTGATCGTGCCTTCCTCCGCCACCGCCGCAACCAGTTTCAGGTGCCGCACTTCGAGACTCATGCCTGCCTCCCCGAGGCGACGCCCGCGCCTGCTGAATTCACGCGCAAGATCCGGATAGCCCCTTCCCGCGCTTACAGATTAATGTGCAGCGTCGGGAAAAGATTCATGAAAGCTGTTCATTCGGATGATGAAATCAAAGCGTTGGATTCACTTTTCGTGAATCGCTACGCTCGATGTGCCTGAAGCTCACTCGGGGCCGCGAGATCTTCAGTCAAACCAGCAACGAAGTCGCTGGATGGACGGAAAAATGAAAAAGCCCAGGAATTCATTAACTAGAGGTGTGCCCGCACGAACTCAAATTGCGAAGCGCGAATACCAATTCGCGGCCCTGCGGCTCGTCCTAATGATTTGCGGACTTCTCTTAGTCGCGAACTTCGCGCCCGCTCCGCTGCGAGCACAGCCCGCCCGCAGCCTCACTCTGCCGCCCAGCATCACCATCGTCGGCACGAACGATGCAGCATGTCAGGAAAGCCTCGCCGAACTGCAGCGCCTCATCCGCGAATTCGCCTTCGTCCGCGGACATCGCATCTATCTCGTCTGCGATCGCGCCGCATGGCGCAGCGTCATGCATCATCTCACTCTAGAATATGGCGTGATCGTCAGCTCGCGCGCCGCCGTCTCCGATCTCCAGCTGCGCGAAACCTGGTTTTACGCCGAAGCCCTCCGCAAAGGGGCCGAGCGCCGCACCGGTGAGAACATCTACGCCCATGAATTGGGCCACTTCGTCTGTAGCTGCATCGACGAGTCCGCCGCCGACAAAGCCGCCGCCCAACTCCTCGAAGACGCCAAGCGCAATCGCTTCACAGCCACAACTCGCGCCGGCGCGTCACAGTAGGGGGGGCTGCAGCCCTCCCGCATTTCGGCCATCTTCGTCTTTCACGCGAGCCACAATCTCACCCAACATCCAACCTCATCTTCCCAATCAAATAAGCCCCCAACCCTCCAATCAACCCACCAACAATAATCACGCCCTCCCAAGCAAATCCCACAGCCACAGTCCGCGCCGCAGGCGCACCAAACGGCAGCAACAATCCCACGAGCGCCGCCTCACGCACTCCGATCCCGCCCTGCGTCAAAGGCACAAGCGCCGAAATCTTCGCCATCGGCCAGGCAAACAACCAAGCCTGAAACGCCAAGTGCAAACCCGCCGCATCGGCCAAAGCCGCAGTCAGTCCAATAAACGAACCTTGCACCACTAGAGCCAGCACCAGCGCCGCCAGCACAGATTGCCGCCGCTCAGCCATAGCCCGCTGCGCTTCTCTCAATCGCACCAATTTTCGCCGCATGCGAAACGAAAATCGCCGCGCCGGCAATAACACGATCACAAGCAACGCGACAATCCCCAATCCCAAAGCCGCCGCTCCCAAAACAAAAAACAAATACCGGCTCTCCGCGCTCAAGCTCCCCGGAACCAATACCGCCCCAGCCACCGTAAGTAGCGCCAGCGCCAGAAAATCCAGAATCCGGTCGAGAAAACTCCCAAACAAAATCGCCGCCTTGCTCCTCCCCATCCGCATCGCCAATCCGGCCCGCACAATATCGCCGCCAACAATCGAAGGCAGCAACAGCACGCTGAACAATCCCGCGAAATAACAATGCGCCGCCTGCGCCACGCTCAGTCCCGAGCCCGCACGATTCACCATCAACCGCCACTTCATCGAAGCAATCGCATGGCTCGCCAGATAACCAACCACAACCAGCGCCCACAAATGCAGCGGCACAAGCCGCAGCGCCGCTCTCACCTGCCGCACCGGTAAAAAATGAAACAGCAGCCCCAGGACAAGAATCGTCCCCGCGATGCGGAGGACAATGCCTCCAAGAGCGCGTTTTCTTAAGCTGTTCTCAGGTGTAGCGTTCACGGAAAAATCGCTCAAATTATGCGGCCCGCGCCCAATCGCGACAAGCCTTTCCCGCTCGCGCTATGTGACTCGCGGAAGACGCTTTTGCGCTGTCATCCTGAAGGCATCCGGAAGGATGCCCGCCTTGAAGGATCTGTTTTTCGTCGATCACAAGTAAAACGTCGCCTATTGGCCGGCCGTCTGCGGAATTCCATTGCGGATAACTCCCACTCGCTTTAGGCTATTGCCTCAATTCTCAGGGAGCCGCAGTGAGAAAAAAAATCCGCGTAGTGCAATACGGCGTAGGCCCCATCGGCGCATCCATCGCCCGCCTGATGCGTCAAAAGAGCGCCCTCGAAATCGTCGGCGCC
>Ga0116223_10001637_pt1 | contig 22581 bp, 18 predicted proteins | sample Sb_taG_3_FD_90092 | JGI IMG/M metagenome (GOLD analysis project Ga0116223, IMG submission 90092) | Peat soil microbial communities from Weissenstadt, Germany - Sb_50d_a_PC metaG | ecosystem: Environmental > Terrestrial > Soil > Wetlands > Peat | place: Germany: Weissenstadt | collected 2010-09-21 | reverse complement strand
GCTTTCGAGCTTGCCTTCGAGGCGGACCGTGTTCAGTCCCATGTCGCGGACGTAGCGGAGTTCGTCGTGCAGGCGCTGCGAATTTTCACGCATCATCAGGTCGGGCGTCCAGCCGCCGCCGCGGATGAGGATGTTCTTGCCGTTAATGTGGAAGGTGCGTCCGCCGATCGCGTTCAGGTCCGAGGTGATTTCGCGAATGCCGAACTCGGTCGAGGAATGGTCACTGACCGCGCCGTTGACCTCAACTTCCATGTGGAGAGGGTAGAGATTGGGCTTACCCATCTGTGTGGGCCACCACAGTCGCGGGTTCGAGAAAACGAGCTGCTGAAACTTATCTGGAGTGAACGTGACGTCTTTCGATTCGTTGGGTGCGAGTTCCACATCCTGTTCGAACCTGACGGTCTCGATCTGTCCTTTCAGCTTGCCCTTTGCCGGCTGACTGGTGCCGTTCTTCAGTTGCGCGGTCACCGTGAGTTGCGCGCTGTCGTTCGCAGGCGGATTCAATTTCGACACGACTGTTGGATAGCGTAGCGCCACCGGCCCGCTGTACGTGAGGTAGACATCGCTCCACAATCCCATGTTTTTGTCAGGAGGCGCGGGATTCCAGTCGACGAAGGTGATGGCGAGATCGTGCTGGGTGGGCGAAAAGATCTGAACCGCGAGTACGTTCTCGGCGCCAGGCTTGGAGGCGTCGGTCACATTGAACTCATAGGTCCGCCAGGCTCCGGCCACGTCGTCGGACTTTGCGATCTGTTTGCCGTTCAACCAGATGTTGGCGCGATAGTTAATGCCGTCGAACTTCAGCCAGGCTGTCTTACCCTTGTAGGAAGCCGGCACCGTGAATTGCTTGCGGTACCACCAGGAGACGGCGTAAGGGCTGTCGGGCGCCATGGCGATGTTGGAAAAATTGGCGCCGACGGGATAGTTCACTCCCGGGTAGTCGCGCAGGTTCATGCCGAAGAGTGGGTCGGGGAAGGTCTTGTCCTTGACCAGCGCGGCCACGACCGTAGTGGGCACGGTGGCTTCATGCCATCCCTTGGCAGAAAACTGCGGGGTCGAGATGACCTCTCCCTTGGCTTCGACCTTGGCTGAGGTTTGCAGAGACCAGCCTTCTTGCAGAGCCAGCTTGGCTTCTGCGGCGTGCTTCATCGCAGCTGGATTCTGGGCGAGAAGGGATGAAACCAGGAGGAATTGCATCAGAACGAAGAGAGTGATTGCCGACTGCTTGCCTGAATTCATGGTGCTCCTATCAATTGTGCGGCTCAATCGCGGTTCGTGCTCATGGTAGATCAATCGAGGCCAGGCCAAAGTTCGCGGAATGTCCCCGAGAATGGATAACATTTATATTAATACGTTTCAATAGCGGATTTTGGGAGCATTGTGGATTCTCTGGTTCGGGGGCACCTGGCAGCTAATGCCAGCCTTTACGCAAGACGGGCTACTGGCCAAAGCGTCGCCGTCGGGCGAACGTGGCCGGGCTAGTTTATAATAAAAAATTCGCCTCTCAACTTTCGCCTGTCAACTCTGGAGTGATAAGAAAATGATTCGATTTCTGCAAAAATCCGGGCAGACCACCAAGTACGTTCTCGGCGGCCTGCTGCTGATCATCTGTGCTTCGATGGTAATTACGCTGATTCCCGGTGGCCTGGGTGGGGATGTATTCTCAGCCACACCCGGAAAGGGCAGCATCGCGAAGGTGGATGGCGCGGACATTAGCACCGACGACGTGCGTCAGACGGCGCGACAAAATGCGCAGCAGGACGCCCAGCGCTATGGCGAGATGGCGGCGAAGATAATGCCTTTTCTCATCCAGCAAGAGACCACCCGCGCGGTCGACCAGTTGATCAGCCGTCAGGCTCTGTTAAGCGAAGCCGGGCGGATGGGGCTGCGCGTAACGCCAGAGGAAGTGAAAGACGAACTGCAGCACGGACGCTATGCCGCGACGTTTTTTCCCGGCGGCAACTTCATCGGCCAGACGGAATATGAAGACATGCTGCAGCGCTTCAATCTGACGCCCACTAAGTTCGAGCAGTCGGTCGGCAACGACATTCTGCTGACCAAACTGCAGGCCCTGATTGCGGGCAGCGCCAGCGTGAGCGAAGCCGAGATTCACGAGCAGTTCATGAAGCAGAACGCGAAGGTGAAGTTCGACTACGCCGTGTTGAAGCAGGACGATTTGCGCAAGAGCCTACACCCGACCGACGAAGAATTAAAAGCGTTTTACGAAGGCCACAAGGCCAGCTACGCGAACTCGGTCCCGGAAAAACGCAAGGTCAAGTACGCGGTGGTCGAGACGAGTAAGGCGGAGGCGGGCGTGCAAATTACGGCGGATGACCTGCGCGCTTACTACGATCAGCACCGCGACCAGTATCGCGTTCCCGAACAGGTGAAGGTCAGCCACATTCTTATCAAGACTCCGCTGCCCGGGGCCGATGGCAAAGTGGACGAGAAGGGCGTGGCGGAGGCGCAACATCGCGCCGAGGATTTGCTGAAGCAGTTGAAGGGCGGAGCCAAGCTGGAAGATCTCGCGAAAAAGTATTCGGAAGATCCGGGCAGCGGGAAGCAGGGCGGATCGCTGGGCTGGATTGGCAAGGGGCAGACCGTCCCCGAGTTTGAGAAGGCCGCGTTCTCGCTTCCCAAGGGACAGATCAGCGACCTGGTGAAGAGCAGCTACGGTTTCCATATTATTCGAGTGGATGACAAGCAGGAAGCGCATGCCAAGACGCTGGACGAAGTGAAAGCTGAGATCGAGCCTGTCCTGAAACACCAGAAGGGACAGCAGATCGCGCAGAAACAGGCGGAGGACCTGCTCAAGCAGGCTCGAACCCCGCAAGGCCTGGACGCAGCCGCGGCGACGCAGCACATCCCCGTAATCAACTCGGATTTCTTTGCCCGCAAGGATGTGCTGCCCGGACTGGGGCCAGCGACGCAATTCATGGATGCGGTGTTCAGCGAAGCGGAAAAATCTCCACCGGATGTGGCTCCGGCGTCGCAAGGCGTCGTGGTGTTTCAGTTGTTAGCGGTGAAGCCGGCTGCAACGCCGACGTTTGAAGAGATTCGCAGCCGGGTTGAGGAAGAATTTAAGAACGAGCGCTCCAGTGTTCTGCTGTCGCAGAAGATCCAGGAACTGTCGGACCGCGCCAAGGCCGAGCATGATCTGAAGCGCGCGGCCAAGGAACTGGGCGCGACGATGAAAACCAGCGACTTCGTTCTGCCCGACGGACAGGTGCCCGACGTGGGCTCGATGTCGGGGCAAGCCTCGGTGGCGTTCACCATGAAGCCGGGAGAGATCAGCGGTCCGATCAACAGTGGCACGGACGCTGTAGTCCTTGCCGTGCTCGAGAACCAGCAGCCTACCGATGCGGACTATGCCGCCAAGCGCGATCAGATCCGCGATCAGTTGTTGCTGCAGAAGCAACAGGAGCGCTTTGTCCTTTTCGTTTCCAGCCTGGTCGACGAGATGACGAGGTCCGGAAAGATCAAGAGAAACGAAGAAGAAATCAAGGCATTGAGTCGCAGCGGCAGCGAGCAGGGAATGTAGCGGCGGTGCCATGTCCTTTCCGCGCGCCGCAGGCATTCTGTTGCATCCCACGTCGTTGCCTTCGCGCGGCGGGGTTGGTGATTTTGGGCATGCCGCCTATCAGTTTGTAGACTTTCTCGCCTCCGCCCGCCAGGGCTTGTGGCAGGTTCTGCCGCTGGGGCCGCTCGGCTACGGGAACTCTCCGTACTCTTCGACATCCGCGTTCGCCGGAAATCCATTGCTGATCAGTCTGGAACGGCTTGCCGACCATGGGTGGATCGATAAGGGGAAGATCGACCAGACCTTCGGAGAGGCGCCCAGTTCCGGCGCGGTCGAGTACGAGCAGGTTTTCGCGCAGAAGATGCCACTGCTGTTCGAGGCGGCGCGGAACTTCCTGCGCTCGGCTTCGGGCGATGCGTCGCGTCGGTTTGACAAATTTCGCGCCGAAAATGTCTGGTGGCTCGAAGATTTTGTTCTCTTCGATGCTCTCCGCGCCCAGCAGAAACTCGAAAGCTGGAATCTGTGGCCGCGGGATCTGGCGCAGCGCAAGCCGGCTGCGCTGGAAAAGGCGCGTGCGGATCTCGCGGCCGACATCCAGATTCGGAGTGCCCTGCAGTTCGCTTTCTATGAGCAATGGAGGGCTTTGCGGCGCTACTGCGCCGAGCGCGCGATTCGCATGGTGGGCGACGTCGCAATCTTCATGAACCACGACAGCGCCGACGTCTGGACGCACCAGGAACTGTTTCGGCTGAACGAAAGTCTGGAGCCGGAAGTCGTCGCCGGCGTGCCTCCCGATTTTTTCAGCAAGACCGGGCAGCGTTGGGGAACTCCGCTCTACCGCTGGGATGTGATGAAGGAGCACGGTTATCAATGGTGGATTCAGCGGCTGCGCTGGGCCACCCAGAACTTCGACTATATCCGGCTGGATCATTTCCGGGGATTCGACCAGTTCTGGGAGATTCCCGCGGGCGACGCCACTGCGGTGAACGGCCGCTGGGTCGATGGACCGCGCGACGACCTGTTTCTGAAACTCCGCGAGGCGCTGGGCGGCCTGCCATTCTTTGCCGAGGATCTGGGCTACATCACTCCCCAAGTGCACGCGCTGAGGGACCGGTTGCAGATTCCTGGGATGGCCGTTTTGCAGTTCGGTTTCGGAGATGAAGGCGCGCACATCTACCTGCCTCATCGCGCCGAGGGCAAAGTCATCTACACCGGAACCCACGACAACGACACGGTGGCGGGATGGTGGAATTCCGGAGCGGCGGAGCACGAACGCCGCAACGCGGAGGCCTACGTCGGTCGTTGCGAAGATGGCATCCACTGGGCTTTCATCCGCGCGGCCCAGTGTTCCACGGCGAGCCTGAGCATCATTCCGCTGCAGGATGTGCTTGGGCTCGGCAGTGAGGCTCGCATGAACACTCCCAGCTTGCACGGCGGGAACTGGCGGTGGCGCTTCGACCAGCAACGGCTGAAGGGCGAACTGGCTGCGAAACTGGCACTGCTCGCCGAGGTGAGCGACCGTCTTCCCAAACCGTTCACCGCGTTGCCGAACGAAAACTTCGCCGCGTGAAGCGCTCGATCTGATCTCAATTGTGAACCGCTTGTTACAGTAAGCGTGCTTTGCGCTTGGTTGCAGTTCGTGTATAGAAAGAACGGGAGTACGGGCGTGAGCGAATCCAACATTAAGCCGGCAACTGAACCGATCATCGAAGCCGTGGGGGTGGAGAAATCGTATCCCCAGTCGGACGGCACGCGGATTCAGGTCGTCGGCCTGACCAACCTCGTGATCGAGCCGGGGAAGATCGTCGCCCTGCTCGGGCCCTCGGGCTGCGGCAAGTCCACGCTACTGCGCATGCTCACCGGGCTGGCGCAACCGTCGTCGGGCACGCTCTTGTGGCACGGTAAGCCGCTGGACGGCCAGATGCCGAACGTGGCCATCGTTTTCCAGAGTTTTGCTCTGTTCCCCTGGCTCACTGTGCTGGAGAACGTGGAAGCACCTCTGGAAGCGAAGGGCGTGCCGGCCGTCGAGCGCCACAAGCGCGCTCTGCGTACGCTCGATACGGTTGGCCTGGATGGCTTCGAGACGGCGTATCCCAAGGAACTTTCCGGGGGCATGAAGCAGCGCGTGGGATTCGCGCGTGCACTCGTGGTGGAACCCGAAGTGCTGTTTATGGACGAACCCTTCTCGGCGCTCGACGTTCTTACCGCCGAAAACCTGCGCGGTGAACTGTTGGAGCTCTGGCTGAACAAGAAAATGCCCACCAGCGCCATTTTCATTGTGACCCACAACATTGAAGAGGCTGTGATGCTCGCTGACCGCGTCATGGTGCTGGGGAAAAATCCGGCACGCATTCGTTCTGATTTCAATATTCGGCTGAAGCATCCGCGGGACCGCAAATCTGCGCGTTTTGTGGAGTTGGTGGACTACATCTACAAAGTCATGACAGAGCCGGAGCTCGAGCACGATTTACCCGACGCCGAGACCACGGCGGAAATTATTCTGCCCACGGGCGGACTGACCAAGGACGCGCTGAAGAAGCAGGAAGCACCCCTCCGCACGGCGAAATATCAGATGCTGCCGCACGCGCGTGTGGGAGGGATCGCGGGCCTGACGGAACTGCTGCGCGATCGCGGCGGGCGTGAGGATTTGTTCCGCCTAGCCGAGGAACTCGTGCTGGACGTCGAAGATTTGCTCCCGATCCTTGAGGCCTGCGTGCTGCTGGGTTTCGCGTGGCTGAAAGAGGGCGACGTGCAGATTACGCCGCAGGGAGTGGCATTTGCCGAGGCCGACATCCAGCAGCGCAAAGTGCTGTTCCGCAAGGCTGCGCTGGAACATGTAACGATCCTGAAACAGATTGACAGCATCCTGAAACGGAAGTCCGATCACTCGATCGCGGACGAGTTCTTTCACGACATTCTCGACGAACATTTTTCCGAAGATGAAGTGCAGCGCCAGTTCGAAACCGCAATGAACTGGGGCCGTTACGCCGAGATATTTGATTATGACCGCGAGAGGGGCAGGCTGGTTCAGACCGAGGCGCCAGCGTCCTCAGAGCCTCCTGCGGCGCCCGCGGGCCAGCCTCAGAACCCGGTCTCCGCGCCGAAGTCCTGAGAAAGAGTTTCGAGGCGAACAGCGATTGCATGAAGAAATCAGCCAGCCTGCGAGGATTTTCGGCGTATCGAATCTGGACGCAACTGCCTAGCATCGAGATCTCGTACCTGCCCGACATACTCATGTTCGGCGCGGGAATCGCTTTGTTCTATGGCGTACTGGTAGTCGGGCGGACCTGGCTGGGCCCGTTTACGCCGGAGGTCGAGATCTCGCGCAGTCCCCTGGCTCTGCCGGCCTATGCGGGATACTCCCTGTTGCGGATCACGATTGCGTACTTGCTGAGTCTGGCTTTCGCCCTGGTGTACGGATACGTGGCGGCGTCCAATCAGCGTGCTGAGCGGTTCATGATTCCGTTGCTCGATGTGTTGCAGTCGATTCCGGTACTCAGTTTTCTACCACCCGTGATGCTGGCTATGGTCGCGTTATTTCCGGGGAGGCAACTCGGGGTAGAGGCGGGCGCAATCCTGCTGATCTTCACCGGCCAGGTGTGGAACATGGCCTTCAGCTTCTACGCCTCGATGAAGAGCATACCGAACGAGATGCGCGAAGCCGCCAAGGTTTACGGGTTTAGCTGGTGGCAGCGCTTTATCGAAATGGAGTTACCCTTCGGGGCGATTGGGCTGGTGTGGAACTCGATGATGTCGGTGGCCGGCGGCTGGTTTTTCCTGATGGCTTGCGAGATGTTTGTGCTCGGTTCGCGCGACTTCCGGCTGCCCGGGCTGGGCTCGTATCTGCAGACGGCGGCCAGCGCGGGCGATACACGATCGATTCTCTGGGGCGTCGGCACCATGATCGCGGTGATCGTGCTGCTCGACCAACTCGTCTGGCGTCCGGTGATTGCATGGGCGGAAAAATTCAAAGTAGAACAGGTCGAGAGCACGGATACTCCGAGTTCGTGGGTACTCGACCTGATTCGGCATTCGCGCAGCCTGGCGCGGATTCGCAAGAAGACGGTGCGCCCGCTAAGCGAGCGCCTGCTCCTTTATTTTTCCCGCGCGCGTTCCAGCGACAAGGCCGAGCCGCGCAGCGCGTTGAAGGTCTGGCTGACCCGCGTCCTGGCAGTCGTGCTGCTCGCTGCGATGAGTTATGGAGTCGTCCGTGTCGTGATGATTCTGACCGGCCTGCAGAAAGCAGAAGTGCAGGAGGCCGTGCTCGGCCTGGGCGCGACTTTCCTCCGCGTGAATCTTGCATTGCTGCTCGGTGCCTTGTGGACGATTCCCGCCGGCGTGGCTATTGGCTTCAATCCGCGCCTGGCGCGCATCGCGCAGCCGCTGGCACAGATTGCCGCTTCGGTCCCAGCGACCGCCCTGTTCCCCGTGGTGCTGCTGTTACTGATTCGCGTGGGCGGTGGACTGGGCGTTGGCTCGATCGTGCTCCTGCTGCTGGGAACGCAGTGGTACATCCTGTTCAATGTGATTGCTGGGGCGATTGCGATTCCAACGGATTTGAAGGAGTGCTGCACGGTCTTTCGCTTGCGAGGGATTGAGCGATGGAAGAAGCTGATTCTGCCGGGGATTTTTCCCTACCTCGTGACGGGCATGGTCACAGCATCGGGCGGAGCATGGAACGCGAGCATCGTCGCCGAATACTTTCACTTCAAGGGTCACATCTACACGACGGTCGGGCTGGGCGCGACCATTTCCCAGGCCACCGATGACCGGAACTTCGACCTGCTGCTGGCCGCAACCATGATGATGGCAGCGACTGTGGTGACCATGAATCGCCTGGTGTGGCGCAAGTTGTATGCGCTAGCCGAGAAGCGATACCGACTCGAGACCTGATCGCGCTGCCTGGTCTCAAGTAGTTACCTCAGGTTACTTTCGAGTTTCCTCAACCCATCATTTCATCAGCCATTAACCTGCGCTTCATGCTGGCGCAATGGGGTTGCGCTATTAGTATGAAATGCCCTCAGACCATTTGCATGCAGATCCGACGCAGGCCGAAGTGTTGGCCCGCGTTGCTCAGTTTCCCGGCCTGGCGGGAAAATTCGCTCCCGTCGGCAAGATGAGAGATCTGTACGAGCGAGTGCAGCGATCGCCGGCTGGCTTTCGTCTGGAAAGCCTACTCGACGAGATGCGCGTCGGACTGCGCGTCGGTGCCGCCGATGAAGCGCGGATTCCCGCGCGCGGTCCGGTTGTGGTGGTAGCCAATCATCCCTATGGCGTACTCGATGGTGCGATTCTCACTGTGCTGTTGACGCGCGTGCGGCCGGACGTAAAAATTCTGACCAATTTCCTGCTGGCGGACGTGCCCGAGTTGCAGAAGCACTGCATCTTCGTGGATCCGTTTCAGACCGACCGATCGGTGGAGTCGAACCGCCGAGCCGTACGGGAAGCTCTCGCCTGGTTGCAGCAGGGCGGCATGCTGGCGATCTTTCCGTCCGGTGAAGTGTCGCACTGGCAGATGCCGGCGGCACAGATCGCCGATCCGGAATGGAATGACACGGCCGTGCGGCTGATTCGCCGGACCGGAGCTACGGCCCTGCCGGTGTATTTCTGCGGATACAACGGCGTCGGATTTCAGCTCATGGGTATGCTTCATCCCAAACTGCGCTCGGCGTTTCTGTTGCAGGAATTCCTGCAGCAGGAAGGGAAGACCGTGGAAGTGCGCGTCGGCAGCGCAATCCAGGCGGATGCCATTGAGGTAATCCCCTGCGATCGCGAAGCAACGGAGTACTTACGCTGGCGTACGTACTTGCTTGCCCGCCGGAGCAAGCCGGAAGCAGTGTGGCATGCGGCATTGCGACAGCGGCTTGCGTTCAAGATTCAAGAGCCAGCGGCCGCCCCGCTGTCGGCGGATTTGCTGGCGAAAGAACTGGAGAGACTACCGGAAGATCGGTGCCTGGCGGCGAATGGCGACCTTGCCGTCTACTTGGGTACAGCGCGTGAGATGCCGCAATTACTGCAGGAAGTGGGCCGGTTGCGCGAGCTGACGTTTCGCGGAGCGGGTGAGGGAACAGGCAAGAGCCGTGATCTCGACCCCTTCGACGCTTACTACTGGCACATCTTGTTGTGGCACACGACCAGGCGCGAGTTGGTGGGGGCCTACCGTGCTGGCAATACAGCGGAGATCCTGAAAGAACGCGGAATCGGCGGCCTCTATACCAGCACTCTCTTCCGCTATGACGAAAGAATCTTTCAGAAACTTGGGCCAGCGCTCGAACTGGGGCGTTCGTTTGTGCGGCCGGAATATCAGCGGCAATATGCGCCGCTCTTGCTGCTATGGAAGGGAATCGCCCGGATGGTGGCAAGGCAGCCGGAGATCCCGGTGCTATTCGGCGCGGTCAGCATCAGCAACGACTACAACGAAGCGTCGCGCGAAATGATTTACCGATTCTTTGAAACGCACATGCAGCAGGATGAACTGGCGGGGTGGATCGAACCGCGGCGCCCATTTCGCCCCGGATTACTGCGGAGGTGGGATTGCCGTGGAATGCACCATGCCTTCCGCGACCTGGATGAGCTTTCTCAACCCATCACCGATGTGGAGGGCGACGGCAAGGGCCTGCCGATCCTGTTGCGGCAATATGCCAAGATCGGAGGCAAGTTGCTCGGCTTTAACGTGGACCGCAAGTTTTCCAATGTGCTTGACGGGCTGGTGGTGGTGGATTTGCGACAGACCGAACCGGCGGTGCTGGAGCGTTACATGGGGCGGGAAGGCGCAACTCGATTCCGGCAGGTGCACGCGGCAGCGGCAACGCGCTGAGGTACGCCAGAGTTCATTTGACGGGCGGGCGGGTTGCGTCCGCGGGCAGCGCGCAGGCTTGCCCCGCATCTTTGAGCGCGTCTTCCAGGCTTTGTCCCAGCAGTGAGAGCTCGTCCTGACTCATCAATTCCTGCACCCGCTCAAACAACAGGCGTTCTTCCTTGCGGATGTGCGCCGACATACGCTGCGCGAATTCAGATAAGTCGGCGGCGATCATTTTACGTGCCTCAGCTTCCGCAAAGCGTTCGCGCAGCATAAAGTGATCGAGCAACAGTTCATCGACCAGGGGACCCAATTCCGGGAACTTCCGCGCCGCTGGGAACAGCACATGTTCTTCTGCCGCGAAATGAATTCTGATTTCATTTTCAAAGTGCTGCGCCATTTCTGCTTGCCACGCAGGCAGGTCGGCGTCGCCGATGGGCGATGCGCGATCGATACGAACACACAAAGCCAGGGCGTGCTGGTGCTGGCGAGAGAGCGGAATCAGATTTCGGTCGCGCAGCATGAAATGTCCGTCCTCCTCAGGAGTTCGCTCGCTCCAACCGGGACGCGGCAGGCTCTCCTTCTGCCGGCGCCGGTTCGACTGCGGGACGCACGGTTAGCCAGTCCGTGCGGACGCGCTCCCACTCTGAAATCAACATTCCGTTGGCCTCGAAGAAGCTGCGAATGCGGTAACGTTCCCAGCCAGCGATTTCCTCGAGAATCGGCGCCAGGACGGCGAGAGCACTGGTGCTCAGCACCGTGCGTTTTGCAATCTGTGAGACGTTCGGCGTCTCGGAAACGGCGATGGTGAGTCCATCGCGCGAGTTGATGTGCAGCATGACGTGAATGTCGGAACTGCCGTCCCCGGTATAGATGACATGATCTGGTCCAGCCACTTGCTGTTCGAGCAAGCGGTCGAGAACCGCGACTTTGCCATAGCCCGCGGTGGCGCGCACGATGGTGTCGATCTCGCCTGACGGCTTGTAGCGAAACTCCGTCCCGAAAATGTGGTCGGGCGGAACAATATCTTCCAGCGCCGAGATAACGATCTCCACTGGAGCGGCCGATAGAACGTAGAAGTCGAACTGGTGGCCATCAATGCCCGCATCGAGAAGCTGGTAAAGAAGCTTGATGTCACCCTTCAGGCGAATGCGCTTTCCCACTTCGTGCAGATGTTCTCTCCGAACTTTAGCTTTGAACTCCGGATCATGCAGCAGCAGGTAGGCGAGTTCCGCGCCCTGCTGCACCAGGTTGATCTTGGCCATTCCCTTGGCCTTACGTTCGAACTCCTCGGTGGGAATGCCGACCAGCTCGGCGAGCACGTAGCCAGAATCATTGAAAGTGAGCGTCTGGTCAAAGTCGCTCGCGAAAATATAGCGTTTTAGAGCCTTGTCTGCCATATAGCCATTCGATTCGCGTCCTCGGCCAACGCCCCATAAAAAGAATTGATTGCGATTATATGCCCGCCCGGTGAACTCGTTGTGAATAAAGGCTATTGGCCTCTGGAACTTTGAGACTGTCGATTTCAGGCGCGTTTAAAGCAGCTAAGATTGGTAGTGGTGCAGTTTGGATATTTGGAGGCGTCATCCCGAGCCCGGCGCAGTTCAGCCGGGTGAGGGATCTCGCGCGGGGCACCCCAGAACGCGCCACCGGTCTGCGCGCAAGATCCTTCCCTCCGCCTGAAAAACGGCTCCAGTCAGGATGACGCCGTGGGGGCAGAGGGGTCTCAAAGTCAAACTGCACCAGTACCCGAAGATTCGTCGCCTTTACTAAATTCGTGGGCGCGTCCAGAATAGAAGATCCGGTAGTCGATGTCCGGCCGGCATAGAAAGAGGAGCCTCATGGCAGTTGTGACAGGTGAACTGATCCGAGCGATGAATTATGTGGAAGACATCACGGCGACCTTGCGCCGGATTTGTATTTATATTCCCGGCATGGGTGCGGAGGAGCGCAAGCGGCTGGCCGACTCCTTACGCGCGGCAGGCGGCGCCATCGACGCGGCCATTACCGATCTGGAAAAGGCGGAGAAATAGGTGAGCGGGGTCAACACGATTGCAGTGATCGGCGCCGGGATCATGGGGCGGGGCATCGCGCACGCCGCGGCGCTGGGCGGATATCGCACCATCCTCGAAGACTTGCTGCCTGGGGCTCTGCGCAAGGCAGAAACCGAAATTCGTGCCAATCTCGATAAGGCGGTGGAACTGGGCAAGGTTACCGCGCCCGACGCTGACTCCGCGTTCCGGCGGTTGGAGTACGCGGGCTCGGTCGAGGAGGCCGCACGCGAGGCGGACCTGGTCATAGAAGCGGTCCCCGAAGAGATGGAGTCGAAGATCGAGATCTTCACACTGCTCGATAAAATCTGCCGGCCCACGACGATGCTGGCTTCGAACACTTCGTCTCTCAGCGTGACCGAGATTGCCAGCGTGACTTACCGCGCGAAGAAATGTGTGGGCATGCACTTCTTCAATCCCGTCCACAAAATGAAGTTGCTCGAAGTCGTGCGCGCGCTCGAGACCGACGACAACACGCTGGCCACCGCCGTCGAAGTGGGCAAGCGCATGGGCAAGGAAGTCGTAGTGATCAAGGAATGGCCCGGCTTCATCACCAGCCGCATCAACGCCATCATCGGCAACGAGGCGTTCCACATGCTGCAGGAGGGCATCGCTTCGGCGGCGGACATCGACAAGGCGCTAAAACTGGGGCTGAACCATCCCATGGGTCCTTTTGAGTTGGTGGATCTCGTCGGCCTCGATACGCGGCTGAGCATTCTCGAGTATCTGCACAAATCGCTGGGGGATAAATATCGCCCCGCGCCGCTGCTGGTGCAGTACGTGAAGGCTGGACGGCTCGGACGGAAATCGGGGCGCGGAGTTTACGAGTATCCGGAAGCGCCGGCCAAAACTTGACCGGCATTTTAGAAACGTGCCGCTCGGCTCCGCCGTCGCAGGACGGCCGAGAACCTGCCCTGAGCGAAGCCGAAGGGCGGCCGTCGCCACATGGTTTTAGGTGCTGCGTGCCTTGCGGCCGAAACTCAGGCCAGCCAGGGCAGCTACCTTTTCTTCCTCGATTCCCCTGCTCGCGACCAGCACGTGAAAACTTTCGCCCATCCCAGCGGGCGTGACCAGGTGCTTGAGTTGCAAGGCGACCTTCGCGCGCTCCTGCGGCAAGCGGCATTCCTCGAAGGCGTCGGCAAATTCATTGGCCTCGCCAATACCCAACAGGAATTGCGATTGTGTGACAAGGTTCTGCGTCTGCATGCCCTGTTTCTCCGCAATCACCGCCAGCGCGGTGAAGTTCACGTCCGCGGTGATGTCCTGCTCCCCGGGCGCCTCGTACGGGTTGGCGCCCACCGAGTGCTGGCGAATGGCCTTCAGCGTTCCGCGATGCCGTCCAGTGAGTTGTTCCTCGCGCGTGTAGCCGTAGTCGATGACCACTACGAATCCGCGTTCGAGGTGGGCGGCAGCACTCATGTGGGCCTGCGATTGCAATGGAACCTCGACCCGCTCCCCGGGCTCAGGATGGATTGAATAACGGTCGAGGAATTCGAGTTCTTCCGGCGAAGGCTGCGTCCAGGTCTCAACGAAATGGCCTTTCCGCGCGTCGACGCGAAGGGCGCCGTCGGAACTGAGAATCTCGACTGGCAGCGCATCAAAGAACTCGTTGGCGAAGACGATCATCGGAGCGCTGACATCCTTGCTCGAGAGAAGCGCCTTGCCCGATTCGAGGTGACGGCTCAGCGTGACCTCGATTCGCTGGCGCAACGCGGGAGAGCGTTCCTCTAAAACGTAACGAAGAGCCTGAAAGAAGTCCGGAAACTTCTTTTCCGACCAATCCAGCACATCCTGCGCGAAAAGACCGCGGCCAGGGCCAGGTTCTTTCAGCGTGATCCGTGCGGGTGATCCCAGCGCCCGCCACATCTCATCGAACTGGCGCGCCAGCAGGCGCCCAAAAACGGCGTGCACGTCGCTCGATGTATAGAAATCGCCCGCTTTCCCGAACTGCGCGGCGTTGCGCGAGTAGTAGCCGAGTTCGGCGTCGTATAGGCACATCTCCATGTAGCGCGAGAAGGGAATAGGCCCGCGTTCCCGGATCTCCTGCTCGATCTTTTGGCGGAGAGTGCTCACAGTCCCTTCTGTCGGCGGTCAGCGCGGTCTTGCGGGGTACGGATGAACATCTCGACGAAGTAGTCGTGAAGCGCGTCGAAGAGTTGGCGCTGAAAGCTCCATTCAAACTGGGGGTCGTCGAGATCGCGCGGGTGCAGTTCGAAATAATAAGTGTGAACCGGGATGGTTTCGTCTTTGAACTTGATGATGATTTCGACACCCTCGCCCTTGGCTCGTGCAGAGAAGGTCAGCAGTGGGTGTTCATACAGACGAAGTTGCGCCAGTACGCGATCGAGGCGCGCATTAGCAGTATCGGGCATTTCGCGATTTTAGCGGAAGGGACAGAAACTTAACCACAGAGGACACGGAGAGAACAGAGGACTTCTACTCGTAGCGCAGGGCTTCGATGGGATTGAGTCTCGCCGCTTTGATGGCCGGCAGCATGCCGCTGATGATGCCGACGAAACTGAGAATCACCGTCGACCAGATTAGTGTGGCGGAGTCGATATAGAGGTGGATGTCGCCCTCGCTGGCATTTTCTTCAAACGCGCTCCACAGGGTGAGCGAGCCCACGGACCATGAGACCAGATAAGCCAGGATCACGCCCAACAGGCCGCCCAGCGCGGTAATCACCAGAGCCTCAGCCAGGAACTGGAACAGGATGTGCCAGCGGTGCGCGCCCAAGGCTTTTTCCACGCCGATTTCGCGGGTGCGCTGTGTAACCGACACCAACATGATGTTCATCAAGCCGACGCCACCGATTCCCAGCGTCAGCAAGCCAATGAAGCCGAGCAGAATCTTGATCCCGGTCGAGATCACCTGCAAATCCATCAGGTCAGCAAACACGTCGAACACGAAGATGGCGCGGTGATCCTTGGGATCGAAGCTGTGGTGAAAGGCCATCGAATCCCTCACGGCCTTCACGACTTTGGCGTGATCGCCCTCGTATTCCATGACCACCGCATTCAGGTAGTACGTGTTGGTCAGATCACTCATCGCGCTGTAGGGAACGTAGACGTGCTCGTTGATATTGTCGTCCCCGTTTTGCACCTGATGTTTGAGCACGCCGACGATCTGGTAGGAAATACCATCAAGGCGGAGGTTTTCGCCGAGCGCGTTCTGTCCGGAGAACAGTTTCTTCTTCGCGTCGGAGCCGATCACGGCGACGCGGGTATGCGTGAAGTCGTCGGCCTCGCTGAAGAATGTGCCTTCCGCAACATCCATCTTGCGCATGCGGCCATACGAGGCATAGACGCCGCTCACGCCATAGTTCGAGCTGCGCGTGCCATAGGCAACCACGCAATTCTTGAACGCCTCTGGCGAGACGCGCTTCAGCAACGGGACTTCTGCCCGGATGGAATCGAGATCGTTGATGGTGAGGCGAACCTGCGTACCAGCCTTCGTGCCTCCCGCCTGCAATTCGGTGCGGCCGGGAAAAATGAAGACGAGGTTGGTGCCGAAGGAGCGGAACGCCGACCACAATCCTCGCTCAAATCCAGTGCCGTAAGCCAGCAGAAGCACAACCGTGGCGATGCCCCAAGCCATGCCGAGCATGGTGAGTACGCTGCGGCGCCGGTTGTGGCGCAGCGCGTTGTAGGCCTGGGTTGCGAGATCGACGATCATGAGAGTCTGCTCTCGGCTATTAGCTTTTGGCTCTTCGCTTTGGGCTCTTGGCTCCTTCGTTGATTGATTAATTGTTGATTGATGGTTGTTGATTTCTGATTGAAATCCCTTATGCCTGAAGGTTTTCAATCAACAATCAGCAATCAGCAATCAGCAATGGTCCTACTCCTGCCGCAACGCTTCTACCGGCGGCAGCAGCGCCGCTTTGCGCGCGGGATACAGACCCGCTGCGATACCAGCGATCGCCAGCGAGCCAATCGCCGCGATAGCTGACGCCGGGATGATGCGGGGCGTGTCAAATCCCTCCGGCGACGGCAGCATGGCGAGCAAGGTCACGAAGCCGCTGGCGATGGCCAATCCGATGCCTCCGCTGAAGGCAGTCAGAAACGCTCCTTCAATGAAGAACTGCGTCAGGATGGCGCGGTAGGTTGCGCCCAGCGCTTTGCGCAGGCCGATCTCCTTGGTGCGCTCCGTCACCGAGACCAGCATGATGTTGATGATGCCGATGGCCCCCAAGCCCAGGGTCACAACCCCCACCACGCCCAGGAACCAGTCCATGGCATCGAAAATCCTGCCTACCCGCTTCATGTTTTCAATCGTGTCCCAGTCTTCGAAGGCGTCTTGCAGCTTGGGATTGAAACCGTGGCGGCGCGCGATGATGCGATGAATCTCGTCCTTGGCCTCGGCGTGCAGTTCCTTGGTGATGGGGCGATAGTTGAGGAACGAGATCGCGTTCTCGGAATTGGCCTTGGTTAGTGGGAACAGGTCGCGCATGGTCTCGATGGGAATGAAGATGCGCGAATTCGTTCCGTTATTGCCGTCGCGCCCGACTTTCGCGACCACGCCCACCACGTCAAAGTTGATGCCGTTGAGCAAAATCGTCGACCCGACGGCCGGACGTCCCGGAAACATGTTTTTGAGCAGTTCCCAGCCCACGATGGCCACGCGGCGGCGCTCGGTATTGTCCTGGTCGTTAAACCAGCGTCCCGGTTCCACGGGAACATTGCGGATCTGATTGTAGTCGGAAGCCACGCCGAACACCTGGCCATTCGTGGAGCCGTAATCGCTGACGGCTCGAATATCCTCGCGATTCAGAACCGGCGACAGCGCGCCCACGAGCTGGGCCTCACTGCGGATCGCCAGATAATCTTTGTAGGTGAAGTAATAAGTCTGCCCGGACTGGGTGCTGCCCTCAACCGCCGGAATGCGCCCAGGAAACATAAACATAATGTTTTGTCCAAGGGTGGCGAGTTCTTTTTCCTGGCCACTGCGAAAACCCTCTCCCAGGCCCACCAGGAGCAGAAGCGAGCCCACGCCCCAGGCGATTCCGAACATGGTGAGGAACGAGCGCAGCTTGTGCGCCCAGAGGGTCGACAGGGACTGCCGCACGATGTCCAGAAGCATGCGCATAAGCTGTTGGGAAATCATGCCCCCACGCCTCCGGGGAGGAGCGTGGGGGCACCCGGGTAACGTTCAGGCGAGGGGTCTCAATCCCGCCTAACCATCTGATCAGATATACGCAGCCGGGTCCTTTTAAGTTCCCTGCTGGCATGTAGTTCCTTAGACCTCGCAAAGGGAAAAAAGGTTAGCCGATGTGCGGTTTGTCACCCCTGGGAATCGTGCCGATAAAGTTTCCGGCCACCTTGCCGATGACTTGAAAGAGATCACCTGACAAACATTCGACGGAGGTGCGGCTTTGTTTCATGAAAATGTTGTGAATGGGGAAACGTATGTCACCAAAAGGAGCGGGCATCCTTTGAAGTCTGCCGAGAATGTTGTCGATGCTGCAAGGAGGCTAGTGACCGTAAAATTCGGAAAGAAGCTGACGGTGAGCGACATCGAGCAATACGCGAAGAGGCTGCGGTTGGATCCTTCGTTTCGGCCTGACTACTCCGAAATCGTGGACCTGACTCAAGTTGAAGAGGTTGACCTGCAAGCCGACGAATTCTTCAGATTGGCTGACGAGATCGACCCCTTCTCGCCTGCGGCCAAACGTGCGTTCGTGGTGGGAAACTCAGTCCAGAACCATGCTGCCCGTATGCACAGGGTGCTGCGGACGCAAAGGAACATCGAGATTTTCAACTCGGTTGAGGAAGCGGAACGGTGGATTGGGAGCTAGCTCTCCGCTCGCGTGGCGAGGGCAAGATCAACCCAGAGCAACACCGGATTGAGCTCTACTGCTTTTCCTTGGGCCGCTCATAAGCCTTCTGCAGATATTTCCGCGCCTCTTCGAGTGCTCCGAAGGTGTTGTCGTTAGTTTGGGTAGCCTGGCGATACTGGCCGACAGCGCGTTCGCGCTGCCCGGTGATGTCGAAAATCTTGCCGAGTTGGATATGGCTCCAGACTTCGGTCCAGCGCGGTTCCCCGTCCCCATCAATAGCCGCCCGGTAGGCGTTGGCCGAGGACTGATAATTCCTCTGGTAAAAGAAGACCTCTGCGATGCGGTAATGAGCCAGCGAACTATTCTTGTTGAGGTCGAGGGCCTTGTTGAACTCCGTCAGCGCGGCTGTCAGATCGCCCTGTTGCTGCAGGGCCTGTCCCCGCAGGATGGAGGCGCGCAACTTCACATCGCTGGAGTTCGTCAATACGTGGTGGTCGGGGTCGACTGCGATGCGGCGCGGCCGGCCGAAGGTCTCAATCGAAAACGGTGACGTCGTGCCCACCACTTCAATGCGCTTGTTTTCGGTCTTGCCGTCAGTATCGATACGCAGGTCCACGGGCATGCGGAACAGATCGAGATCCTGCGATATTTCGCCGGTGACGCGAAATCCAGCAACTTTCTCTTCCTTGGCCTGCTGGGCAGCGGCGCCGCCCAGACGGTAGGTGGTGTACTTCAACTTGAATTCCGGTGCTCCGGTGGAATCGAGCCATTGCGAGAAGAACCAGGTGAGCTGGTCACCATAATTTTTCTCGGCGATGGCTTTGAAGTCGTCCATGCTCGCCGGCTTTCCGGCGAATTGCCCGGCGAAGTCGCGCATCGTCTTGTTGTACTTGTCCTCGCCCAGCACCCAGCGCAGCATGTGCAGGATCATCGCGCCCTTGTCGGTGACCAGCGACTGAAACTCGGTAGAAAAAATGTCGAGCTTGCTGGCGCTGGATAGCGGCACCGTGTCATAGGCCAGCGCGCCCACCGACATATCCTTCACTGCTTCTTCCAGGCCGGCGGCTCCGGCGGCGTTCTCCACATACAGTGCTTCCGAATAACGGGAGAATCCGTCGCTCAGCCACCAGTCGTCCTTGGTCGCCGGACTCACCGAGACGCCCCACCACTGATGCGCGATCGCATCGGCTAGCAGGCGGTAGTTGGTCTTCTCGGTGATGGAAGGACCAGCCAGGCCCGCGATTTCCGGGGCCCAGGCGTAAGGCAGCGTGTCGCCCGGCAATTCCACGACGTTCAGCTTCTGAGAAGGCGGCAGGCCGTAGAGCGTGATGAAATAGGTGAACTCCTGCACCGCGGTCGTGGTGTAGGCCGCAGCCAGGCTCTGATGCGTGGGCTTGAAGAACACGTGCAGGTCCATGCCGGCTTCGTCGCTCTTGTACTCCTGAAAAACTCCGGCGACGATCGTGCCAGGGAAACTGGGCCTGGTCGAGACAAACGTGAAAGTCTTGGTCGGCAGCACGCTGGCGTTGGGCTTTTTCGAAGCCGGAGTGTCGACGACTGTAGACTGTCCGCTGCCGATCACGAACATGTGCGCAGGCACGGTCACGCTAATGGTCGACGTGAAACGGTTCAGTCCAAAGCCGCTGACCGGGAACCAGCGTCCGGAATAGAACAGGTAGCTGGTGTCGTCGCCGATATAGGCCAGCTTGAGACCGGGCACGGGGCTGTTGTCGGCGTTTTCCAGGACGCCTTCATACTCGAAGGTCAGCGTGGTCGAGGCGTCTTTCGACAGCCCTGCGGGCAGCAGAACCCGCACCGTGGAATCCTGGGTGACGCGCTCGGCCGACAGCAGCTGATTCTTTTCGTCGAGAACCTTGGTCACGCGCAGGTCGTTGTGCAGTTCAAAGACTGCGAGACTCAGATCCTGCAGCGCGGTGAACTTAATCTTGGCGCGCGCCGTGATCTGGTGGAGATGCGGGCTGAGTTCAGCTTCGATCTGGTAGTCGTCCACGCGCAAGCGCGATTTTTCGGCGGCCCGCGACGGAATCGTGAGCAGCACTACCAACATCAGGGTCAGAGAACTACTAAGGACGCTCAGAGCGCGCCGCGGCTGACTCAACATTCAGGAGATTCTCCAGGAAATGATAACCCATTTCCTATGATGAAGATTCTCACGCAAAAGATGCTGGGAGCACAAGGTTTAGCTTGCCGAATGTCAGGATTTTGTCATTTCGAGTTCTTGTTTGTCGTTCCGAGCGAAGCCATCCCAAAAGGGTTGTCATTCCGAGGAGCGACAGCGACGAGGAACCTGCTTCCCGCCTGCGCCACCTGAGCTTAGTGCTTCGGCAGCAGCGCCAAGATGATGTCCGCGGCCCGGTCTGCCGGGTGCTGAACCAGCCCCGAAGCGGTTTCCGGGGCGCGAAGGCGGGCCTTTACGCGGGCCAGGCCCTCCAGCATGCGGTCGCGCGCGGGGCCGTCGGGCAGGATTTCCTTCACCCGGGCGACCACCTTCTCGGCGGTGAAATCGTGTTGCACCAGCTCCGGCACGACCTCCTCCCCGGCGATCAGGTTCACCATGGCAAACCTTGGAACCTTCACGCGGGGCTTGCCCAGAAGATAAGTCAGCGGCGAGACCCGGTAAACCATCACGAAAGGCGTGTTCATCATCGCGGCCTCGACCGTTGCCGTGCCGCTTGCTACGATGCCCGCGCGCGAGTGCCAGAGCGCAGGCAGGGCATCGGGCACGAGAGCGAGCTTTCCTTGGCCCAGCAGGCTTAACAGGAAGTTGCGGTCGAGCGTGGGAGCGACTGGAAGCAGAAACTCATACTCCGAACCAAGCTGACCCGCCGCCTCCAGAATCGTCGGCAGATTCATGCGGACTTCCTTGACGCGGCTGCCCGGCATGAGCGTGATCCATGGCTTGGACGAGTCGAGATGAAATTTCGCCGCATATTCGTTCCGCTCGATAGCCGGGTGCGGCAGTTCCGCCAGCGGGTGCCCGACAAACGTCGCGTCCACACCACGATCCCGGTAAAACTGCTCCTCGAAAGGAAAGATCACCAGCGCCTTGTCAATGTAGTCTCGCAGCAGCCGCACGCGTCCCTGCCGCCAAGCCCAGAATTGTGGGGCTACGTAATAGACCGTGGGGATGCCGCGCCTCTTCATCTGCCGCGCAACTCGCCAGTTGAACGCCGGAGAGTCGATGACGATGGCCAGATCCGGCTTGCGCCGGTCAGCTTCGGCGATCAAGTGCCGGTAGAGTCCGAGGATCTTTGGCAGATGGCTGAAAATCTCGGTGATGCCGACCACAGCGAGGTCTTTGGCATCGACGACGGTATCGCACCCCGCAGCCCGCATGCGATCCCCGCCCACACCAAAGAATTCGAGAGCTGTTTGTGTAGGGGTAACCGCCACCGGTTGTCCTGCGGAGCGCAACTCCGCCGGGTTTTGCCCCGCAGCCCGCCCCAGAGCCTCAATGAGCTGCGCCCCATACATTTCCCCCGAAGCTTCGCCCGCTGAGATCAGGATTCGCAAGAAGGAATTGTAAAGCTTTGCATCGTTCAGCTCACCGAGAAACGACAAGGCTTCTAGCCGAACGGCTTCGCCATCGTCACATGTTGCGGATTCTTTACCAGCCACCGACGGGAGCGATTGAAATAGGATCGAACGTTAGTAGAAAGATGCCTTTCCCATTCAACCTTAGTCTTCCCCACGCTCGACGGTGAATTTTGCCAGGGCATAACCAAAAATCTCCTCAGTCAAATAGCCCAAACGCTGCATCGACCAGCCCTGGCTTCGGTCGTCCTGCCACCGTTTGAATCGGTTCGCCGAATTGGCATTGAAGATGCCCAGACCGAGAAAGACTGTCAGAAGATCAGTCATGGGCTCGTGGTCCGAAGTCTTGGGGCTCATCAGGCCCTGGCCCAAGAGAATCACGTGGCCTAGCTCGTGGGCTATCGTCGCAACGAGCGAGACTGGATCTTTCAGCTGGGAACTCCGAATGGCGACAACAGCGGCGCCATCATCCTCCTCTGAAACGCGCTCCTCCATTGCGTGCAAATAGAGGCCGGCGGCGTGCCTTCCTACGCCGCCACGCCAGTAAGGCAGAATCCTGCGAAGTTCTTCGGTCTCATCGGGAAAGACTTCAAACTCGAGGCTGTTACGGTCAACGTGCATGTAGCTGCATACGCGCCCGAAGAGTCTCTCGATGGAAGCGGTTGAAGTGCTGTCGTAAGGATCAGGAAAATCTTCAGCGGTTGGCGTTATGACTCGCGCTTCAAGCATCCGTCGTCGCCCAAGGAGTTTTTCCAATCGTCTGAAACCCTCATCCACCCACTGCCGCTCTTGATCGTTGATCGGTAGCTTGGGAGAGAACCCGAACATTAGTCGTCCCCTCTGGCACTGACTTCGGGCTGCTGGAATCCTTCCGCGCTCG
>Ga0116223_10001636_pt1 | contig 22594 bp, 19 predicted proteins | sample Sb_taG_3_FD_90092 | JGI IMG/M metagenome (GOLD analysis project Ga0116223, IMG submission 90092) | Peat soil microbial communities from Weissenstadt, Germany - Sb_50d_a_PC metaG | ecosystem: Environmental > Terrestrial > Soil > Wetlands > Peat | place: Germany: Weissenstadt | collected 2010-09-21 | reverse complement strand
GCCTCATCCGGCGACAGCCGGGCGTTGCTCGTAGTATCGAAATGCTCATTGATCCGGAACAGTTGCCCGTTCTACTCTGACGTCGCGTCAATCGGTCAAAATCACTGTGTCGAGGTACTAGTGATCCACCTTAGACTGCGACCTCGGCCGCAATCGCAGGATGGGGATCGTAACCCTCGATCATGATGTCTTCGTAACGGAAATCGAAGATCGACTTCACCGCGGGATTGAGCTTCAAGCGCGGCAAGGGGCGCGGCGTACGCGAAAGTTGAAGGCGCGCCTGCTCCAGGTGGTTGAGATAAAGGTGCGCGTCGCCGAATGTATGGATGAAATCGCCAGCCACGAGCCCTGTCACGTGAGCGATCATCTCGGTCAGCAGCGTATAGCTCGCGATATTGAACGGCACGCCGAGGAATGCGTCGCCCGAGCGCTGATAGAGCTGGCAGGAGAGTCGCCGCACGCCGTCCTTGCCTTCGGCGACATGGAACTGAAAGAGGCAGTGGCAGGGCGCGAGCCGCATCGCCGGAAGATCGGCAGGATTCCAGGCGCTCACGATCAACCGGCGCGAAAACGGATCGCGCTTGATCGCCGCGACGATGTCGCTGATCTGATCGATCGTGCCGCCATCGCGGGTCGGCCAGGCGCGCCATTGCTTGCCATAGATCGGGCCGAGCTCGCCGTGCTCGTCCGCCCATTCGTCCCAAATCCCGACGCCGTTCTCTTTGAGATAGGCGATGTTCGTGTCGCCCTTCAAGAACCAGAGCAGCTCGTGGATGACGGACTTCACATGTATCTTCTTGGTCGTGACGAGCGGAAAGCCCGCGGCGAGCGAAAAGCGCAGCTGATGTCCGAAGATCGACAAAGTGCCGGTGCCGGTCCGATCGGGCTTTTCCTCGCCACGTGCAAGGATCGATTCGAGGAGTTCGAGATAAGGCCGCATGTGCTCAACCTGTGCTCAGCGCAGCGGCGCAGAAGGCAATGAAATTGTTGAAAGCGTGGAAGAGCATCGAGGCCTTCACGCTTCCGGTCCGCTCGCGAATCGCAGCGAGCGCGAGGCCCATTGGGAAGACCGCCAGCGCATAGAGATGCGTATTCTCGTAATGGGCAAGGCCGAACAGTGCCGCGCTCACGACAAGCGCCGGCCAGAGCCCAAAGCTGAAACGCAGGCTCGTGTAGATCCAGCCGCGAAACAGGAGCTCCTCGGTGATCGGCGCGAGAACGACGGCGAGGAGGAAAAGCATCAGAAAGGCTTTTCTATCCGAGGGGACCGTGAACCAGGATTGCGACTTCGGATAGAAATAGCCGAGCACCGCAGTTGCGGCGACGCTGTAGATCAGGGCTCCCGCCGCGATCGCCCAGAGCACCTTGTCGTTGAGCCGCCAAACCATCGGCCCCAAGCCGACGAGGCGGCGCCAATGCGGGCCGCCCCGCCAACGCGCAAACGCCAGGATCGCGATGCCGATGGCCAGATAGCCGGCGAGAGCGACGCCGAGCACGAGCCGCAGCGGAGCGACACCCTCGCCTTGCTGAGGCGTCGTGGCGTCGACAAGAAAGCCGTTCACCGCGCGCCACCCGAAAGTCATGCCGGCGACGAGAGCCGCGCAGCCGCCGATCGCGACGGTGATGACCAGCGCAAGGCCGGCAATTCCGCCGAGGCTGAGGCAAAGCCCCAGGAGCCCATAGGGCTGGCGAAGGGGATCGGGCGTGCGGTGCATGGGACTCCGTTTGGTTTCCGCAAAGTAAACGCGCCTTGCACGCATAGCAGCGGCGCGCATCGATTCGCATCGGAAAGCATGATCTTGCCGCATCCACTGCGGAAACGGCTCTTTCTAATCGGCCCGCTTTGCCTATATTAAATCCGCTGCCTCGCGCAGCTATGGCGATAAACGACATCGCAATAAGCTCTTCGGACCCGGGGGCGGTACCCGGCGCCTCCACCAAAGTCCGCGCAGGCCGCAGACTTCGGCGGGGGCGAAATAGGTTCGACGGGGAGTGTAAAGGGTGTTCTTTCGCTCGGCATGGTTCCGCCGTCACCGGGCCGATTCTATAGTTGCCAACGACAACTATGCTCCGGTGGCTGTTGCCGCGTAATGCGGTAATGGTACCGATCTAAAGCCCTCGGGGTTAGCACTTCGAGGCGGGGTTCGGAGGCACCTGGCAACAGAAGCCTCCACTTTGGTGCGCGCCGCCTCGGAAATTGGAATGGCCAGCGACCTCATCCGCTACGATCTTCTGGTGCAGGATGCTCTGCGGGCGGTCATGCGCAAGGTTCTCGCCGATGCGGCCCGCGAGGGCCTTCCCGGCGACCATCATCTCTTCATCACCTTCCGCACCCGCGCCGCCGGGGTTCGGCTTTCGAACCGGATGCGTGAGCAATATCCGAATGAGATGACCATCATCCTCCAGCATCAGTTCTGGGATCTGAATGTCGGCGACCAGGCTTTCGAGGTGGGCCTGTCATTCCACGGGAAGAGCGAGACCTTGCTCATTCCCTTCGACGCGGTGACAGGTTTTTTCGATCCTTCGGTGGAATTCGGGCTGAAGTTCGAACTCGCAGCCGAGGCCGCCGAGCAGCTGACGGCGCCGCCGAGCGAAGCTTTGCCTGCGCCACAAAAGCCGCTGGCGCAAGCACCGGCACGGACGCTCGACAAGGCCAGGCCGCGCGGCAGCGGCAGCGAACCTGCCGAAGTCGGCCCGGCTTTGGCGAAAGACCAAGCCGCGCCTGCCAAGCCCGGCAAGGCCGCGACGCCAAGACCGGCGGAGCAGGCCAAGGTCGTTTCGATCGAAACCTTCCGGAAAAAGCCGTGACACTCGTCAACCTGCGTCGCGCCCGTAAGGCGAAAGCGCGGGCCGCGGCCGATGCGCGCGCGGCGGAAAACCGCCAGCGCTTCGGCACTCCCAAATCCGAGCGCACGAAAGAGGCCGCGATGCGCGCGCTCGACCAGCGCCATTTCGCGGCTCATCGACGCGAAACGTACGGATCCGGACAGTCGGAATGGCGAATGAGCCAGGCCACACGCGGCGGGCGACGGCGCGATCGGCGGGATTGGATAAGCATTCGCTCACGATCGCCGGCCATCGCACGAGCATTTCCCTGGAACGGGCCTTTTGGGAGGCGCTGCGCCGGATCGCCGCGGCGCGCGGCCGCTCCCTGGCGGCGCTCGTCGCTGAGATCGACGCGACGCGAGGAGCCGCCAATCTCTCCTCTGCGATCCGCGTCTACGTCCTGACCTCGCTTCGCCACGCAGCCGATCGCGTTGATCAATAGCGTCCCGCCGCCGAAGGGTCGGGAAAAGGCGTGGTACCGGCGGGAGCCGCCCATAGTGGGTGCCGCGGCGCGATCTGCAGTGGAGCTTGGGGGGCGGCATTGCGTGCCGCGTCGTCCGTCTTGCGGTTCACTTCTTCGGCCTTCTGCTCGGTCCGCGCCGCTTCGGCGTTGCGCAGCTGTTCGGATTCGGCGGCGCTCCTCAGGTCTTCCTCGGCTTTCAGCCTTTCACTCTCGCGCTGGCGTTCCGACTGCAACCGGCTGACGAAAAACGCATGTTCATGAACGTCGAATTCCTGCGCCTGAATGCGGGCGCTCTCTCTGGCAATGGCCCGCGCGGCGAGCGCATTGACGAAAGTCGCGGCGTCGAGGCTCTGCATTGGATCTGAAATGCTCCCGCTCCAACTGAGCGTGACTTGCGGCAGCGCGCCGCTCCAATTTTTCGGGACCGCGAGGAGGCTGAGGACGCTCTGCTGATCGAGTGTCAAATCGCGCAAATCGAGGGCGACCTGCAGATCCTCCGTAACGCCCGGCTCGATTTTCGCGCCGGCAACATCCTTTTCCGATAGACGCAGAACCCCGGCGGCGAGCCCTGCACCGAAGTCGACCTCGCCCAGGGAGAGCGACCGTTTGCCAAATTCGCTGAGCAAAACCCGATCGATCTCAGCTTCGTCGATCCCCAGCCGATCATCCTCGACGGCGGCGAAGACGCGCCCCAAGGCGCCTGGGTCGCTTCTCGGCAAGACCAAGTCGCCGATCCCGATCGTGCCCGAACCGGCGAATCCGGCGATGAGCGCCGCGGCGCTCTCCCCTGTGCCGGCGAGATCGAGATCAGCCGTGAGCAGCCCGCGCGCGCTCGGCAAGTCGAAATCGCAGTCGCGCAGGCGCAGATGGCCGTCCGCCGCGGCGCTCGTACCGTTGCGCCGCAAGATGAGATCGGCTTCGGCGCTCCCGGCGCTGATCTTCATCGAAAGGTGATGAATACCGAGCTCGGATCCGGCCTCGCTTCCGGCGATTGCAAGATCGAAATGCGCGTCGCGGCCGGAAGTCTGCGGCCACAGATCGAAGTTCACCACGTGCATCGCGAGATTGGTTGGGGGCGGATTGAGTTCAGGCGCCGCGAACGTAAGGTCGGACCACAGCGCGCCTGCCTTCGGCTGTTGCGGCGGCCCCAGCGTCAATGCGAGGACCGCGGCGAGCGACATCTTGTCGACGTCGAGCGCGCCTTCAACACCTTTATCGGCATCGTAGGCGAGGCTGCCGCGGATTTTGCTGCCGGCCAATGTGCCGCTCAGATTGCTGAGCGCGACGCCATTGCCGCTGGCGTCGATGGCGGCGCTGATATCGGCCGGAAGACGCGTGGTGAAATCGGCAAGACCGAGCGTCGTCGCACGCATCAGGTTTGACAGGTCCGGGCTGGCGAACTTCACCATGCCCGTGGCACGCGGCCCGGTGAGATCGGGGTCGACGCTGCCGTGAAACGTGAAATTCGTTCCGGCAAGCAGCGCCGAGATGTTCGTATCGAGGCGGCGGCTTCCGCGCGCCGTAACCTTGATCGAGCCCCGGCCAATGTTCTTCAACGGCAAGGTCGAAAAGCCGATCTGATGCAGCAGGCCGATCGAGTCCTGCGCATCGAAACGCAGCGACAGGGCGAAATCTGCCGGGTTCTGCGGGTCCGGATCGGCTTTGCCGGAAACGCTGGTTTGGCGCGCCGTGCCGGCGAGGCTCAATTCGCTGAGGCCGAGCTTGCCGCCGCTCATCCTTGCCTCGGCGCCAAGATCGAGATGGGCTGGCGAAAAGTCCTCGGCGTGAGCGACGAGAAAGTCTGCGGCCGGCCCGGGCACAAAACGGCGCAGCAGGCCGACGAGCCCATCGAGCCGATCGGCATCGAGCTTGACGGCGATCTTGCCGGCATGTCCGTCCCATTCGCCGCTCGCTGTCAGATCGGCGCCGTCGAGACCGCGCACCGCCAGATTCTCGAGCTTGGCGTCGGGCCCGGTCCGGTCAAACTTCAAAATGATTCGACCGGCTTCGATCTCGCCCTGCTCGATGCCGCCGACCTTCACCGCCTCGGCATCGAGGCGCAAGGCGAGGTCCACGTCCTTCGTTTGCTGGGCAAGAGACGACAAATCCGGCAGGCTGTCGAGTTCGAGCCTCGGGGCAGAGAGGTCGGCGAAGAGCCTTGCCGCATCCGGGCCGAGTGCCTTCGTATAGGCCAAAGTGCCGGCAAGCGTCGAACCGTTGACGCGCAAGGAAAGATCGCTGCCAACGAAGCCGACCTCGGAGATGTTTGCGGTCCCGCTCACCGCGAAAGAGCGGATCGGCAGACGCACGTTGGCCGGCACGCTCTGCGGCAGGTTCGCCGCGAGCCATTCGGTAAGACGCGGAACATCCTCGGCGCTTGCTTCAATCCGGCCCATGAACCCGGCGGCGACGCCGGTCTCGATGTTGCCGTCGATTGCAACGCGGGACCCGTAGGGCCCATTGGCTGCGAAGCGCAGCGAGGCTGCCTGCTGATCCGAAACCGTGAACGCGCCACCGACATCGGTCAATGTCTCGCCACCCAGAAGGACCGAATCCGCCGACCATTCGAGGGAGACCGGCAGGCCAGACCCCGGCATGTCCTCGGATTCCGTCAAGCTGGTGAGATCGTTCGCGAGCCGCTGCATCGGCGGCGCCGCCTCGGCCGAGAGCAATTTGTCGAGATCGATCTGCTGCGCCTTGAGGTTCAAGTCGAGGTGCGGCTTGACCCCGAGATCGAACCGCGCCGTTCCATTGAGGTCCGCGAGGTGATTCTCGTCGCCGAGCCGCAGATCCAAGCTGGAGATCATGGCCTTGCGCAGACCGGCGCGCAAAGAGCCGGAGAGCTGCCAGGGCAGCGATATGGTGCCCCGCTCATGCCCGGAAAGGTTCACGACGCCGCTGATCGAAGGCAGGCTCGCGCCGCGCTGATCGAAGATCAGGCTGGCGTCGAGATCGGCGCGCGGATGGCTGCTGTTTTCGTCGACGATGAGCTTGAAGTGCAGCCGGTCGCCTTCACGCTCGCCGGTCGAAAATCGGAAGGCGGTTGGCTCACCCCCCATTTCGAACCGGCCATCGCCGTTGAAAGGACCGGTGAGGGCGCGGGCCTCGGCGGCGAGCGTGATTTTCTGGAATGCGAACGTCCGCCCCGTCGCGGGATCGTCGATCGCAACGCTGCCGTCCTCGACAGAGATGCGCTCGAATTTCATCTGTTCGGAAAGGCCGCGCGCCGGGGCCGGCAGCGGCAGCGATCCGTTTTCGATTCGGAGCCGCAGCTGCGGGCGCACCAGTCGCGCCTCGACGAAATCCACTTCGCCGCGCATCAGCGCGGTCAAAGCGATTTCGAGATGCAGCTCGGCGGCTCTGATGTCGGTCCCCGCGGCGGGATCGGTCACTTCCACATCGGCGAGTTGAAGATAGGGGGTCGGCAGCAATTTGAGGTCGATGCCGCCGCGGATCTTCACCGTCTGGCCGAGCAGGTTGGAGAGCTGGGCCTCGACCAGGCTGCGTTCCGCGTTCCAATCGACAAAATAGGGCACCGCCAAAGCGGCGGTCAGAATGACGACGAGGAGAATGGCAAGGACGGTGAGAATGTCGCGCAAGATCTTAGAATCGCCCTCGGGCGCTCAGGTGCCGGGAACAGGTTCGACCGGCTGTCACTCGAGCCGGTGCCGCCCGCACAATAGCCCATTTCATGGCGCAAGAGCGACGGAGGCTTCCGCTGGCCGGAATTCCGCACATTCCGTTGAGCCTCGGGCGCCGAGGCCGGCGGTGCAGCCGCTCAGTTCTTCTCTTTGTCGACGAGCTTGTTGGCGCCGATCCAGGGCATCATGGCCCGCAATTTGGCGCCGATCGCTTCGATCGGATGGCCCGCAGCCTTGGCCCGCATGGCCTTGAACGAGGTCTGATTGACCTTGTTCTCGAGCATCCAGTCGCGGGCGAAACGGCCGGATTGAATGTCGTCCAGCACCCGCTTCATCTCCGCCTTGGTCTCAGGCGTGATGATCCGCGGCCCGCTGACATATTCGCCGTATTCGGCGGTGTTCGAGACCGAATAATTCATATTGGCGATGCCGCCTTCATAGATGAGATCGACGATCAGCTTCACTTCGTGGAGACATTCGAAATAGGCCATCTCGGGCGCATAGCCCGCCTCGACCAGGGTTTCGAACCCGTTGCGGATCAATTCGACGAGGCCGCCGCAGAGCACGACTTGCTCGCCGAAGAGATCGGTCTCGCACTCCTCCCTGAACGTCGTCTCGATGATCCCGGCGCGGCCGCCGCCGATGGCGGAGGCATAGGAGAGGCCGAGTTCATGCGCATTGCCCGACGCATCCTGCGCGACCGCCAGCAAGCACGGCACGCCGCCGCCACGCTTATATTCTGAGCGTACTGTGTGGCCCGGGCCCTTCGGAGCAACCATCAGGACATCAAGGTCGGAGCGCGGCTCGATCAGATTGAAATGAATGTTGAGCCCATGCGCGAACATCAAGGCCGCGCCTTGCTGCAGATTGCCGGCGAGATGGGCGCGATAAATGTCGCCCTGCAACTCATCGGGCGTCAGCAGCATCACGACGTCAGCCGATTTCGCGGCCTCGGCGACGGATTTGACGGCGAGCCCCTCGGCGGCGGCTTTTTTCGCCGAGGCGGAGCCCTCGCGCAGCGCGACCGCGATGTCCTTCACCCCCGAATCGCGCAAATTCAGCGCATGCGCGTGGCCTTGGCTGCCATAGCCGATGATGGCGACTTTCTTGCCCTTGATGAGATTGAGGTCGGCATCCCGATCGTAATAGACGCGCATGTGCTCAATTTTCCTCGTTTTGGACGGCCCGGCCGCCCCCGTCTTCGACTAACGCTGCGGCACATACCTTCTCCCTGTGGGAGAAGGTGCCCCGCCATAGGGCGCGCTCCGCGCGCCCGTCAATAAATGAGGCCCGCCGCGCGCGGCGGGCTGTGGCGGGGCGGATGAGGGGTCACAATCGCGGTCGAATTGCACCATCGTAAAACCCCTCACCCGGCCGGCTCCGCCGGCCACCCTCTCCCACAGGGAGAGGGTTCACGCACCACCCAGCTCCCTCAAATCGGATCTTTGCCACGCGACATGGCGGCCACGCCCGTGCGGGAGACTTCGACGAGGCCGATCGGCCGCATCAGTTCGATAAACTGATCGATCTTTGAAACCGCGCCGGTCAGCTCAAAGACGAAGCTTTCGATGGTCGCGTCGATCACGCGCGCCCGGAAGGCATCCGCGAGGCGCAAGGCCTCGTCGCGGTTCGCCCCCGTTCCGCTGACCTTGATCATGGCGAGCTCGCGCTCAATCGAATTGCCGCGCAAGGTGAGATCGGTCACCGTGTGGATCGGGACGAGCCGCTCCAATTGATGGCCGACCTGCTCGATCGCCTCGGGCGGCCCCGAGGTGACGATGGTGATGCGCGACAGATGTTCGGCATGCGCGACCTCGGCGACCGTCAGGCTCTCGATGTTGTAGCCGCGTCCGGAAAAGAGCCCGACCACGCGGGCGAGCACGCCCGGCTCGTTGTCGACGAGGACGGACAAGGTGTGCGTCTCGACGTTCGACTTGCCGAGAGCCGAAGAATAGGGCGAGAGCGGCGCCGCGGGAACGTTCATGTCGGAGTTCCGTCCTTTTTCACTGGCGCTCACACTAGGATCTTTCCGGCTGCATCGATCGAGGCCGTGGCTTCGTCGCTGTCGGGCAGGATCATCTCGTTATGCGCCTTGCCCGAGGGGATCATCGGCAGACAATTCTCCGTCTTGTCGATGCGGCAATCGAAGACGACCGTCTTCGGCGTATCGATCATCTCGGCGATCGCCGCGTCGAGATCGGCGGGATCCGAACAGCAAATCCCGTGCGCGCCGAAAGCCTCGGCGAGCTTGACGAAATCCGGCAGCGCCTCCGAATAGCTCTCGGAATAGCGGCCGCCGTGCAGCAGTTCCTGCCATTGCCGCACCATGCCGAGATATTCATTGTTGAGGATGAAGACCTTCACCGGCAGCCGATATTGCGCGGCGGTCGAAAGCTCCTGGATGTTCATCAGGATCGAGCCTTCGCCGGCGATGTCGATCACGAGCGCCTGCGGATGGGCCATCTGCACGCCGATCGCCGCCGGCAGGCCATAACCCATCGTGCCGAGCCCGCCGCTGGTCATCCATCGGTTCGGCGCCTGGAAATGATAATGCTGCGCGGCCCACATCTGATGCTGGCCGACCTCCGTCGTGATGTAGCAGTCGCGGCCCTTGGTCGCCGCATAAAGCCGCTCGATCGCCCACTGCGGCTTGATCACCTTGTCGGAATGCTTATAGGCCAGCGACTTGCGCGCCCGCCATTGCGCAATCTCGGCCCACCATTTCTGCAGGGCGCCGGCCTCCGTCTTGCAGCCGCGCGCGCGCCAGCGCGCCAGCAAGGCCGCGACGACATGCGCGCAATCGCCGACGATACCGAGATCGACCTTCACGTTCTTGTTGATCGAGGAAGGATCGATGTCGATATGGATCTTCGTCGAGCCGGGCGAGAATTGATCGAGCCGGCCGGTGATGCGGTCGTCGAACCTCGCGCCGACCGCGATCATCAGATCGCAGTCGTGCATCGCGTTATTGGCCTCGAACGTGCCGTGCATGCCGAGCATGCCGAGCCAGTTTTCGCCCGAGGCCGGATAGGCGCCGAGCCCCATCAAGGTCGAGGTGATCGGGAAGCCGGTCGCGGCGACGAGCTCGCGGAGCAGGCGCGAGGCCTCGGGGCCCGCGTTGATGACCCCGCCGCCGGTATAGAAGATCGGCCGTTTGGCCGCCGCCATCAGGGTGACGGCCTCTTCGATCTTCTGCGGGTCTCCTTCGAGCCGCGGCCGATACGTCTTGTGCTCGACGTTCTGCGGCCCGGAATAGGTCCCGCGCGCGAATTGCACATCCTTCGGAATGTCGACGACGACGGGGCCCGGCCTTCCGTGCTGAGCGACGTAGAAGGCCTCGTGAAGGATGCGCGGCAGGTCGTCGATGGAGCGGACGAGGTAATTATGCTTGGTGCAATGGCGGGTGATGCCCACCGTGTCGCATTCCTGGAAGGCGTCCGAGCCGATCAAATGGGTCGGCACCTGGCCGGTGATGCAGACAACGGGGATCGAATCCATCAGGGCGTCGGTCAAGCCGGTTATGGAATTCGTAGCGCCCGGGCCTGAGGTGACGAGCATGACGCCGGGCCGCCCGCTCGAGCGCGCATAGCCTTCGGCCGCATGGGCGGCGCCCTGCTCATGCCGGACCAGGACATGGCGGACGGCGTCTTGGCCATAAAGCACGTCGTAGATCGGCAGGACGGCGCCGCCCGGATAGCCGGAAATCGTGTCGACGCCCTGATCCTTCAGGGCTTCGATCACCATTTCCGCGCCGGTCATCACTTTGGCCATGCCGTCCTCCGCAGGTTTCATGCGGGTTTTTGCAAATTCGGGCAATAAAAAAGGCCCCTGAGGGCCTGGGTAAAGCGCCAGATGCGGGAACAACGGAGCTATCTCCGTCCCGTCTCCGGCGCTGAGGTTACGATAAGGAGCGTGTACAAAGTCCGTTCCTCTGCGAATTTCCGTCTGAACGATTAGCTTATGCCGGCGAGACGGTCAACTTGATGTTCCGGGGCGGTGTCAACGATATACTACCTCCTCTCCTTCGTAGCAACATTCAGATATTACCAACATTTGAGGCCGCTCGAGGCACCGCCCGGCTTGCTGAAGGGCGCGCCATGGTATACGCGCACAGGACGAGAACGGCCGCTGAGCGGGCTTTGGGGACGGGCGAATAGAGGGCTGAACGTGCCAGCGCGCAAGAAAATCAACTTGCTGCATCTATCGACCCTCGTCGCGGTGTGCATCCTGGTCGGCACCGAAATGGTCGGCGCATCCTGGGCAGCCGGCTGGGCGTTAGGCGGCCTGTTGCAGCTTGATCCGGTGATCAGCCGTATTTTCGAGGGGTTTTTTGCCCTCTGCGGTTTCCTCCTGCTCTTCTATTTCATGCGGACCGCCATCAAGAACGAGTCGATCCGAGAATGAGCCGGAGATTGCCGGCGCAGGCCCTTGCCAAACTCCAACCAACGGTATGACGAATCGACGGACTTTCCTGAAGGCCGCCGCCGCTGCTGCGGCGCTCGGCTTCGCCGAACGCGCTGAGGCCGCGGGCCTGACATTGGGGCCGCCGCGGCCCTTCTCTTTCGACCTGTTGAAGGAGAAGGCGCGGGAGATGGCGAAAGAGCCCTATGTCGGGCCGATGCGCCCTGCTCCGGAGCTTATCGCCAAGATTGATTACGAGGCCTGGGGCAAGATCAAGTTCGATGTCGATCAGGCGCTGTTTGCGCAAGGAGCGGGGCGGTTTCCGGTCAGCTTCTTCCATCTCGGCAAGTTTTTTCCGAAGGCTGTCGAGATGAACGTCGTCGCGGCCGGGCAGGCGCGCGAGATCATCTATGATCCAAGTTATTTCGAGATGCCGGCGGACTCGCCGGCCCGGCAATTGCCGAAGGGCGCCGGCTTTGCCGGGCTGCGCGTGCAGGAGGCGCGCGATGCCGCCCTCGATTGGCACCACAATGATTGGGTCGCCTTTCTGGGCGCCGATTATTTCCGCGCGATCGGCGAGTTGCATCAGTACGGACTGTCGTGTCGCGCGATAGCGCTCGACGTCGCGGTCGCCGGCAAGGCCGAAGAATTTCCCGATTTTACGAAGTTCTATGTCGATGAATCGGGACCGAAGGATGGTCTGACACTCTACGCCTTGCTCGAAGGCCCGTCGATCGTCGGGGCCTGCAGATATGCGATGACTCGCGGCAAGGGCGTCGTGATGGACGTTGAGCAGATGTTCTGTCTGCGGCGCGACATCGCGCGGTTCGGCATTGCGCCTCTGACCTCCATGTATTGGTTCTCCGAAACCATCAAACCGACGGCCGTCGACTGGCGTCCGGAGGTGCATGATTCCGATGGCCTCGTCATGTGGACCGGCGACAGCGAGCGGCTCTGGCGGCCGCTCAACAATCCGCCGCGCATCATGGCCTCGACCTTCCGTGATCATAATCCGCGTGGCTTCGGCCTCATGCAGCGTGACCGCAACTTCGATCATTATCTCGACGGAGTGTTTTACGACCGCAGGCCGAGCCTCTGGGTTGAGCCGAAGGGCGACTGGGGCAACGGGTCGGTCCAGCTCATCGAGATCCCGACCGACGATGAGATCCACGACAACATCGTCGCCATGTGGGTGGCGGATAGCCCGGTTGTGGCCGGCATGGAGCTCAACAGCGCCTATCGCCTCTACTGGCTCGCCGATCAGCCCTTGCCGAGCGAACTCGCGCGCGTGGTCGCGACGCGGCTCGGCAATGGCGGCCAGCCGGGCCAGCCGCGGCCGAAAGGCGTGCGCAAATTCATGGTGGAGTTCTTCGGCGGCCCTCTCGTCGGCCTCCCCTATGGAGTGAAGCCGGAACCGGTGCTCTGGGCCTCGCGCGGCAGCTTTTCCTATATCTATACCGAGGCCGTGCCCGATGATGTGCCGGGCCATTGGCGGGCCCAGTTCGATCTGACGGTTACCGGCGCGGAGCCGGTCGAAATGCGGCTCTTTCTGCGCTCCGGCGGCAAGATTCTGAGCGAGACTTGGATGTATCAGTATCATCCATGGTCGCAGTGCGAGCCGTCCTGCTACCCGAACCCGGGGACATGAGCGAGCTTTGGCTCACGTTCGGGCAAGCACCGAGGCAATTGGAGCCGAGCGCATTTTTGGGGTGACGCGTTCCTGCCCACGGCATAGCATTGAGACGCGCAGCTCTTGGGGCCGACCATGATGATCGCAACGTCACTCACAAAGGCTCCGGCCTTGCGCCTTCTCTTGGCCCTTCTCGTCCTCCTCGTCTTCGCCGATCCGGGTCGCGCGGAAGGCACAGACATCGGCAAGCCATGGCTCTTCGGCGCGGGCATCGCTTGCGATGCAGCCCTGCTGCCCTGGCGCTCAGTTTGGCTGGAGCATTTCTCCGGCGGACTCGCCACCTATGTTCCGGGCGCGCCGGCGGCTTCCGTCGTTTGGCACGACCAGAAGCTCTGCTTTCCCTCGCGGCGGGAATGCATGGGATGGCAACGAGCCGAGCACCGGCGGTTCAACGGGATCCAGGGCTATTGGACCTGTATGCTTCTGCGTTGAACGATCTCTTCCGCTAAGTCGTTGGAGTTCCGTGGCTCCTTGTCTGGGCAAGGCGCCAAAGGCCATGCGAGGCCTATATACGCGTACCGGCTGCGGGCCGAAGGGAAGGAGCAAAACATTCCATGTTCGACAGACTGAAGAGTTTCATGGCTGAGCTTGCCGGCGAGCCGACGGCACGCGAATTCGGCGAGGATGATTACCGGGTCGCCGCCGTCGCCTTGCTCGTTCATCTCGCCCAATCCGAGGGGGCGAGGGAAGAGGCCGAGCGCACGCGGCTCAGAGGCATCATCGAAAAAAATTTCGGCCTCGACCCGCAGGCCGCGACGCGGCTCATCCAATCCGCCGAGGCGAGCGACAAGGAAGCCGTCGACTTCTATCACTTCACGCATGTCCTCTGCCGCCAACTCGATCAGGCAGGACGGCTCAGAATCATTGAAATGATGTGGGAAATCGCCTTTGCCAACGGCGTTGTCCACGAGGTCGAGGAGAATATCGTCGCCCGTATCGCGGAGCTCTTGGGCGTCTCGCCCCACGATAGGGTCAGGCTGCGCCATCGTGTCGCTGAAGACTCCGCGGCGGGCACGGCATTTGCAGGACCCTGGACGGCGCTCGCCGCGAAGGAATAATCCGCCATAGTCTTGCCGACGATTGCGTTCATTCCGGCGGCCAGGCGCGCAGCGCCGCTCGTGTATCGCACCTGTTTTGGAACAATGCTTCAGGCTATCAAGAGCTCGCGCAAAGTCGCGGTCATTCTGCACCAGGAACATTCGACCCCCGGCCGGCTCGGCCGTCTGCTCAAACTGCAAGGGTTCGACCTCGACATCCGCCGGCCGCGGTTCGGCGATCCGCTCCCGCAAACGCTGGCCGAACATGCCGGCGCGATCATCTTCGGCGGCCCGATGAGCGCCAACGACGAGGAGGATTGGCTGCGCCGCGAGATCGATTGGATCGAGGTGCCGCTCAAGGAGGAGAAGCCGTTCCTCGGCATCTGTCTCGGCGCGCAGATGCTGGCGCGCCATCTGGGGCATAGGGTCTATGCGCATCCGGAGGGTAAAGTGGAGGTCGGCTATTACCCGATCCATCCGACGCTCGAGGGCCACGCCGTTTGCGCCTGTCCGTTTCCGGAACGAGTCTATCAATGGCATCGCGAGGGCTTCGATCTGCCTTGCGATTCGGTCCTGCTCGCCGCGGGCCAGGATTTCGAGACGCAGGCGTTCCGCTACGGCCCTGCCGCCTACGGCTTCCAGTTCCATCCGGAAGTCACCTACGCGATGATGTGCCGCTGGACGATTCGCGGCACTGACCGCATGCAATTGCCTGGCGCGCATCCCCGCCATCTCCACCTCGAAGGTTGGTACCGGCACGACGCCGCCGTCGCGCGCTGGTCGGAGGCGTTCTTAGGGAGGTGGCTTTCTGAATCCGGCTCGCCGCTGCGGTCAATTCAGAACTCAGAGCGCGAACGTCTCGTGCCTGGCTAATCCGCATCGGTTGCGACACCCCCTCCCTGACCCTCCCCTGCAAGGGGGGAGGGAACGCGTTTGAGCTGGCGTTGAATTCGATGTCAGAGACGACTCACTCCTCATTCAGCGGGTGCAGATCGCGCACCATCGCCTTCATCCGCGCGTCGAGCACGTGGGTATAGATCTGCGTCGTCGAAATATCGGCGTGTCCCAGCAGTTCCTGAACGACACGCAAATCCGCGCCATTTTGCAACAGGTGGCTGGCAAAGGCATGCCGCAACACATGCGGGCTCACCCGTGCCGCCGCAATGCCCGCCGCCGCGGCAACCGCCTTGATGTCGCGCGCAAAAACCTGCCGGCTCACATGGCGGCTCGTGCTCTCGGCCGGAAACAGCCATGCTCCGTCGGCCGCGCCGCGTGCTTCGAGCAAGGCCCGATAGGCGGCAATGGCCCGCTTCGCCGGATCGGAGAGCGGAACGAGCCGCTCGCGTCCGCCTTTGCCGCGAATGAGGATGAGCGGGTCGCTGCGCCGCGCCGCGGCCTTGGGCAGCGCGACGAGTTCGGAGACCCTGAGGCCGGTGGCATAAAGGAGCTCGAGCAGGCAGGCGGTGCGCGCCGCGTGAAGCCGCTCGGCCTTTCCCGGCTCGATCTCAGCGACCGCCGCCTGCGCGGCGGTGAGCAGGCGCTCGACCTCTTCGACTGACAGGATGTTCGGCAGCCGCGGGTTGCGCCGCGGCCCTTCGAGGATCAGGGCAGGATCATCGGCGCGCATGCCTTCGGCGTAAAGAAAGCGATGGAACTGACGGATCGCCGAAAGCCGCCGCGCCCCTGTCGCCGCCGAAAAGCCGCGTTTCTTCAGGCCACGCAGATAGGCTCTGATATCGTCCGTATCAACGTCGAACGCAGTCCTTCCGGCCCGGCCGATCGCGGCATGGTAGTCGGTGAGATCGCGGCGATAGGCCTCGAGCGTATTCGCCGCGGCGCCGCGCTCCGCCGCCATCATTTCCAGAAAGGCTTCGAGGCTGCGGTCTTTTGCCGACAAGATGCAAGGTCCTATTTATTGAGCCGCGAGGCCGGCAGGGTTTGCGTGATTTCGTGCGGCTCAGGGGTCACGAAGGTGACGAGCGCCAGCATCGCACCATAGACGAGCGCAACCAGCAGGCCGACCGTTACGATGAAGCGAAAAAGGCTCGGCACTGCTGTCTCCGGATCGATTCGGCTCTATGATTGGCCTTATACGGCTTGGAACGGTTGCGCCGAAAGCCATGAGTGCCGGAGCGCAATCGGCGGGCCCGGTCGCCGACTCGCCGGCCCATCGTGGCATGTCTCTAAAGTTGCAGATTTTTCGGTAGAATGGCTAGCCAAACAGAGACTTAGAGTGTGATGGCGGTTCATTCCGCCAGGATCATCTGATCGGTGCCGCTTAAATTGACCGGTCCGGCGTGTTACATCACCGCAATGACCAGCGGGATAAGATCGCCCGGCGAGACCGGCGAAGAGCATGTGCGCGACGCGCGTGCGGCCAGGCTCCTTGCGGCGCTCGGCCGGCGCGCGATCGTCCTCGTGGGCCTGATGGGCTCGGGCAAGACCGCGATCGGCCGTCGTCTGGCGCAAAGGCTCGGGCTTGAATTCGTCGATTCCGATACGGAAATCGAACGCGCCGCGGGCCTGACCATTCCGGAAATCTTCGCCCGCTATGGCGAACCCTATTTCCGTGACGGCGAGCGGCGGGTCATGGCGCGGCTTTTGGCGGGAGGGCCGCGGGTCATCGCGACGGGAGGCGGAGCGTTCATGAGTGAGGAGACGCGGGCCAGAATCCGCGAAACCGGCGTCTCGATTTGGCTCAAGGCCGATCTCGATGTCCTCTGGCGGCGCGTTCGCAAGCGCAATCATCGTCCGCTCCTCCAAAACGCCGATCCCGAAGCCATGCTGAAGAAGCTGATGAATGAGCGCGGTCCGGCCTATGCGCAGGCTGACATCGCGGTGATCTCGCGCGAAGGTCCGCACGATGCCGTCGGCGAAGATATTCTCGCCGCTCTCGAATCCCATTTGTGTCTGCCGCTGCCGACATCTCCGAGGGAAGGCGACATGGCCGACTCAGCGGAAGGACCGGGGAGCGTTGTCGAACGGGTGAGGGTCGATCTCGGCACGCGCGGCTACGATATTCTGATTGGCGACGGCCTCATTGCTGAAACGGGCGCCCACATGGCGCGCCTGGCGCCCGGCGCCGCAGTCGCGATCGTTACCGACGAGAATGTCGCCCGGCATCACCTCGCAAGGCTCGAAGCCAGCCTCGCAACGGCGCACATCAGGCATCAGAGCATCGTCGTCGCGCCGGGCGAAGGGTCGAAGTCCTACGCCGCGTTCGAGCGGGTTTGCGACGAGATCATCGGCGCAAGATTTGAACGCGGCGATTGCGTCCTTGCCTTGGGGGGCGGCGTCGTCGGCGATCTCGCCGGCTTTGCCGCCGCGAGCGTCCGGCGCGGCATGCGCTTGATCCAAGTGCCGACCTCGCTCTTGGCGCAGGTCGATTCCTCGGTCGGTGGCAAGACCGGAATCAATTCGCCGCACGGCAAGAATCTGGTCGGCGCCTTTCACCAGCCTATTCTCGTCCTTGCCGACACGGGCTGCCTTGCGACTCTGCCGGCGCGCGAATTCCGGGCCGGCTATGCGGAAGTGGTCAAATACGGACTGATCCGCGATCTCGCTTTCTTCGAATGGCTTGAGGCCAATTGGCGCGGCGTCTTTTCCGGCGGCCCGGCGCGGAGGAGCGCGATCGCCAAGAGTTGCGCCGCCAAAGCGGCCGTCGTCGCCGCCGACGAATATGAGTCGGGCGAGCGGGCCTTGCTCAATCTCGGCCATACGTTCGCGCACGCCTTCGAGCGCATCACGCAGTATGACAGCCGCCGCCTGGTGCACGGCGAAGCCGTCGCGATCGGAATGGCCTGCGCCTTCCGCTTCTCGGTGCGTCACGGACTCTTGAGCGGAGCGGAAGCCGCGCGAGTCGAAGCCCATTTGCACGGCGCGGGCCTGGCGATTCACATCCGCGACATTCCCGGGTGGGATGCCGATGCCGCGACCATCGTCGAGGCGATGCTGCAGGATAAGAAGGTGAAACGCGGCGTCCTTACTTTCATTCTGGCGCGCGGAATCGGCCGCTGCTTCATCGCCAAGAACGTCGAGGCCGACGACGTCCGGGCTTTCCTTTGCGACGAATTGAAGGAATCGCGCCGGACGCGGTGACTACGGGATTCTAATTCATGCACGGCGTACATGCCGAGCCTTCGACGCTCCTTCTCTGGATTGCCGGCGCAATCGTCGTCTTCTGCATCTTCATGTCGGCCTTCTTTTCGGGGTCGGAGACGGCGCTGACCGCAGCCTCGCGGGCGCGCATGCATGCGCTCGAGCGCGGCGGCGACCGCCGCGCGACCACAGTCAACCGGCTGCTGCGCAACCGCGACCGGCTGATCGGCGCGGTGCTGCTTGGCAATACGCTCGTCAACATCGGCTCCTCGGCTTTCCTGACCAGCGTGCTGGAAGAGCTGTTTGGCTACAGCGGCGTGATCTATGCGACCGGCGTCATGACGCTGCTCTTGCTGGTCTTTGCCGAAATGGTGCCGAAGACGCTGGCAATCAACTATCCCGATCGGGTCGCGCTCATCGTCGCGCCGTTCATCCGCTTTTTCGTCGCCATATTCGGGCCGGTGCTCGCGGCCGTCGAGGCCTTGGTCCAAGGTCTTCTGCGGCTATTCGGCATAGATACGAGCGTCAGGCATGCCCTCCTCTCGGGCCCTGAGGAGCTGAAAAGCACGGTGGACTTGATGCATCTCGAAGGCGGCGTGCGGCGGGCGGAACGCGATATGTTCGGCGGCCTTCTCGACCTGCGCGATCTCATCGTCGAGGACGTCATGGTCCATCGCACCAAAATGTACACGATCGACGCCGACCTGCCGTCGCGCGAATTCATGCGCGAGGTCGTCGCCTCGCCCTATACGCGGGTGCCGATCTGGCGCGGCGAGCCGGACAATATCATCGGCGTCGTGCACGCGAAGGATCTGTTGCGCGCGATCGATCATTCGGGCGGCGACATCGCGAATCTAAAGGTCGATGCTGTGGCGCTCGAGGCCTGGTATGTGCCGAACACGACGCGGCTCGAAGATCAGCTGCAGGCCTTTCTCAAGCGCAAGACCCATTTTGCCCTGGTCGTCGATGAATATGGCGTGGTGATGGGCCTCGTCACCCTCGAAGACATCCTGGAGGAGATCGTCGGCGATATCGCCGATGAGCACGATCTGTCCGTGCTCGGCCTTCGCCAAAACCCCGACGGCTCTGTGACGGTCGACGGCTCTCTGCCGATCCGCGATCTCAATCGCATGATGAATTGGCATCTGCCGGACGAAGAAGCAACGACGATCGCCGGTCTCGTCATCCACGAGGCGCGGGCGATCCCGGAGATTGGCCAAATCTTCACCTTTCATGATTTCCGCTTCGAAGTGCTGCGCAAGACACGCAATCGGATCACTTCGCTCAAGGTCACACCGGTCGGCCCTCCACCCGAATCTGACGACGGGTAGGCCAATCACGCCTCGACCCGGCCGCCGACCATGAATTGCGCGTCTGCGAGTTTGGCGAATCGGCCGCGCTTGGCGACGAGTTCGTCGAATGTGCCGGTCTCGACGATACGGCCGCGCTCGAATCACGAAAATCCTGTCCGCGCTGCGGATTGTCGCCAGACGATGCGCGATGATGAAGGTCGTGCGGCCTTTCGTCGCCGTCTCCAACGCAAGCTGCAATTGTCGCTCCGTCTCGGCGTGAGCGAGGAGCTCGCCTCGTCGAGGATCATGATCGGCGGGTCCTTGAGGAGCGCACGGGCGATTGCGAGCCTTTGGCGCTCGCCGCCGGAGAGCGAGCGGCCGTGTTCGCCGATCATTGTCGCTAGGCCCTCGCTTTGGCTGGCGATGAAATCTTCCGCCTGTGCCCGCTTGAGCGCCTGCGCAATTTCGCCGGCGCTCGCATCAGGTTTGCCGATCCGCAGGTTCTCGTCGATCGAACGGGCGAACAGCATCGGCTCCTGGAAGACGACGCCGATGTTGCGGCGAAGTCCGGCAAGCGTCATGTCGCGGATGTCGATTCCGTCGATTCTGATCCGCCCCGCCTGCGGGTCGAAAACACGATGCAGAAGGCTGAGCGTCGTTGTCTTGCCGGAGCCGGTGGCGCCGACCAACGCAACGGTTTCGCCAGGGGCCGCGTCGAAGCAGACGTCGCTGACCGCGAGTTGGTCGGCGCCACAAGAGAAGCTGACGTGCTCGAAACTGACATGGCCCTTGAGCCGGCCGGGATCGCGTGCCGAAGGCAGGTCCGCGACATGCGGGGGCGTGTCGAGGACGCCAAAGAACTCTTGGATCTTCGGCGCCTGCATAAAGATGCCGTTGATGAAGCCGACGACATCGTTCAATTTGCCGATGAGCATGGTGGACAAAGCCATGAAGGCGACGATCTGGCCGATCGTCGCCAGGTTTTGCGCATGCAGCCAAATGCCCAGAATGAAAATCGCCAGCAAGGTCAGGGTCGCTGCGGCGCGCGCGGCGACCACGGCAACGGCCCACCAGGAGAGGACCGGCAGTTGCGCGGTCAGCACCGCATTGATGAGGCGACCCAGCGCCCGGGTTTCGCTCTCGATCCGGGTGAAGCTCTGGATCACTGCGACGTTGCCGAGCACGTCCGACGCCCGTTCGGTCAGAGTCGCGTTGTAGCGCTCGACGTCGTTCTGCAGAGTCTGCGTCCGCCGCACGACGAAGATGATCAGCACGCCGAAGACCCAGACGAGCAGAATAAGCAGCAGACCGAGGCGCCAATTGACGATGAGCGACAGCGGCAGCAGAACGAGCAGCGCGATAAAGGCCACGCATTTTTCGCGAAAGAATGAGAGCCAGAACCAGAACAGGCCACTCGTCCCGTCCAGCATTCCCTTGAGCAGCCGACCGGAATGAACCGAACCATGAAAGCTCATGGGAAGGTGCAGGACGTGTTCGAAATAAAGGCCCATGCTCGCCAGGCGGCGGCGATGCGCCAGGCGGTCGGCGTGCAGACCGACGAAGACCGAACCGAGAATTGAGAAAAGCGCGAAACCGATCCAGGCCAAAATCAGCGGCGCGAGTTCTACAAGGCCAGGATTTCGATGCACGGCGTCGCCGGCGCTCATCCGATCGACGATGCGGCCGAAGAGAACCGGCTCGGCGAATTGCGCGCTCGCCAAGGCGAGATTGGCGAAAACGAGGAAGGCCGCGAGGCCCATCTCGGGGCCGAGCAGCCGGAAGGAGCGAAGATAGGTGCGGGCAAGCGACATAGACGAATGCGCAATTCAGCTTTTGGCGCGCGTAACAGCTAGCTGCCTAAAACATATTTTGCCCGCGCCGCAAGTTGATGCGCTTTGCGGGATATCAAAGAGCCGCGAACTTATATACGAGATGTCAAGGAGGCTATGACGCAGGCGGAGTGTGCCGGATATGGGTGGCGACCTCGATCTCGAACAAGATGACGGCGATCTCTGCCTCGGCTTCGAGGCCGCAACGGCAGAAGCCGGCCAGCGGCTCGACCGCTTTCTCGCCGGCCGCGCTGAGGCGCAAGATGCCGGCCTGTCGCGGACCCGCCTGAAGAACCTCGTCGAGAGCGGCGCGGTTTCGATCGACGGACATCGCGTCGAAGACGCCTCAACAAAGGTCAAAGCCGGGCAGAAGATCTTGCTCCGCGTACCCCCGCTGGAAGATCCGTTGCCGCGCGGCGAGGCCATGCCGTTCGCGATCCGCTTCGAGGACGAGCATCTGATCGTGCTTGACAAGCCGGCGGGATTGGTGGTCCATCCGGCCCCCGGCCATACGTCGGGCACGCTCGTCAATGGTCTGATCGCCCATTGCGGTGCCGGGCTCTCGGGCATCGGCGGCGTCAAGCGCCCGGGCATCGTCCACAGGCTCGACAAGGACACGTCAGGCCTGCTGGTCATTGCCAAGAGCGATGTGGCGCACCAAGGCCTTGCGTCACTTTTTGCCGATCACGGCCGCAGCATGTCCTTGACCCGCGATTATCTCGCCTTCGTCTGGGGCGTGCCGGAACGGCCGTTCGGCACGATCGCGACGGCGCTCGCGCGCCACAAGATCGACAGGGAGAAGATGGCGGTGGCCCGCGAAGGCCGCGAGGCGGTCACGCATTGGCGCCTCTGCGAGATCTATGCGGGAGCAGCCGGCGCGCCGGTTGCGAGCCTGCTTGCCTGTTCGCTCGAAACCGGGCGGACGCATCAGATCAGGGTTCACCTCGCCCATATCGGCCATCCCGTTCTCGGCGACCCGCTCTATGCGCGCGGTTTCAGGACCAAGGCGGCGCTGCTCGGGGCAGAGGCGCAGGCCGCGCTTGCCGCGCTCGATCGCCAGGCGCTGCACGCAGCAACCCTCGGCTTCGTACATCCGATCAGCGGCCAGGCCTGTCTCTTCGAAAGCGCGCTGCCGCGGGAGCTGCAGCGCCTGCGCGATGCGCTTGTCGGGTGGCGCTGATCTGATGACGTAAGGGGACGGCGCCTTGAGCGAATAAACAATCGGACAAAATTGCCGCGACAATTTAGAGCCTGTCTTCAGTTAAGCAGGATGATAGCGCAGGCGAGCTGGACACCGGCGAGGAAATTTCTGGCGAG
>Ga0116223_10001634_pt1 | contig 22613 bp, 26 predicted proteins | sample Sb_taG_3_FD_90092 | JGI IMG/M metagenome (GOLD analysis project Ga0116223, IMG submission 90092) | Peat soil microbial communities from Weissenstadt, Germany - Sb_50d_a_PC metaG | ecosystem: Environmental > Terrestrial > Soil > Wetlands > Peat | place: Germany: Weissenstadt | collected 2010-09-21 | reverse complement strand
CCATATCTCGCCTCCTGCGCGCTCAAATCTGTTTCGCCTCTCCCCGTTGGGGAGAAAGAAAGAAAAATCGGCGCGCGCTACTTCCCCGCGGCCTTGCGCAACGCCGCGTTGATGCGCTCCTGCCAGCCGGGGCCGTCTTCTTGGAAAAAGTCGAGCACGTCGCGGTCGATGCGCAGCGACACCATTTCCTTGACGCCGGGCAGCGACGGCGGCTTCGGCGGCAATTCCGGCGGCTTGGCGGTCGCGGCCTTGAACGCCTTCTCGGCGAGCGAACGGGTATCGGGCGGGCGTCGGGCCATGGCGGGATTATAGCAGAATTGGGTGTGCGCTGCCGCCCCGATCACTTCGGCGGGGCGGGGCTCACGGGCCGATGTTTCAAATGATGGCGCGGCTTGGGAGCGCTGTTGTCGGACGGCGGCGGCGCGCCCGAGCTCTTGAGCGGAGCGCTCGTCGGTCCCATCGCCAATTTCACGGCTGTGCCGGTCGCGGAATCGAGCGCCGGCGCATGCTGCGGAATTGCCTTTGCTAACGCGGCGGCCCCGACCAGCGGCAGAACGCGACGGCGCACAACGCTCATGATCCGTCTCCAGCGCTGAACGGCCGCGGCAAGAAACTAAGTGTACAACGCATAAGTGTAATTGTTTTGCGGTTCGGGCGTAAAGACGGCACGCGCGGCGCGCGGATCGAGCAACCGCCTCGGCGGGCCACGCTATTGCTCGCCTATGCTACTATCAACATCGTCTGTCGCCGCGTGCGCCATGAGCAACCTGGGAGCGTCATGAACGATTTGCCGCAAACGCCGGCGCGCCGCATCACCGTGCGGGCGCTGTTGCTCGGCGACCGAATCGAGACCGCCGGCCTCGAACGCAGCGATGTCCTTTCGACGGTGCCGCTGGCGTTTCGCGCCGGCGAGAACGGCGTCGTCGCGCTGTTCCGCTACGGCGTCGCGGTCATGGTCGGCATGTCGCCCCTGGAGGAGGAGGCGGTCATCGGTCGCCTGGACGGCCGCGTCGTCAGCCCGGTCAGGATGCGCGAAGAGGAGACGGCGCAAATCGAGATCGCGCCGGACAAGGAGGATCAGTTCACGCCGGCGGGAATTATCGTCGTGAAGGCGCTGACCACCGAACATACGCTCCTGATCGCCGACGCGCTCGCCACCAGCGTCATCCTGGCGCATGACGAACACGACGTGGATAAAGTCTTCGACGTGATCCAGCCGATCGCCCGCGAGCTCGCGGAGCACGGGCGGCCGCCGGGCGGGCGGCGGGCGATCCTCAAGCACATCGGCAACGCGCTCCTGGTGCAGCATCGCGTGTCCGGCCTGGTCGCCGTGGCGGAAAAGCCCGACGTGCTCTGGGAGCGGCCGAGCCTGGAGCGCTTCTATGCCCGGCTCGAAGATGAATATGAATTGAAGGAGCGGGCGGACGTGTTGACCCGCAAGCTCACGGTGATCTCCGATTCCGCCAAGGCGTTTGCCGACATCATCGATACCGAGCGGTCGGCGCGGCTCGAGCTGATCATCGTCGTGCTGATCGTCGTGGAAATCGTGATCGGCGGATTGCAACTCTGGATGCATTAGCCCGCGCCGCCGACGAGCGACAAGTCACGCGACGGCCCCTTCGAAGGTGACCAGGGTGTCGAATCGATTGTCGCAATTGTCGCACAACCAATAGTGGCGGATCTTCACGACGCTGAGACACTCGGAAAATTCCGGCCGTTCGGGCGCCATCAATAATTCGCCGCACTTCGGACACGACGGCCGGCCGAAATAGCGTTCGTGAAGGTAATGCATCGGCACGTTGACGTTCAGTGTCATGACGAATCCCTCCGTGCTCGGATCAGTAGCTTGACTACCTATTCTCTGTGTCATCCTCGCGGTCGCCGCTTCAATAAAACGTGAAAGACGTCCGCCGCATTTGTTGAACTTTTCGCGTCAACGCAACGTCACAAATGGAAAAAGCCAAGGAGTTTCCGGCCGATCGCGGCGCTGCGGCTAAAAACTGTGCACGGAACCAATTCCGATGCACAGCATGCGCGTCGTTCATTGGCCTTATTCCGCCGCCTTGCTCCCGCGCTCGCAGCGATAACGTGCGCGCTCCAATGCGGCGTCGATGACGGTCGCGATCTCGGCGGGCAGCGTGCAGTCCGGCGCGGCGTTGCGCGCCGGATAGGATGCGTCGCAATAGGCTCGCGGCAAATTCAGCTTGCCGAGGCAGTCGGCGCGATCGGCGGCGGTTTTGTCGGCGAGACGTTTGCACTCGGCCTCCTGTGACGCCGCGCGGGCGGCGGCGGCGCTGCTCAGGCAGGCCTGATACGCCGCCTGCGCCGCGGCTTTCTGCGCGGCCGCCCTCTGCTCCGTCAGTTGCTGCGCCAGGCGTTGCCGGGCGGCGCGCTTTTCCGCTTCTGTTCGCGCCTCTGACAGTACCCGCGCATTGTCGGGCGCTACGACCGGCGGCGTATAGGCCACATAGTAATAGCCGCCGCCGCAGACGGCGAGCAGCAGCGCCGCGCCAAGGCCGAGCCTGAGAAGACCTGCGCCCATGCCTGCCGCCCCTACCCCTTCGCGCCGGCGCTTTTCGGACACTTGAGGATACATCGGCGGGTTCCGGCGCAAAAGCACATGGCGCCGGCAGAAATCGGGTGGGATCGGGCATCGTCGGCTGCGAGCTCGCCTTGGGCGCGAAACTCGAGGACACGATCGCGCGCCTGTTCGCCGATCCGCGCGCGGCCTATCTGCATGTCCACTTCGCCGCGCCCGGCTGCTACGCCGCCCGCATCGAGCGAGCCTGAGATTGTCGAACCGCTACTCGCCCTTGCGCAGTTTCGGCTGCGGCCCGCCAAGCCACAGCGCGGCGGCGACGACGAGGGCAATGACGCCGACGGCGGCGGTAAGGTTCTCGATCGAGCGCAAGAGAAATGCCGCGCCCAGCGCCCACAGCGATGTCGGCTCCTGATCCCAGGCCACCGGCATCACGTCCCACAGGAACGCCCGCCGCAGCGCCAAGGCGACGGCGAGAACCACCGCGCTGAGAAAAAACAGCCTGAGGACGACCCGAACCGACATCGCGTTGATCTCATGCTCATTCGGCGCACGAGCCATACGCGAACCGGCGCGGCGGCGAATTGATGCGGATCAATGAGCCTGTCGAGGAGCCGTCGTCTTTACCCCTCACCCCATTGCCGGCGAAGGCGCAAGGAACCTCGCTCCGCAGCCGCGAATTGGGTATGAGTCCGCGGGCGAGGTGAACCATGGCACATGTGACGTATAAGGTGGTGCGGCACGAAGACGGCTGGGCCTATACGGTCAACGGCGCATTTTCCGAGAGCTTTCCCACGCACGCAGAGGCGCTCGGGGCGGCGCGCCGCGCCGCCGCCGAGCAGCGTGCGCCGGGCCAGACCGAGACCATCGAATACGAGGACGAGAAGGGTAAATGGCACACCGAACTCGCCCTCGGCAGCGACCGGCCGGACACCGACGTCGAGGATGACGGTTAGTCTTAGAACGGGGCGCGGAAATAATGGCAGCGATAGGGGCCGACGACGAAGTCGCGATAGCACTTCACGACGCCATTCCGGGTGCGGCGTTCGGCATATTGCGCCTGCTGCACGGGTGAAGTGGCGGCGGCTTCTTTCACGGCCGTCGGGCTGGCCGGTACGGCCCCCGCGCTCTGGCTGCAAACGAGCCCTACGCCGGCGGCAACAGTCAACGCAAGCAACGTCTTTTGCATGGATTCCTCCTGATGGGTGACCCCCGCAACTAAACTACCGCGATACCATCCCGTTCCACAAGGCCGCGACGGTTGTTGCGCCGGATTCAGCTGGCGTTTTTGAACGCCGCCAGCCGCAACTTCAGCGCGCCGCCGAGCCAGGCGGCGTGCGCGGTGTGGTCGCGATAATCGTCGCCGGTTTCCGGATGCAGGAGCACGGTCAGGCCGTCGCGGTTGAGCATCAGCCAGGGCAGAAACGCCGCCAACATGCCGGCCGGAAAAGCGATCTGGTACATCGACCGCGGATGCGGCCCGACCAGCGCGTCATGCCAGCGGCCGAGGCGGGCTTGCGGAAATTCGACGGCGACACGTTCGCGCAAGCGTTCGGCGCGGTCGCGCGTCTTGCGCGGATCGTAATAAACGTGGGCGTGATACTCCGCGATCGCTTGCGGATCGAGGCGCGGCGGGGCCGTAGCGGCAGCCTTGGGCATGGCGTAATCGGTCCCCGATCAATTCGGATAGTCGAGAATATCGCCTTCGACGATCGAGAGGCCCAAGCCGGGATCGATTTCCTGGATCAAGCCGTTGGCGACGACATTGTCGTCCGAACCGATTGCCATCGGCGCCTGCGGCGGCTGCGACACCAGATCGCGGTAGTTCTTCATCGCCAGCTCATCGCCGACGAAGACGCATTTGCAATAATCGGGATCGACGTAGAGAAAATAGCGTCGGCCGTCCTTGCTGCGGCCGACAAAGGCGCGCGGCGGCAACAAGCGCAGGCGCTCGAGCTGCGCCGCCGTATTCGCCGGGCGCATGACAAAGCCGACGTCTTCGAGCTTCATGTCCCTGCCCTCCTGCGCTTCCTGGCCGGAAGCGGCGCCGCCGCACAGGCCGAGGAACAACAATGCGAGGATGCCCCCAGATCGCCGGTGCATGGCGGCGCTCACGGATGCGGAGCGCTGTTGCGCACTTTGCCGAAATGGCGGGCGAGCCAGAGCGCCATGACCAGCACGCCGAGCAAGGTGGCGGCGGAAACGCCGGGCGGCGGCGGCAGCGGCGGGAAGAAGATGCGCAACAACACGCCGCCGACCAGGAAGTTGAACCAGCCCCAGGCGACGTTCACCAGCGCCGAAGATTCGCCGACGCCCCGCGGCGAGGCGAACGGCGTCGGGAATTTGTTGCCGCAAATGCCTTGCAAGAAATGCGGCACGCCGTTGGCCGGGAAGGCGCCGGCGACGAAATGCGCGAGATAGTCATACCACGGCATGACACGGTCCTTTGTTGCCCTTACGCGCGACCACAATAAAGCTTTCCGGCCGCGCCCGCAGCCTGCACAAAACCCGCTCCGGACATTATCGCTGCGCGGCCTGTGAACGCGGCTGGTAGAGGCCCGCCAGCAGCACGGCGAGGATGCCGGTGAGAAAGATGCCGTCGAAGGTGCCAGCGCCGCCGATGGAGGCGACCGGCGCGCCGAGGCCCGCGACCTTGTCGAGATTGGTGAGATCGGCGCCGATCAGGGTGCCCATGCTGCCGGCGATGTAAGCCAACGACGCCGCGTTCTCGCGCGAGAGCAGCAGCGCGACCACCGCCGTCGCCAGCGCCGGCAGGAACACCGGGACCGCGATGCCGATCCCGGGCACGGGATTGGCGAGCCAGTGCAGGATGAGCGCCACGGCGGCGGTTGCGATCGCTCCCTGCACCCATAATTGCCGGGTGACGAGCAGATAGATCGACATCACGGTCGGAATGACGGCGCCGCCGACATTGATGGCGATCACGGTGCCCACCTGGCTGCCGACCTCCGGCACGATGTATTGCATGCCGAAAAAGCCGATCACTCGGTCGGACTGCAACGGCTCCTGCGGCAGCACCGCGATGGGGATGTTGAAATAGCTGCCGATAAGGGAGCCGAACAGGAGCCAGATCGCGGCGGCCGGGCTGACACCGAGCCGCAGATACGCATTGCGCAGCGCGCGGAACACCAGCAGAACGACGAACAGGACGAAGAATAAACCGACGAGGATGGAAAAGAAGCCCGGCGCCAGCGGCAGGTAATGAAGTTGGCTCAGATGCATTGGCGCTGCTCCGAATTTTCGTTAAGCACGTTAATGCGGCCGACTGGAAGTTCCTAGCGCATGATCCGAAAAAGTGGATACCGGTTTTCCGAAAAAGATCATGCGCCACAAAAATGATAGAGCGCCAATTCATTCAATCCGAAGCGATTGCGCTCTAGAGATGGCCGGCGGAGCGAGCGGAGGTTGTCCATGACGGAAATCGCGCCATCGCGCGAGGTTCCGCTGCCGCGATGGGTGCCGGCGCTGCTGTCCTTCGTCGCCGGCTATGTCGACATGTACACCTTCCTCGCTTTGTTCGGCCTGTTCGTCGCCCAGGTGACGGGCAGCTTCGTCACCGCCGGCGCCCAGCTCGTGGTCCACGACGTCGGCATAACCGGCAAGGTGATCGCCATTCTCGCCTTCCTCGTGGCGGCGGCGCTGACCGCGGGATTGATCGGGCTCATTCGCAATCTCGGCGCTGTGGCGCTGCCTTGGATGCTCGCCTTCGAGACGCTGCTGCTGGCGATATTCTGCGTGCTACTGCTCACCGGCCCGCCGGTCACCGGGGCCAACGACTGGCACGGCGTCATCGCCGGCCTGTTCGCCGCCATGGCCATGGGCACGCAAAGCGTCATCGTGCGGCTGTTGATGCACGGCGTGCCGCAGACCAACGTCATGACCGGCAACATGACCCAGCTCGGCATCGAGAGCACCGGACTTCTGCTCGCCTGGTGGCGGCTGGCGCGAGACCCGGGCGACCGCGACAACGAGCGCGAATTCACAGCCGGGCGCGCGCGGCTCATCGTCGTGCTCATGATCGCGGTCGGTTTTATTCTCGGCGCCGTGTGCGGTGCCGTCGCCTATGCGGAAACGGGTCTTGCCGGCGCGCCGGTGGCGGCGGCGCTGGTCGGCGCGCTCACGCTGTGGTCGATGTGGCAGCTGCGGTAATAGTCAGTATACAAATACGAATACACGGAGGCAGAATGAAACGCAGCACGCAACACATCATCACCACGCATGCCGGAAGTCTTCCCCGGCCGCCCGACCTCATCGCGCTGAATCGGAAACGCGCTTCCGGAGAAAAGGTCGACGACGGCGCTTATGCGGCGTGTCTGTCCTCCGCCGTCGCCGCGGTCGTGGCGAAACAGCGGGAGCTTGGCATCGACGTCCCCGGCGACGGCGAATTCGGCAAGCCGATGACCGCGACCTACGACTACGGCCCGTGGTGGAATTATGCCTTTGCGCGCATGGAAGGGTTCGTGCCGGCAGAGTCGGTACCGGAATCCGGACACAAGAAATCCAGCGTCGCCGATCTTGCGCTGACCGCGGTCCGCAACCGGCGCGATTGGCAGAAGTTCAGCGAATTCTATCTGGATCCGGAATCTGCCGGCACCCTGGTCGGCAGCGCGCCGCGGCGGACGGCCCGTCGTCCGGTCTGCACAGCGCCACTCAGATACATCGGTCAGGTGGCGATTCAGGCCGACATTGCAAATATCAAGAAAGCGATGGAGGCCGCCGGCGCCGAGGAGGGTTTTATCTGTTCGATCGCTCCGGGAAGCTTCGCCCGCGGCGAGAACCTCTACTACAAAACGGACGAGGAATTCGTCTTTGCTTCCGCGGAAGCCATGCGCGAGGAATATAAAGCGGTCACCGACGCCGGCATCGTGCTTCAGCTCGACGATCCCAGTCTGCCGGACAACTGGGATATGATCGATCCCGAGCCGCCGCTCGACGAGTTCAAGAAATTCGAACGCATTCGCATCGAGGCGCTCAACCACGCGCTTCGCGGATTGCCGGAAGATCTCATTCGCTTTCACATTTGCTGGGGAAGCTGGCATGGTCCGCATACGACCGACATTCCGTTGCGGGACATCGTCGATCTGGTTCTCAACGTAAAAGCCGGCGCCTACTCGGTCGAAGCCGGAAATGTCCGGCATGAGCATGAATGGAGAGTTTGGCGAGACGTGAAACTGCCGGAAGGCAAGCTGCTCATCCCCGGCGTCGTCAGTCACGCGACCAATCTGGTCGAGCACCCGCAGGTCGTCGCCGATCGGATCGTCAGATTTGCGCAAGCCGTCGGACGTGAAAATGTGATTGCTGGCACCGATTGCGGCCTGGGAGGCCGCATCCATCCGCAAATCGCCTGGGCAAAGCTCGCGGCGCTGGCGGACGGAGCAAAGCTCGCGACCCGCGAGCTGTGGTAATAATCGCTACTGTGTGTCACGTACCGATTTGCGAATGGAGTAGGTCATGCCGGATCATCCCGAAGCGATTATCGCAGGTAAGAAACGCCCGTTTAGCGGGGCGGAATACCTCGAATCGCTGCGCGACGGGCGCGAGGTCTACATCTATGGCGAGCGGGTGAACGACGTCACCGCGCATCCGGCGTTCCGCAATTCGGCGGCTTCGGTGGCGCTGCTTTACGATGCGCTGCACGATAAGGCCCTCAAGGACGTGCTCACCGCGCCGACCGATACCGGCTCAGGCGGCTACACCCACAAATTCTTCAAGGCGGCGCATTCGGCCGCCGAGGTCGTCGCGCAACGCGACGCCATCGCCGCCTGGGCGCGCATCACCTATGGCTGGCTCGGCCGTAGCCCCGATTACAAGGCCGCGTTCCTCAACACGCTGGGCGCCAACGCCGAGTTCTACGGCAAGTTTGCCGACAACGCCCGCGCCTGGCACAAGCGCGGCCAGGAAGCGGTGCTGTTCCTCAATCACGCGCTGGTCAATCCGCCGATCGACCGCAACAAGCCGGTCGAGCAGGTCAAGGACGTCTACATCACCATCCAGAAGGAGACCGACGCCGGCATTTACGTCTCCGGCGCCAAGGTGGTCGCCACCAATTCGGCGCTGACCCAATATAATTTCCTCGGCCAGAATATGGGCCAGGAGATCACCGATCCGGCCATGGTGGTAATGTTCATCGCGCCGATGAACACGCCGGGCGTCAAGCTGATCTGCCGGCCCTCCTACGAAATCGCCGCCGCCGCCACCGGCTCGCCGTTCGATTACCCGCTGACCTCGCGCTACGACGAGAACGACGCGATTTTCGTGTTCGACAATGCGTTCATCCCCTGGGAGAACGTGATCATCCACCGCGACATCGAGCGGCTGAAGAATTTCTATCCGCGCTCGGGCTTCTTCGAGGGTTTCACGCTGCAAGGCTGCACGCGGTTTGCGGTGAAACTCGATTTTATCGCCGGGCTCCTTTACAAGGCCGCGCGCGCGACCGGCGTCGAGGCGTTCCGCGGCGTGCAGGCGCAGATCGGCGAAGTGATCGGCTGGCGCAATCTGTTTTGGTCGCTCACCGACGCGATGGCGTACAATCCGGTGCCGTGGGTCAACGGCGCGGTCCTGCCCAATGCCCGCGGCTCCGCCAGCTACCGGCTGTTCATGACCGAGGCCTATCCGGCGGTGCGTAACATCGTCGAGAAGGTGATCGCCTCGGGGCTGATCTACCTTCCCTCGCACGCGCGCGACTTCAAGAATCCGGACATCGACAAATATCTCGCCCGCTACGTGCGCGGCTCGAACGGCATCGACTACAAGGAGCGCATCAAGACCATGAAGCTCCTATGGGATGCCATCGGCACCGAGTTCGGCGCCCGTCACGAGCTCTATGAGATGAATTATTCCGGCAGCCACGAGCTGATCCGCGTTTTCCAGCTGCAGCAGGCGCAAGGCAACGGCACCCTCAAAGCCATGGAAGCGCTGGTCGAGCAATGCATGGCCGATTACGACGAGGACGGCTGGCGCCATCCGGCCTATCGCGACGGCTCGGACATATCCGTGGTGGGGAAGGTGTAAGGGCGAAGCGGCACAAAAAATGGCCCCCTCCCTTGCGGGAGAGGGCCATCAACAAGCGTAGGCAATATCAGACCGAGGCGAGCTGCGGCTGTTTGGCCTGCGTCGGATAGTCGGTGTAGCCCTTCGGTCCCGGCGTATAGAACGTGGCCGGGTCGGGCGGATTGAGCGCCGCGTGCGTCTGCCAACGCTCGATAACGTCCGGGTTGGCCAGGATCGGACGGCCGAAGGCGATCACGTCGGCCTTGCCCGCCGCGAGATCGCGTTCGGCGCGCTCGGGATCGTAGCCGCCGGAGAGAATAAGCGCGCCTTTGAACTCCTTGCGGAACGTATCCTTGATCGATTGCGGCACGGCCGGCGCACCCATCGAGGAATGATCGACCTGGTGGATGTAGAGAAGCCCGAGCGCATTGAGCTGCTGCGCCAGATAGGTGTAATCCGCTTCCATCTCCGGGTAGGCCGGCATGTCGTTGAATACGCCGAAGGGCGAGAGTCGGATGCCGACCTTGTCCTTGCCGATGGCCGCGATTACCGCCTTGGCGACTTCGAGCACAAAACGCGCGCGGTTCTCGACCGAGCCGCCGTAGCTATCGGTGCGCCGGTTCGAGGTCGGACGGAAGAATTGCTCGAGCAGATAACCGTTGGCGCCGTGCAGTTCGACGCCGTCGAAGCCGGCGGCCACGGCGTTCTTTGCCTTCGGCGTCGGTGTAAATCTCACCCGCAGCCGCTATCGCCGATGGCGCAACGAGAGTGGCGTCGGCCGGCAGGTTGAGCGAATGTCCGATCCGTCCGGTATGCATCAGCTGGAGGAATATTTTTGCGCCCTTGGCGTGGACGGCGTCGGTGACGCGCTTCCAGCCCGCCGTCTGGCCCGCGGAGAACGCGCCGGGGATGCGCGGATAACCGAGCCCATTTGGTGAGGGCGAAGTTCCTTCGGTGACGATCAGGCCGGCGGACGCGCGTTGCTTGTAATACTCGACCATCAGTTCGTTCGGTACGTTGCCGGTTGCCCGGTTGCGCGTCAGCGGCGACATGACAACGCGGTTCTGCAACGTGAGCGGACCAAGCCTGGCCTGCGAAAACAACAGCGACATGGATTGCCCTCCAAAAGAAAATAGCCGACCCGGCATGATGTGGCCCGTACATGGTGCGGCGCACAAGTGCTCACAAGGTTGAACGGCAAGAGCTTGGCGGTTCCATTACGGCGAATGCGCGATATCGATCCCGTTGTGGAAATTCATTGACCATAAAGACCGCTGCAATCAGCACGATCTTCTGCGAAATGCGCAATTGGCGACGCGCAAGTGTCGCCGGCCCAATGCCGTCTGCACGTCTCCCGCCTGCGCACGGCAGGACTTCGATTCTTGCCCAGGCTCATCGGTGTTACTCTGCGGGGCGAGGCTGGCAGCATTCGCGCATAGCCCGCGAACCGTCGCACGGAGCCATGACGCGGGCTTGACCCCGCAACACAACCTTCTGAAGATGCTACATGCCTGCCGGCCGCGGCTTTGCCGGTCCGCAACAAGAGCTGGGAGACGCGCCATGGACCTTCGCTTTACGCCGGAAGAAAACGCGTTCCGCGCCGAAGTGCGCGCCTTCATGGCCGAAAAGCTGCCGCCGGCGATCCGGGCGAAGCTGATCGAGGGCCGCCACCTCGGCAAAGAGGACATGGTCGCCTGGCAGCGCATCCTCAACGCCAGGGGCTGGGCGGTGCCGCACTGGCCGCGGCAATGGGGCGGCACCGGCTGGGGCCCGGTCGAGCTTTATATTTTCCGCGACGAGATGCAGCAGGCGCCGGCGCCCGAGCCGTTGCCGTTCGGCGCCTATATGGTCGGGCCGGTCATCATCGCCTTCGGCAACGATACGCAGAAGAATCGTTTTCTGCCGCGCATCGCCAATCTCGACGATTGGTGGTGCCAGGGTTTCTCCGAGCCCGGCGCCGGATCGGATCTGGCCTCGCTGAAAACCTCGGCCAAGCGCGACGGCGGCCATTACATCGTCAACGGCCAGAAGACGTGGACGACCTTGGCGCAATTTGCCGACTGGACCTTTTGTTTGGTGCGCACCGACTCGGCGGCGAAGAAGCAGGAAGGCATTTCGTTCCTGCTGATCGATATGAAAACGCCGGGCATCACCGTGCGCCCGATCCAAACCATCGACGGCGGCCATGAGGTCAACGAAGTTTTCTTCGACGACGTCAAGGTACCGGTCGAGAATCTGGTCGGCGAAGAGAACAAGGGATGGAACTACGCCAAATTCCTGCTCGGCAATGAGCGGAGCGGCATCGCCCGCGTCGGCGCTTCCAAGTCGCGCATCCGCCGGCTCAAACAGCTCGCCGCGCTCGAACAATCCGGCGGCAAGCCGCTCCTTGCCGACGAGCGCTTCCGCGCCAAGATCGCCGCCGTCGAGGTCGAATTGAAGGCGCTGGAGATAACGCAACTGCGCGTTGTCGCCGCCGAGCGCCACCGCAACGGCAACACCAAGCCCGATCCCGCCTCGTCGATCCTCAAGATCAAGGGCTCGGAGATTCAGCAGGCCATCACCGAGCTGTTGCTCGAAGTGGTCGGCCCCTATGCGTTGCCCGACCAGGTGCCGCATGACGAAAGCGATCGCTGGAACGAGCCGCCGGTCGGCCCGGAATGGGCCGGTCCGCTTGCCCCGCAATATTTCAATTACCGCAAGACCACGATCTATGGCGGCTCGAACGAGATTCAGAAGAACATCATCGCCAAAGCGATTTTGGGTTTGTGATGATTTCGCTCGTCATTCCGGGGCCGAGCCAACGGGTCCGGCCCGAAGTGGCCGGCCCGATGACAGGCTCCGCGAGGAGCCCGGAATCCATAACCACGGTTCGTGAGTATGGATTCCGGACTTGCCGCTGCGCGGCAATCCGGAATGACAGTAAAGGACTCTGACATGGACTTCGCGTTGAGCGACGAGCAGCGGCTCCTGCGAGACTCGGTCGAGCGGCTATTCGCCGACCGCTACGCCTTCGAGGCGCGCAGGCACTACGCGCAGGAGCCCGGCGGCTACAGCCACGATTTGTGGGCGCTTTACGCCGAGCTCGGCCTGCTCGGCCTGCCGTTCGCCGAAGAGCACGGCGGCTCGGCCGGCGGGCCGGTCGAAACCATGATCGTGATGGAAGCGATCGGCAAGGCGCTGGCGCTCGAGCCCTATCTCGCCACGGTCGTGCTCGCCGGCGGATTGCTGCGGCTCGGCGGCAGCGAAAAGCTGCGCGCCGAACTGATCCCGCGGATCGCGGCCGGCGATCTGACGCTCGCCTTCGCGCACGCCGAGCGGCAGTCGCGCTACGATCTCGCCGATGTCGCGACGAGCGCGCGCCGCGACGGCGGCGACTTTGTGCTCGACGGCGCCAAGAGCCTTGTGCTCCACGGCGACAGCGCGAAAAAATTCATCGTTTCGGCGCGGCTTAACGGCGCGCGCAACGACCATGTCGGGTTGGGGCTCTTCCTGATCGATGCCGCGGCGTCCGGCGTCACCACGCGCGGTTACGGCACGGTCGACGGCCTGCGCGGCGCCGAGGTGCAGCTGGCGAATGTGCGCGTGCCCGCCGGCGCTTCGATCAGCGAGCCAGGCGCGGCCTTTCCGCTGATCGAGCGCGTCGCCGACGCCGGCATCGCGGCGCTCTGCGCCGAGGCGGTCGGCGCCATGGCGGCGATGCACGAAACCACGGTCGACTATATGAAGACGCGCAAGCAATTCGGCGTGACCATCGGCAGCTTCCAGGTGTTGCAGCACCGCGCCGCCGAGATGCTGGTCGCGCTCGAACAGGCGCGCAGCATGGCGATGCTGGCGACGATGATGGCCGACGCCGATGACCCGCGCGAGCGGCGCGCCACCATCTCGGCGGCGAAGGTGCAGATCGGCCGCTCCGGAAGGAGTGTCGGCCAAGCGGCGATCCAGATTCACGGCGGCATCGGCATGACCATGGAGGCCAAGGTCGGCCATTACTTCAAGCGCGTCACCACGATCGACACCCTATTCGGCGACGCCGATCATCACCTCGGCCTCCTCGCCGCCTCCGGCGGCCTGATCGCGGCTTAATGCTGATTTCACCTCTCCCCGCTGCGCGGGGAAAGGTCGGATAGCGCAGCAATCCGGGTGAGGGGGCGCTGCCGCGAGTCTGAGCTTAACGGCCAAGCCCCCTCATCCCGACCTTCTCCCCGCACGCGGGGAGAAGGAGGGCGCGAGCGGCAAAGGAACGGGCTACGACGCCGTCTACTTCCCCGTCTCCCGCCATTTCTGCTCGCGCGCATAGAAGGCCGCGAGCAGATCGGGCCGGTCGTCGCCGAGCAATTCCGGGTTGAGGGTGTAGCCGCGCTTGATCTGCGTATAGCCCATGAATTTGTAGGACGGCCGCAGCGTGGCGATGATCTTCCAGTCCACCGGCAGCTGATCGCGCGGATCGACCGTCTCCAGTCGGTCGCGCTGGTAGATGCCCTCGAACGAGCCGAGCTTCCAGCCCGCGGCGGTCTTGATCACGCGCGAGAAGAAACGGCAATACTGGAACATGTCGAACTCGATGCCGTCGAAGGTCAGGCGATCGAAGATGACCGCCGGCGATTCGACGATCGCGCGGCCGTCCTTGATCTCGAGCCGCGCCGGCATGATCCAGTGCTTGGCCTTGCTCGCCCCCGACGCCATCTTCTTGCGCGAGGCCTCGGCGAAATCCTCGACACTGCCGTCGAACCAGGAGGTGCGCACCGGCGCGTTCGGCACATAGCAGGCGATCATGCCGGCAAAGTCGCGCTGGTCGCGGCACAGCCGCTCGAAGCGCACCAGGTCGAAGATTTCCGTGCGGTCGAGCAGGCGCGTAAGCCGCGCCTCGATTGCCGGTTCGGTCATCGCGTCCCCTCCCCTTTGCGTGATCGAGTATTTTTTGCCCTTGGGGACGCGGGATGAAGGTTTATATTCTCCGCGGCCCATCATTCACATAACCGATAAGCCGGCCGCGCGTCCAACAGACTCCCTCGGTCCCATCAATTCATGACGCCAAAGGATCACGCCATGCCGTTTTCAATGTCGCAAGCTTCGCTTTCGAGTTTCGAAATGAGCCTCAATGCCCTTTCCGCCGTGCTCGACAAGGCGGAAGCGTATATCGCCGCCAAGAAGATCGACGCCGCGGAGCTGCTCCATCTGCGGCTGTTCCCCAACATGTTCACCCTCGCGCGTCAGGTGCAGGTGGCGAGCGATCAAGCCAAGAACGGCTCGGCGCGCCTCGCCGGCGTCGATCCGCCGCGCTACGAAGACAACGAGACGACGATCGAGCAGCTCAAGGCGCGCATCGCCAAAACGCTCGCCTTCCTCAAGACGCTCGACCGCAAGCAGATCGATGCGTCGGCCGATCGTGAGATCACCTTTCCGATCAGCCCGACCAACAAGGGTCACATGAGCGGCGCCGATTACCTCAACCATTTCGTGCTGCCGAACTTTCATTTCCACGTCACGGCGGCTTATGCGATTCTGCGCCACATCGGCGTCGACATCGGCAAGCGCGATTTCCTCGGCGCGATTCCAGTCAAGGTGAGTTGAGGCGGGCGAACGCATGCTCTCAATCACCTCTCCCCGGTAGGGAGAGGTGAAGCCAAGCATCGTTCAACCAAACAAAATCGCTGTTGAATGCCGCCAGCAGCAAATGAATCACCCATAGATTTGAGAAAATCACTAAAGAGTTTTCGGCCTGACAAACATATGATTGGCCGGCTGTAACAGACACTCGTCAATCATTTCCAGGAGAGTAACAATGTCACTGAAGGACATCATCGTTGCGACGCAGGCCGATCTGCGCACCAACCCCGCTCACGCGCTCGCGACTTTTTCCGCCGACTCGCGCCAGGTCGAAGGCCTGCGAAGCGAAACCAAGATCCGCCAGTTTTCCCTGACGGTCGACGAGCCGCCGAGCCTCGGCGGAACGGACACCGGTCCGAACCCTGTCGAACTCGTTTTGGCGGCGCTCGCCACCTGCCAGGAAATCACCTATCGCGCCTATGCGACCGCGCTCGGCATTCCGCTCGATAGCGTCTCGGTGAAGCTCGAAGGATCGCTCGACCTGCGCGGTTTCTTCGCCGTGAAAGACGACGTCCGCGCCGGCTACAGCGAAGTGCGCGGCGTCGTCAATCTGAAAAGCAGCGCCCCTGCCGCCGATCTCGCCAAGTTGAAGGCCGTGGTCGACGCGCACTGCCCGGTGCTCGACATTCTGCGCGCGCCGGTTCCGGTGGAGCTGAAGCTGGAAACCGAGCGGGCGGTCCGGGCGGCTTAGGGCGCGGCGAGGCGCGTTGCGTTGGCAACACGCCTAAAGCGGCCGAGACTATTGAAAATCCGGGTGAGGCTCTCGCGGCCGATCCCGGATTTTTGCGTTCATCTCTTCTCGGTTTCGTGGGGCGCGGACTCGTCACCGTCACAGTGACTTTCGCTTGACATTCGTCTCTCTATCGGTTACGTGGGCAAATCTCGCTCATCGAGGGACGTGATCTCGAGACACACCTGATCGCGGAGCGGGTGCGGTTCCTGCGGGCGGGGCTTGTAACCCCGCTCCCGGGCGGTCCGGGCATCGTCCCCTCCGGCATTACGACCGGGGTGCGGCGTGCACCGCTTAAGCGCGATCGATGATGCGGGTAACGCCTGCATCCGCTTGATCGCGTGAAGCGCGGCCTGGGCTGAGTCAAAGCGTTCGGTCGCTGCGACAAGCGCCGCGGTGTGAGCGCCGAAAGGCGAGCGGTCCCCGCTGGGATCGCTTCCGCGCCCGCGCATCGACGAATGGCAACATTCTTCGGTGTGGCGCGGACCAAAGAACTTCGCGCCTTTCGGCGCTCCGCCTCCCTCGGCTTATTCGAGGATAACGAAACTTCTTCGTGGCTTCGTGGTGAGCAAAGCTCGGACGCATCCGCGCCGCGAGAACGATTTCGCTTTTTCACCTCTCCCCGCTAGTGGGGAGAGGTCGGCGCGCGAAGCGCGACGGGTGAGGGGGCGTGGCCCCGATTCTGAGCGTAGCGGAATCGCCCCCTCACCCCTACCCTCTCCCCGCCTGCGGAGAGAGCGAGACCTGCCGCGAGAATGGTTTTGTCGGCGGGCGCCTCCTATGTAGTGATTTAAGCCTATCGGGTTGGAGCGCCGATGCGGGACGGCAGCGGAAGCGGGACAGCGGTCAGCCGGCGCGATCTCCTGTCGCTGATCGGCACCGTCGCCGGCAGTGCCGCGATGTATCAGGCGACGGCGAGCCTCGGTTTCGCGGCGGATTCCGGTTACCGCGGGCCGATCGCGCTGTCCGGCGATGTCCGCGGCGCCTCGGTCCTGATCCTCGGCGCCGGTTTGGCCGGCATGACGGCGGCTTTTGAGCTGCGCAAGGCGGGCTACAACGTTGCCGTCCTCGAATTCAATCTCCGCGCGGGCGGGCGCAACTGGACTTTGCGCGGCGGCGACACCTATACCGAGCTCGGCGGCTTCACGCAGGCTTGCGAATTCGAAGCGGGGCAGTATTTCAATCCGGGGCCGTGGCGGATTCCCTATCATCACCGCGCGCTGCTCGATTACTGCAAACGCCTCAACGTCGCGCTCGAGCCGTTCGTCGAGCTCAATCACAATGCGTATTTGCATGCCGCCGACGCGTTCGGCGGCCGCCCGCAGCGCATCCGCGAAATCAAAGCCGATTTTCAGGGACACGTTGCTGAATTGCTGGCCAAGACGACCGCGCAGGGCAAGCTCGATGAAGCCGTCTCAGTAGAGGATAAGGAGAGGCTGTTGCAGGCGCTGCGATCATGGGGCGCGCTGGATCAGGACTATGCTTACAAAAAGAACCTGATCTCCGCCCGTGTTCGCGGCTATGCCAAGGGTCCCGGCGGCGGGCTCGACGGCGGTGTCGGCGCGGCACCCGTCGCCGGCGAACCGATCGAGCTCGCGGACATCCTCAAATCCGAGCTTTGGGAATATCTGCGAAACTTTTCGCAGCTCGATTTCCAGACCACGTTGTTCCAGCCGACGGGCGGCATGGACATGATCGGGAAGGCGTTCGCCAACGAAGTCGGCGATCTCATCCGCTACGACGCCAAGGTGACCCGCATCGCCCAGGATGACGGAGGCGTCACCGTCACCTATGTGGACCCCAAGGCGCCCGCTTCTCCACCGCAGCTGGCGAAAGCCGACTGGTGCTTCTGCACCATTCCGCTTTCCATACTCAGTCAGATCCCGATCGATGTGGGGCCGCGCATGAAGGCGGCGATCGACGCGGTGCCTTACGCCTCGGCGGTCAAGATCGGCCTGCAATTCACGCGCCGGTTCTGGGAGGAGGACGAGGCGATCTACGGCGGCATCAGCTACACGGATCTGCCGATCCGGCAGATCGCCTATCCCAATTCCGGCCTCAACCGCCGCGGCCGCGGGGTGCTGCTCGGCGCTTACATCTTCGAGGGATCGAACGCTTACGAGTTCGCCGCGATGCCGCCCGCGGAACGCGTCGCGCGCGCCGTGGCGCTCGGCGCGCAGGTTCACCCGCAATACCCGGCCGAGTTCGAGAATGGCGTCGCGGTAGCGTGGCAGCGCGTGCCGTTTTCGCTCGGCTGCGCGGGTTACTGGACCGAGAAAGCGAGAGCCGAGCATTACGGCGATTTGTGCCAGATCGACGGGCGGATCGTGCTCGCCGGCGAGCACGCCTCCTACCTGCCGGCGTGGCAGGAAGGCGCGATCCTCTCGTCGCTCGACGCGGTCACGCGCCTGCACCACCGTGTCGTCAAAACGTGAAGCCGACGATGGCGCCGTGCCTGAAACACATGACCGTCGCCGCGCTGCTGGCGCTCGCCTCGCCGGCGACGGCGGCGGAAAACGCGGCGCCGCATCCGTCCGGGCCGCCTCTGAGCACCGGCTTCAAATTCACCGAAGACAACGGCGCGGATCTGTACACCGCAGTGTGTCAGGGCTGCCACATGCCGGACGGCAAAGGCGCGATCGGCGCCGGGGCCTATCCGCCGCTCGCTGGCGATCCCAATCTCGCGGCCGCCGGCAATCCGGTTTCCGTGGTGGTCAACGGACTGCGGGCGATGCCGCCGGTCGGCTTCATGATGAGCGACGAGCAGGTCGCCGCCGTGGTGAATTATGTGCGCACCCACTTCGGCAACAACTATCCGGATGCGGTCAAGCCTGAAGATGTGAAAGTCTTGCGACACTAAAACTTGCGGCGTTGAAAGCCCGTTTGCACAAACTGTTTGACGTGTGCACCTTTATTGGAGGAGATACACCTCAATGACGCTCGGTCGCTCCAAATGGTTCGCGCCAAATCTGCTTGCGGCAAGCCTGTTGGCGTTAAGCCTGCTGGCGCCCAATCTTTACGCATCCGTCGCGCGCGCCGAAACGCTGCCGCTGCCGGGCAATCTGACCGATCTTAATTCCGCCGACGGCGAAAAGTATTTTCTCGAAAGCGGCGCGTTCGCGACTTATTTCGCGATCGCCGACAATTTTGTGACGCAGAAGACGCTAGCCTATTGCGGCGTCGCCTCGATCGTCATGGTGCTCAACGCGGCCGGCTTGCCGGCGCCGACGACGCCGGAATATCACCCCTATCACGTCTTCACCCAGGACAATGTGCTCGACGAGCGCACCGAGACTATATTGCCGCAGGCGGTCCTCGCCCGGCAGGGCATGACGCTCGATCAGCTCGGCGGATTATTGGCGCTGCATCCGGTGACAGTCGAAGTTCACCATGCCGCCGATGGCGGACTCGACGCCTTCCGCGCCGCCGCGCGCGACTATCTTGCCGCCAAGGATCATTTTGTGGTCGTAAACTATCAGCGCAAGGCGATCGGCCAGCAGACCGGAGGCCATATCTCTCCGCTCGCGGCCTACGACGCGAAGGAGGACCGGTTCCTCATCCTCGACGTGGCGCGCTACAAATATCCGCCGGTCTGGGTGAAGGCTTCCGATCTGTTCGACGCGATGAACACGGCCGACAGGGACAACGACAACAAGACGCGCGGCTATGTGCTGATCGCCAAAAGCGGGGCCACGACCGGCACCACGACGCCGGTGCCCGTGCAGTGACGGCACTGCGATCGAACGGTTTAATCTTGAAGTGGGCGTCGCTGGGGCTCGCCGGCGTTCTGGCGTTGCCGCTTTCGGCGCCGGGCGAGAGCCAGCCGGAACCGGAGAACGGCCGCGCGCCGGCAGTCACCGCCGCGCACGGCATGGTGGTGGCGCAGGAAGCGATCGCCGCGCGCGTCGGCGTCGATATTTTGCAGCAAGGCGGCAATGCGATCGACGCGGCGGTCGCGGTCGGCTTCGCCATGGCCGTCACCTATCCGCGCGCCGGCAATATCGGCGGCGGCGGCTTCATGGTGATCCATCGCGCCGGCGGCGGCGACACTACCATCGACTATCGCGAGACGGCGCCGGCGGCGATCGACAGCAAATCCTTCCTCGACGCGGTGGGCAACGCCGACCCGCAGAAATCGCGCGACTCCGCGCTCGCCATCGGCGTGCCGGGCACGGTCGCCGGGCTGGCGCTGGCCGAGGCGAAATACGGCTCTGGGCATTTTACGCTCGCCGACCTGATCAAGCCCGCAATCGCGCTCGCCCGCGACGGCATCGCCCTCGCCGACGACACGGCAGATTCGCTGCCCGTCGACAAGCCGCGGCTGGCGCGCTGGCCCTCCTCGGCACAAATTTTTCTCAAAGCCGACAGCAGCGTGCTCGCTCCCGGCGATCGCCTGGTCCAGCCCGACCTCGCCGACACCTTGCAAGCCGTCGCTAGCGACGGGCCGTCCGCGTTCTATCAAGGCCCGATCGCGGAGAAACTCGCCGCCGGCGTTCAGGCGGCCGGCGGCGTGATGACCGCCGACGATCTCAAGAACTATCGCGCCATCGAGCGCGCGCCAATCCGCGGCACCTATCGCGGCTATGAGATCGTCTCGATGCCGCCGCCGTCGTCGGGCGGCATCGCGCTGGTGGAAATGCTCAACATCCTGGAAGGCTACGATCTGGCGCATGACGACGAGGCGCAGACGCTGTTTTTAATGATCGAGGCGATGAAGCGCGCTTATGCCGATCGTGCCTGGTTTCTCGGCGATCCCGACGTGGTGAAGATCCCGGTCGCGCGGCTGACCTCGAAGAGTTATGCCGCGACATGGCGCGCGACTATCGACCTGGCGCATGCGACGCCCGCGGCCGCGATCCGCGCCGGCGGCGAAGTCGGCGTGGAAGGCCGCAACACCACGCATTTCTCCGTCATCGACCGCTTCGGCAACGCCGTCTCCAATACCACCACGCTCAATTTCAGCTATGGCGTCGGCCTGGTCGCGGCGGGGACCGGCGTTCTGCTCAACAATGAGCTCGACGATTTCGCCGCCAAGGCGGACGCGCCAAACGCTTACGGGCTTCTCGGCGACAAGGCCAATGCGCCCGGGCCGGGCAAGCGGCCGCTGTCGTCGATGACGCCAACCATCGTGCTCAAGGACGGCAAGGCTTATCTCGTCACCGGAACGCCAGGCGGCAGCCGCATCATCACCGCCGTCCTGCAGGTCGTGACCGACGTGATCGACCGCGGCATGGATATCGCGGGCGCGGTGTCAAAGCCGCGCCTGCACGATCAATGGAAGCCGGACCAGGTCCTCGCCGAGCCGGGGTTTCCGCCGGAGGTGATCGCTGCGCTGCAGGCGCGCGGCGACGACGTCGTCGTGCAAAAGCTGCCGACGTCGGCCAATTCGATCCTGGTCACGCCTGAAGGTTTTGTCGGCGCCGCCGATCCGCGCACCCGCGGCGCGCTGGCGGCGGGGTATTAAGTTGCGGAGAGGCCGAGAAGCTTCACCGCATTTTCCTTGAGAATGAGGGGACGCACCTCGGGCTTGATGTCGAGCTTCTCGAAATCGCTGAGCCAGCGATCCGGCTTAATGACCGGCCAGTCGGAGCCGAACAGCACTTTGTGCTTGAGCAGCGAGTTGGCGTAGCGGACCAGGATCGGCGGAAAGTATTTCGGCGACCAGCCGGACAGGTCGATGTAAACATTGGGCTTGTGTTGCGCGACCGACAGCGCCTCCTCCTGCCACGGAAAAGACGGGTGGGCGAGAATGATCGGCATGTCGGGAAAGTCGACGGCGACGTCGTCGATGAACATCGGGTTGGAATATTTGAGCCGAATGCCGGCGCCGCCGCGCATGCCGGAGCCGACGCCGGTCTGCCCGGTATGGAACAGCGCCGGGAGCCTGGCTTCGGCGATCGCCTCGTAGAGGACGTAGGCGTTGCGGTCGTTGGGGAAAAATCCCTGCTGGGAGGGATGAAACTTGAAACCGCGAATGCCGAAGTCGCTGATCAAGCGGCGCGCCTCGCGGGCGCCGGCTTTGCCCTTGGCCGGATCGATGCTGGCGAACGGGATGAGGACGTCGCTGTTGGCCGCCGCCTTCTCCGCCACTTCCTCGTTCGAGTAGCGGCGGAAGCCCATTTCGCGCTCGGCATCGACCGGAAAGATCACCGCGCCGATCTTGCGCGCGCGATAATAGGCCGCGGTCTCCTCGATGGTCGGGCGGTTGTTGGGTTGATTGAAGTAGACGGCCATCGCCGCCTGAAGCTCGTCGTAACCATCGTCGGGATGCGAGCCGCAAGGCTCCTCCGCATGGGTATGAACATCGATGGCCACCAACTCGTTGACGTTCACGAAACACTCCCGGATCGCGCTGACGTGCGCGCCATTGGAGCATATCGACGGAAAAGCGTATAGCGGGACATGGCCCACTTTGGGCAACTTCGCCGGCGGACACGCGCCGGCGGCGGGGCAAAACTCTGGATTGTTTCAAGCGCGCATGCGATCCTATCGGCATGCGAACAACAAATAAGCCGCAGGGAGGATCGATCATGTTGCAGGTATTTCTCGACCCAGCCACCATCAACAGCCGCAAGGTGCTGGCCGGCTTGGAATTACTCGGCATGCCGTACGAGATCAAGCACGTGAACTATTTCGCCGGCGCCCACAAACAGCCCGACTATCTTTCGCTCAATCCGAACGGGACGCTGCCGGCGGCGAAGGACGGCGATTACACGCTCTGGGAAT
>Ga0116223_10001622_pt1 | contig 22683 bp, 20 predicted proteins | sample Sb_taG_3_FD_90092 | JGI IMG/M metagenome (GOLD analysis project Ga0116223, IMG submission 90092) | Peat soil microbial communities from Weissenstadt, Germany - Sb_50d_a_PC metaG | ecosystem: Environmental > Terrestrial > Soil > Wetlands > Peat | place: Germany: Weissenstadt | collected 2010-09-21 | reverse complement strand
TCGCAGAGCCAATCTCACCAAGCTCGTAAAAATAGGTAACAAATGGACCTACCGCAGGCCCGTGTACACGAAAAAGACCGGGATGCTGACCAGCCGCGTCCGGCATAACGGTAAGGATGCAGAGCTGGGCGGCTCCTTCGTCTTGCGCTGGTACGAAAATGGCCATCGGCGAAGGCGAAACCTGCGGACTGGCGACACTCTGGTCGCTATCAGCGAACCCAGAAAACTTCAGAAGCTCCAAGAGGCGCGAGCCGACGGCGTCCCGGTGGCGGAGTCACCCCAACCAGGGAAGCAGTCTCTGCGACAGGCCGTGGAGGAGTTCCTCGAAGAAGTTCGAGTGAACAAGGCCAAGAAAACTTGGCAGGCTTTCAAGCAGGTGCTGGAGACCTTCGTTGCTGCCTGCCCACACGCTACTGTAGAAGGCATCACGCGCCGAGATGTGATGGTCCACTTTGTCGGAGCCTTGCAGGATCAGGGACTGTCCGACCGGACTCAGTTCCATCGCTTCGCCTGTCTCGTCAGCTTCCTGAAGGCCAATAAATGCACGGTTGTGACCCTGAAGGATGCTCCCGACTACACCGAGACCAAGATTTCGGTCTATACCCAGGATGAACTGAAAGCCTTCTTCGCAGCCTGTGATCCAGACGATCGTTTGTTAGGCAAATTTCTCCTATTCACCGGCGCGAGAGAGCAGGAGGCCCAGTACGCCGAGTGGACCGACATCCTGTTCGACAAGAAGATCTTCCACATCCACAGCAAACCGAAGATGGGTTTCAAGATAAAGGACCGCGAAGAGAGACGAGTGCCCATCCCCGACTCACTCGTTGCTGAACTGAAAGAAGTGAAGAAGCATCGCAGCCACCACCTGATCTTTCCAGCCAACTGCGGTAGACCAGACGGCCACCTGATCCGTCGCATAAAGAACGTAGCGTACAAGGCCAAGCTTAATTGTGGGAAGTGCGTAGGCCGTACAGGATTGAAGTGCTCCGCTGGCCCGACCTGCAAGCATTGGAAGGAGCACACCTTCCGGCACACCTTTGCCACGATGCACCTCAGAGCAGGGGTGGATGTCAGGACGGTACAGCACTGGATGGGGCACTCCTCGCTCGCAACGACGATGAAGTACCTCGACTATCTCCGTGCTGAGAGCGAGAGCACACGCGAGAAAGTCAACGCCACGTTCGCAGGCCTGTAACGCGCGTTTGAGATTGGGTGCTCGACCGATCTAGCCCGATGCGTCAGAGGCACGAAGCGACGATCCGGCCCACCCCTGACCTCTACGGTGTCAAGGCTTGCCTAACCGCTACGCAAATAACAGCATCGTGGAAGACCGCTAAACACATGCTAGAACGTGCAAGACGCGTTTAACTTGGCCAGAAACTTGGCCTCAGCTCCAGCCACTTAAGCTTCGCTGAGATCACAGTGAAACCGACGCAAGAGCCACGAAGCGGCGTAGTAAGCGTGGGCGCATTCGAGGCACGCACCTAGCGCGGTTACGCGCGTAATCATCAGCCAAACGACAGGTCGAGGTATGCTCCGAATTGGTCGATCAGGTAGGCCCGAGCAGATCTCGCAGGGCTGAGTTGTGCGAGATGAGATTTCTTCCATCGTCGGTGCCTCTCTCGGCGTCCGTCTCTCTCCGTGGAAGCCGCATCCAGTGGTTACGGGGCCCGCCGACGCCGATCGTGCCTCTCTCGGCAATCGAGCGGGAGAGCGGGAGGCTCCAGCGCGACTCAACCAAACTAATGTGAGCAGGACCCCTCAGCCGGGAAGTTTCAGTTCACCGCGTTCGAACCTGTTTCGCAAAATCGCCTTCAGCATCGACTCTTGCGCTTCCACCATCGAGGAATTCACGCTCTGCGCGGGAATCGGGCTGGCTATAATCCGCGCATGCGTACTAGGGAGTGTTCGTCGCGCGTTGTAAGTCCAATTCTGGAGATTGCCGGAACAGGTACAAACTAACACCATAGGGCGTGCGGGTTAGCAAAACTCGCTCTGCCGGCCCTTATCGTTCCAGGATTTCTTTGTATGCGTTCAAAGCGACCTTCTTCGGCTGGCTGGGCAGTAGCACATCGGCGCTGCGGGTAGAGTTACCGGCGATTGCCATTTGGCCGATACGGGTCATGCCAGTGCCGAAGTCGGCAAACACGGGAACCTGCATGGCAAAGTGCTCGTCGACTTCGCTCTGGGTGATGGTGAAATGCAACTTCACTCTGCCGCCGTCTGCCGGAGCGGTCTGATACTCGAAGTGGTACCGCGGCACTTGAGTGCCGTAGACCCACTCGTTAAAGAACCAATCGAGGCGGCTGTTTCCCTCCAGGTCCATGGCTTTGGTCATATGTTTCTCTGCAATGGCTTTGAAAGACTCGGTAGTCGCCGCCCTCTCGCGGTGGCTCTCGACAAAGTCATGCATCATGGCAATGAATGCCTTGTCCGGTTCCCTATCCTGAGTGTTGCGCATGATCGAACGCAGCATTTGCAGGACATATGCGCCTTTGGGATAAGTCACGTTCTGGTAGGCATCCGGGGTGCGGGGCGAACTCAGCCGCTGCCCCATCCAGAGGGGGCCGGCGTCGTTGGGAGCTACGTCATAACGCTTTTCAAGAATGCGCCGGCGCAAGCGATCCCAGAATTCGATGTAGTCCTTGCGCCAGTCCCCCGCCACGCCCAGCTGCAGAAACAGCCCCGCGGAGAACTCGGCAAAGCCTTCCGACAGCCACTGATCGTGATAGGACGCCCAGCCAACCGCGTGGCCCCACCATTGGTGGGCAACTTCGTGAGGGGTTACCTCCCGCACGAAGCCGGTGAATTTGTTGTCGATGTTGCCGAAGAGCAACCATCTCTGGGTCGAATCCGTGTAGGCAGAGATGGGAAGGTAAACCAGGTTGGGCCAGGATTGCCCAAAATTAAAATCTGGCTGCTCCGTGATGTGGATCTCGTCGTACGGACTCTTGCCGAAATAAAAGCTGCAGAGCTGCAACTGGGCGCGGGTTTGTTCGAGGGCATACCGCGTCATGCTGCGGGGCGCCAGAGTCTGCAGCGCGCGATACCTACGCAAGTTGTCGGGCAACTCACTCAAGTAGTAGCCCGAAATCCTGAAGCCAGTTTTGTCATCCGGCAGGTCGAGCCTGGTATATTCGCCGTAGTTGAATCCCGCCACCGCCACTGGGACCGGCGTGATCCAGTGGCTGACCGCCAAATTCTGCTCAATCGACTCGCCTTGCAGCGTTCCGACGCTGATGACTTTGTATTTCGACGGGACTTTGAAGGTAAGATCGTAGAGAGCCTTTTCGCCAAATCCATTCAGGTTCGGATACCAGGAGGTGCGCGCTCCGACGTAGTAACTTCCTTCTCCCGCTTCTTTCAGGACCTTATCGCCCGCGTACTCGACGTGAATTGTCTGCTCCTTGTCCAGCGTAGGCGCTTGCGAAAGCACCGCGTAAAACGAACCGTCCTCCTTGCGGCCCTCCTGAATGAAATAAAGATCCTGGCCCTGCTCGTCGGTAACCCGCGTGACTCGCAGATTCGGCAGCAAGCCAAACTTAAGCACTCGTTCCCCAGCGACCAGAGGCTCGAAGCTGATATTGGCGCTGCTGAATAAGTGCCCGTTCTTGGCAATCACGGTCTCAATCTTGTAGCGGTTGGTGGCAAACAGGCGGCGATCTTCATTGGAGCGCGCGGTGCGGTTGGCGTATTCAGATTTCAGGTGCGCCAGATACCAGACGCCATCGTCCATCCCCTCCGGATTGAAGTTGATCAGACCTACCTCCTCCGGGGAATCGAGCTGGGGCAGGGCTCCCACTCGGTTTCTCACAAAAAAACGGAGGTCCTTATGCTTCTTGCCGCGCAGGTATGCGTTAAAGAACTCCGGATGCAAGGAATTGTAGACAGCAGCCAGAAGGTCGGCATCCACGTTGTCCATGGTTTCGCCCTCTAATAAGGCCTGGCTGAAACCTAGAGGAATCTCGCGGCGCTTCCGCATCTTCTCACGCCAATGGTTGAAAACAGCAGCAGCCTCCGGTGCGGGTTCGGTGCGATCCCCTAATCCCGGAAGGAAATTCATGCGACCTTCCCGAGTGAATCGGAAAACTGCCTCGGTGAAGTCTTCATCGACCTGGTCTGCCCTGATACGCCGGCTTAGTTCGTGGGCATCAAGCTGCGTCACTGGCTTAAGATTGAAGTGTCCTTCCCCGATGAAGATTGCGCCGGTTACGACTCCATTCACCAGACTCAGGAACGTCAGCGTGCCTTTCTGAAACTGGAAGGTTGCGGCATCCGCGGTCAGGGTGAAATTGTCGAAGCGAAAGGTTGGGCCCAGCCCGATCTCGCGGAGTTGCCGGTAAACTGGATCTGAATTGGCAAACGCAGCACTCCTTCCAGGAACCGAGACGGTCACCTTCTGTTCGGCAATGGCGAGCTCGAGTTGCAGTTGGACCGGTCCCTGCAAATCCGCGGTCTTGACCAGAGGTTCGAAACCATCTCGCATTACCCGCAGGGAGTAGGTTCCGGGTTTCAGGTCGGGAGACGCAAACTTGCCCTGCCCATCCGACGAAAGCACGACCGGCTGCGATAGGTCCCCCCCGGTGATCTCAATCCGCGCCCCGGCAATGACAGCGCCGGAGGGGTCCTGAATTGTTCCCGAGATCGTTTGCGAGTGCAGCCAGGTCGTCCCAATCAAACAAAGAACGAACGTTATTTTCAGCAAGAAGAAGCGCGGTCGGTACGCTTGGGAAAGGCGCGGCATCATGCGGCAACTATAGCACTACTCTTAGTAACAGCCTGCCTATCTTTATCCAGATCTTTCTACTCAGAGCGACTGGCCGCAGTGAAGTCTCCGCCATGTCGATAAGTCGCGGTTACTAAGTGATCTCCGTCACATACCTATGTGATGACTTATTCCTGATTTCGTAACAAATAAGTTCTGGAGCCTGTATTTTATCCCGTTCCGCTAACAGCCGTTAAAGATGAGAATATGTAGTTTGTTCGGGTTTCGTAACATAACAGTTTCGCTCTCGATACTTTGTAGCCAAGACCAAGTTTGCGCGTTCTATTGTGGATCCTAGACTTGCGTCGCTCGCCGCATATTTTACTTGCGACCGGAGCGATGCCGCGCAGCCGGATCGCACCACTCATGCAGCTACTTGACTAAGTTGTTTGGCACTGAGCTTGTGATTACCGTCACTGACGGTGCCCCTCCTCTTCCAGCATCATTTCAAACGCGGGACGTGTTCGTCCCGGTTCTGAGAAAGGCGTAGCCACTCTAAATGGACTTCGGCAAGATTTGTGAAGGGAGATCCTGCGTCCGTCACAGGGACTGTATTACAAAGCCTTCGCGCGTGCCACAGTTGTGCCACGCAAGGCGAAGGCAGAGAGTCCCCGTGCGTCGCCTAGATGTGCCTGACTCGCCCAGGAGTACTTATGCAGCCACAGTCGAGTGACCCTCAAGAGAGGCGAAAGAGTCTGGCAAACCATGAAATCGTCACCATGGCTCTTACGCTTTGCGGCGCTGTCACGTGCATTTCTTGGATAACGCTGCTCTGCCCGTTGGCTCTGGGACAGAGAGCGGCGGACAGTCCAGCCACCGCTCCGCGCCCGTTGATCACACAACCGGTAGATGAGTCGCAGCGCACCACGCTGAACGGAAATACCTATCCGCTGGCGCGGCCTGAGTTCGACGTGGGCACGGCCCCGGCAAGTTTGCCCATGGAGCGAATGTTGCTGGTGCTCAAGCGCAGTCCGGAGAAGGAGTTCGCACTCCGCAAACTGCTCGACGATCAGCAGGACAAGGGCTCGCCCAACTACCACCAGTGGCTCACGCCCGAGGAAGTCGGCACACAGTTTGGCCCGACCGACGCCGATATGCAGACGATCACGGCATGGCTCCAGTCGCACGGATTTCAGGTCGGTTCGACAAAGGGCCGCACAGTGCTGGAGTTTTCGGGATCGGCGAGCCAGGTGCAGGAAGCTTTTCAAACCACGATCCAGGAATACATCGTCAACGGGGAGCAACATTGGGCCAACGACAGGGACCCTAGCATTCCAGCGGCGCTCACCCCAGCGGTGGCGGGGATTGATTCGCTGCACGACTTTCCGCGCAAAGGAATGAATCGGTATGTGGGTCAGTACTCCGTGAAAACCCACCAGCTCACATCGCCTGCTGAGCCTGCCTACACGGTGGCCTGCGGTAATGGAGACGAGTGCTATTTTCTAACGCCGTACGATTTCGCCACAATCTATGATGTGCAAGCGCTTTGGACCAGCAGCATCGATGGAAGCGGACAGACGATCGCGATTGTGGGACGAACGGATGTTTACCCACAGGATGCAACCAACTTCTGGCAGCTATTCGGGCTGACAGTCCCTGCGAACAAACTCAACATTATCTACAACGGGTATCCTCCGGAAGTTAACGGCGACGAACCCGAGGCCGACATTGACATTCAGTGGTCAGGGGCGGTTGCGCCACAAGCGACGATCGATTTTGTAACCTCGGAGTCGACCGAGACCACGGATGGAGTTGATCTCTCCGCCGTCTACATTGTCGACAACAATCTGACTCCGGTGATGAGCGAAAGCTACGGCGAATGTGAACTGGGGCTGGGGACGGCCGGAAATCAGTTCTATTACACCCTCTGGGAACAAGCTGCGGCGCAGGGCATCAGTGTTTTTGTGTCCTCGGGCGACAACGGTTCTGCGGCCTGCGACAATCCAGCGGGGCCAGCACAATATGGCCTGAACGTCAACGGAATCGCTTCGACGCCGTTCAATGCTGCCATCGGCGGAACGGACTTCAATCAATACAAAACGTGGTCGAATTATTGGAACTCGACCAACAACTCAAGCACACAGGAATCCGCCAAGGGCTACATTCCGGAGACTACCTGGAACAACTCTTGCACAAACAGCCTCGCCATCACACTGGGCTACGGTTCTACGGCCGAGCAGGCCTGCAACAACCAACTGATGATCCAACGGGGTGGGGTCAACTCGACCGGCGGCAGCGGCGGCCCGAGCAACTGTGCGGTCAACACGCAAGGTGTGCTTGGCTCATGTACGCAAAGCTACCCCAAGCCCTCATGGCAGCACGGGACGGGAGTACCAGCAGACAACAAGCGCGATCTCCCCGACGCTTCCCTGTTTGCCAGCAATGGCTTCCTGGGCAGCGCGTACGTGATCTGCGAGCAGGACAAAACAGGTGGTTGCAATCTGAATGCTCTCCTCGGATACGGCGGAACTTCAGTTGCCTCGCCCGCCTTTGCCGGAATCATGTCTCTGGTGAACGAGAAGATGGGCGGCCCTCAAGGTGTTCCCGGTTTCGCGTTGTACCAACTGGCAAGCAAACAGGCGAATGCCTTTCATGATGTGCCGACCGGTTCCACCATCGCCATGCCTTGCGTTACGGGGACTCCGAACTGTGTCACCAATACCACCAGCGACGCCTACGGTGTGCTTTCGGGCTATAGCACGAACACGGCGTACGACTTAGCTACCGGTCTGGGATCGGTAGACGCCGCCAATTTGGTTAACAACTGGAGCAAAGCGTCATTTACGGCGACCACGACCGCGCTGAGCTTGAACAGCGGCAATACAGTGAACATAACACACGGAACGGCCGTTCCGGTGAGCATAGCAGTTACCTCGACGGCGGCTTCTGGGGCCGCTTCGCTGCTGGTCAGCAATCAGGCTGGCACAACAATTGGCCAGGCGATCGATGGCTTCCCTCTGACCAAGGGAGCTACGGCGGCAACGGCTGCTACCAGCAGGCTTCCCGGCGGCAGCGACTACTACGTAATCGCCCACTACGGAGGGGATGGCACTTACGCCGGCAGCTATTCAACGCCGATGACAGTCACGGTACAACCCGAAAACAGCCAGCCGGTAGTCTTCCTGGTGACGTTCGATTACAGCGGACACGTTATCAACGGCAACACGACCACGGCGGTGTACGGCTCTCCGTATCTGCTGCGCGTAAATGTGGACAATTCAGCCGGACAGCTGTGCGCACCACTAGCAACGTCGGGTGCGACGGCGTGTCCCACGGGCACCTTGACCCTCACTGACAATGGCAGCCCACTCGATGCGGGAACTTACACGCTGAACAGCCACGGGTACGTTGAAGACCAGACGGTACAGCTGCCGGGAGGCACGGACTCCGTTAAGGCGCAGTACTCCGGGGATGCCAGCTTCATCGGCAGTACAGCAACGCAAGCCTTCACAATTGCCCCTGCGACCACCACTGCAACTCTGACCTCAAACATGGCTTGGGCCACCGTGGGACAGTCCTTTTACCTGTATGACACAATTCAGGCGGAGAGCTTTGGCGCTTTCCCAACCGGCACGGTAACGTTCACGGATAATGGCAATCCGATGCCCGGAACTGTTACCTATCAATCCCTAAACTGCGGAAATATGTATTACGTTTGCCTGGATGCGACGCTGGTTACATCTGTGAGTGCAGGAGGCACACATGCCATTGCCGCTAACTATACCGGTGACGGCAACTATACTTCCGGATCGGCTTCACTGAGCCTGCGGGCGAAGTATCTGCCGACGGTGACAGTTAATTCGAGTGCTCAGACTGTGTCGGCGGGACAAAGCGTGACCCTGACCGCCCTGGTAGACGCAACCGTGAAGAACCCTGTTATCACGGGGACGGTCACATTCGTGGGCTCGTCTGGCGCGATCAGCGGCACGCCCACGATCATTACTACAACCGATGCCAAGGGAAACTCCGTTCTGCAGGCTACTCTGACCACTACGTTGAGTTCGTCGGAAGGCGTGTCGGCCGAGTATTCCGGCGATAGTAACTACCTCTACGCAGCTGGGAGCATCTTCATCTCGGTATCCGATTTCTCCCTCTCGACGTCGCCGCAGGTTACGGTAACGCAGGGATCGTCGCAGACGGTAGCGATCACTACAGCCGCTCTCTCGGGGTTCACTGGTAATATCACGAACTTCAGCTGCTCCGGACTCCCTGCCGAGACGACGTGCAGTTTTAGCCCCACGACGGTCGCTGTTGGTAGCTCGACCACGCTGACCATCGCCACCGCGCCGCTTGGGCAATCTGTGCAATTCCGACGGCGGGCGGCGAGCGAACACCGCGGAGTTCGGTGGATGGCCACGGCAATGCTTCCCCTGCTGGGCCTGTGCCTGATCGGCATTCCTCTGCACCGGCGCCCGCGGGCCACCCTGATTACCCTGATGATTCTGACCATGGTGCTGCTGCCCAGCTGCGGCGGCGGTGGTGGAGGCGGAGGACAACAAAACAACCCTGTTCCTTCGATTGCATCCTTGTCTCCAACCCAACAGTCGGCAGGCTCTCAGTCGCAGACGCTCACGATTAATGGCTCAGGATTCATGAGCACTTCTACAGCGACTTACAACGGTTTGGCCCACACTGTGAGTTTCGGGAGCGCGTCGCAGATTTCGATTGCTCTGAAGGCACCCGACCTAGCCGCAACGGGCACCTTCCCGTTGGTGGTGACGAATCCTGCGCCGGGCGGTGGCTCATCGAATACTGCGAATTTCACGGTAGTCACGGGCACGCCCACCGGCACGTTTAATAACGTAACCGTGACAGCTACAAGTGGGTCGCTGACGCATACGACGACGTTTACCCTGGTGGTTCAGTAGTATGAAGAGCAACAACATGCATCGGCCAGGCTTGATGATTCGAGGAATCTTCCGGCCAGCCGCGGGTCTGCTGCCATCGCTTCGCGAAAGCGACCTGCATCGACGACGTGTTCTACGAGCCAACGGACGACACCAGCGAGGGAATGATTTCTCGCTGGTTCGGGACGACGTGCGCGTGCTGCCGCGATGTGCGACGGTGTTTGCTCCGATCCCAACTGCCGATTCAACGTTCAGAAGTGGCCTGCGAGGGGACTTGCCCCTTGGAGGGCAGAGCAGCCGAGGGTCACACGCTGGTTTCTGATTGCCATATGGTCGGTGGGCCACTATTACCGCGACAGCCGATTGCAGCTCGAATGTCTTGGATGTACGCAAGTCGAGTCCACAGCGTCATTGCGCTGGAAGTTCGCCGACCAATTGTTACCCGATTACTGCCAGGATCTGCCTCACAAGTTGTACGAACAAGCAAACGACGTGCGACAGGCAACGGCCCTGTGGGCCGTTGACTTCTCGCGCCGGGAATATCTGGACCAGGTGCGATGGCGTGCGCTTGGCGATCAGGACGCCCTGGGACCGCCGGTCGAAGAACGACAGTATTTCGTTGATAGCCTCTATCGCCTTCGCTCTCGTGGTGTCGAGCTGCGGCGGAAGGAGGCGCAGAAATGTGGCTTTTCAGGATGCTCTCACGAGACTCGAATTCTGATATTCCGCTGGCCCGTCGCGGGTTCCACCGCAAGCCGTTGGTGTGGCTTTGGCTCTCGCTCTTCGCCATTCTAGTCACGCATTTTGGTTTCGCTCAGCAGTCGTATCGAGAACTCTCCGGCCGAGTGCTGCACAATCAGAAGCGTTCCGAGCCGAAATCGTCTGGCATCCAAGGCCTGCCCATGCGATTCAAGGCTGGCATCATCCCGAGAAATTCCGACACGACTACTTGGCGCACTTTTCTCGTCCGCGAGCGAGAGCGGCGCGAGCCGACCTCCTGAAGAATGCAGCCCGCAGAGCTGGAGCGACTAACACCCGTCCGGCTGTCTTTTCGCCGTTTGCTCTTCCCGGAATTCTGCTCCGAGACTCGTTGCCGGCCGGCTACGTTCCGGATTCTGTTGCGACGGGCGACTTCAACGGTGACGGCAAGCTCGATTTTGTTGTGGCCAACGGGGGCGACAATAACCTGTGGCCTACTTCGGCAATGGCGACGGGACGTTCAGTTTAACGATCATCCTGCCGGTTACATTGGGACAGTCACCGGTCTGGGTAGCAACGGGGGACCTGCGAGGCATCGGCAGAACGGACTTGTCCTTTCATGCCATCCGTGGCCCTGCATGTTGTTGAATTTACGTTTCTAGGCGGGATTCGAATCCCTCCCGGCCAGCGCGCAGGACCTCAGACTGCCGAACCTTGCCGACGCGACGAGGTTTTGTTAGAGGCTCTAAAGAGATTTCGCTGCGAACCTTCAAAGGTACGGTTTGACGGTTTTTTTTTGCCCTGAGACGCTCATGATGCCCCGCGAACCGCGCATTTTTCCAGCCAGTGAAGGCATTTTCCCTGCCGAGACAAGGCTTGCAAATACCGCGCGCTTCGGCGCTCAGAACGGCGTGGGAACTAACTGGAGCGCCGTGCTCGGGGGATGTTCGCAGACCAAGTAGGTCGCGCCACCGCTAGACTTAGACATTTCAACAAGAGCACCAACGCGAACAAGTTTCGCGCGTATCCGGCTGACCCTTCCGGGGTCGCACCCGAGCAGTTCCGCGACGGGCTTTGGTGGAAGAGTGAAGGGAACTCCGGGCTGGCTGCGCTGAAGGTCGACGAGCGCCGCCCAGACTTGCTGCAAATCGCTGGCGTCCGTCAGGCATCGGGTTCGCCAGCCACGCTGCGCCATCTCTCCAACCAGACCGCGCAGGCCAGTGGCAAACGACTGCTTCTCGTCCCATTCATGCAGTTCAGTGTGGCAGGGGTCGCACATCCAGATCACGAGCAGCGGACGGGAATAATCGGGATGGTGCATCTGTGACTTGTTGCTCCCACAGAAGATGCACGGCTGCTTCTTGATCTTCCCGCGGTTGCGGTATACATGGGCATACGATCGGCAATTTCCTTTCTGCCTGTGCTCTGGCTCGACTGGATGCGCGGCGCGGTACTTGCGGCTGGCTTCGTATGGCACTCCCTGCACGTTCGTTGGTTCGGGCGACGGTGGCATGGCGCGATTTTAGCGAGCCTTTTGTGCGGCGTTCCACGAAATAGTTCCGCGCGGAACATCGGTTGACACCTGCGGCAGCGGCGACTTACTCCGGAGTTTCGGTTAACCTTGTCGCCATAACTCGCGTCGCTGCGTCCTGAGTTAGATGGAGCGCGAATTTTGTGCGCTGGCGACGGCGCAGACTCCGAGAATAGCCCGATGCGCGAACGTCGGAGAAGGAGCGCAGGTGATGAGTAACGCGGAAAAGCGGGGGCCAGCAAGGTACGGCCAGATAAAACTTGGCGCGGGGATGAAGCCCGTTCACGCGCGGAAGCATTTGAAGATGATGGAGACGACCAGCAACCTGACAAAAGACTACGGCGCACATTGCGGAGCGGGACAGGCGAGCCAAGGCGGGTTCACTGGATCCGGGATGAGCGACGGCGCGTCGGGTGGTGACTATTCCACAAACAATGCAGGCAACACTGGTGATTGCGACAGCGCTGGCGCGACCGGATATTAAGAGAGAGAGCTTCGCCGAGCACAGATTCGGCGTCGAGAAGGAGTCGCAAAGTCTGCCTGAGCCGCGCTTTTCGGGGTGCGTCGCAAGTTACTCCGAAAAAACGCCCGGCTCTCAAAGGGTATGAAAGAACCGGGCTGCAAGATTCTACGGCTGGGCCCATTCTCGCTGCTCAGCGGTTTCAAGGTCAAACGAATTCTGCCAAAGGAGTTCAGTGATGGCGAAAAAGTTTCCACTCACGGACGCCGGCGCAGAGGCACCGAGGCCGATGAGCAGCGAGCAGCACAAATATTTCGCGTCGTTGGTGTCGCACACATTGCGATCGAGCGAGTACAACGGTCATGGCCATGCGGTCGGCTCACAAGGTCCGAAGGGGCACAGGATGGCGGAAAACAACTCGGAAGCGCAAAGCGGCGGGTATATTCCACGGGGCTCGCTCAAAAACAGCGACGGCGCGAAGATGCCGCAGAGTTCGTGGTCCGACGGAGCCGGTTGCGCGGACGCGTCGGACGTTGCGTCGGCAGATTACGCGCAGGTTGAGAAAGCGTGGTCATATCGGTAGGCTCGGCGATTGTGGTACACCGTACGCCGATCAAGACGGGCAAACAGACTGACCGCAAGGACACAAGGAGATTGGAAACGGTCTGATGTCTTTTCTGAATTGGTTCTGATCCCGTAAACCCTTCGAATTCGTGGCGTACCAACGGGGGTTTCTCGCTCAGGTTCTAACCGCTTCGTAACCAACTCCTATCTTGCCGACCGGATCACCACCCTCGCATTCGCATTCCCTCTCGGAACTTGGTCGGGCAGACCTCACCTCATGCGCAAGCCTCCGGCGACACGCCACAATACCGAGGCTCCACAAAATTGATGTCTTCATGTCCGCTGCCGGTACAAGATCGCTGTTCCCCCCAATGAGTTCAATTAATTCAAAGGAGATCGGCGATGAAGAAGCAACGCGCGACAGACGTGAAGCGAGCAGCAGGAAACGATGTAGAGAAGGACGAGGCAACGAAGTCACCTAAGGCTCCGAGGAAAACCAAGGCACCCAAGCCAGACCAACGATACGAACTCGGTTCCGTCGCCACGGTAAAAAGAGGTTTCCTGCTCGCGCTGGTCGAGTGGGCCAGGAAACGGAAAGCGTTCACCGCTGCCCAGGCTATTGAGGAGTTCAATGGTCGCCAATTCACAAACAGAAAGGTGGACGCGGGAAGGGTCACTCGCTACTTCAACTACTGCCGCGTCCATGGGATTTTCCGGCTGCTGAAGAACGGCGGTGCCAAGTGAGCGAAATCGAAACGCTGCTCACGCGGTACGGATACAAGCAGGGCGAGAAGGTAGATTTCGGTGTCCGCTACTGGCTCAGTGAACGCTACGCTCTGCCGGTCAGCGTTGTGAATTCGATTTGGGAAGCCGCCATCAATGACAAGATCCAGCGCGGCACCGATAGCAAGGCAGGATTGCGGAGACTGGAACTCGCCATCCTGAGATCGGAGCGCAAATGAAATTCCCTCTCGGGCAGGTAGTTGCGACGCCCGGAGCACTTGCGGCATTCGAGGCCAGCGGAGACCAACCGCTGGCTCTCTTATCGCGACACGTGCAGGGTGACTGGGGCGAACTCTCACCGGAGGACATCGCGGAGAACGAGCTGTCACTGCGCGAAGGCTTCCGGCTGCTGTCTGCCTACAAATTGAGCAACGGCGAGCGCATCTTTGGGTCATCACAGAAAGCGACCGCTCCAGCACCTGCATGCTTCTGCCGTCGGAGTACTGACGACCAATCAGCAACTTTTCCCAGCCCGCGGCTCAACGCACCGGCCTATGCCCCTAGCTCCAGCCCGACTCCGTCGTATAGGAGCCGTCGCCGCTCGTAGCAAGTCGCTATAGCGCGTTCAAGCCTGCAGCCCGGCCCAGACTCCCCCCGCTACCTAGATTCTGCCGGATACAGTCGGCATGTGCGTACCCATCCCCTGGGGGGCCGTAGTCCTAGTCGTCAGTAACTTCGCGTCGAGCTGATTCGCCACGAGACGAGATCTCGGTAGGAGTCTGTTGAATCCTGAGAGGAGAAAACGATGAACTCAAATATTTTCGTTGTGCACGTCCAAGGTGCCGCCGTTGATCTAGCGTACACCTACACCGGGGAACGCCAGACGGCCGCTTACAGGAAGCTGGCCGAGATTTGCCAGCAAGTCGGCTTCCCGCAGGACAGCGAAAACTTCTTCAGCCTCGGCTACGACGACGTATCGTTCGAAGTTCCAACTCAGGCCGATGCCGTGCAAGCGTGCGATGCCCTGAATAAATCTTGCCGCGCTCGCAAAGCAAGATGGACTATGGCTATGGCAGCTCCTTCGCTGCAACCGCGCAGGCCTACGAACTGACCGAAGGCGCGGACGAATATGAACGCTACAGTTCGCCATCGGAGTGGAGCTACAACTTGGACCTGTAGCGAACCGTAACCTTCAGGCGAGTCGGTCGGTCCTGATTTTCCCGATGAATAGTGAAATGTCGTATGGGATTTTGATAGCTCCCCAGCGTCTTGCCTTTGATCTTCGATCCCTTCGTAGTAGGGAGCTATGGACCGTCTGGTTGTACTTCCGCCGATCCGAAGCCAGGTCCGCAGGGCCCTGATGAACCTCTCTGACTTCAGAAACATTTCCACTGAACAATTGCTGGCGATGGCGAGAGGTCTGCCAGGTGGGCGGAATGTCTATCTCCCCGACCGCATCACCACGATCGCGTTCCTCCTCGGAACTCGGGCGACAAATCTCAACTGATCGCACTAGAAGGGTTTCTGGCCGAGGCTGCAAAGGCAGGTAAACAAAATGGACGAAAGCAAATTAACTATAAGCGAGCAGGTGATGCTCGGAATCTACAAAGCTAACGCCGGAAATCAATTGGACGGCGAACTGGCCTTCATGCGTTCAAAGGCTCCTTTCGGCAACTATGCGCCGAAGACGAGACACGAAATCCAAGCCGAACTTGACGCGGCAGAGGCCGAGGGTCTCGCTGACGAACAGGAATTCGGAGTCATCTGCGTTCGCTATGAACAACCCTCGATTTTCGGGCGCATCTGGGGAATGTTCTACTGCGGCCTCTGGTACAGCCTCTGGTTTTTTATCCCTATCGCAGCAGTCGTCGCCTGCTTCTGGCACACCCCTGATGAAAAAGCGATCGCCATTGGCCTTGTCGTTGGCGCGGGGGTCGGGATCATTCGCGGTTTCTTCAGACGCAAAGCAATCTACCTCAGATCGAAATCCCAGCAGGCTGCGTAAAAGGGACGACGCGACTTAGATTCTCTCCAGTCTCCGTGATTCCCGAGGGACGTAGCCGACGCGGTCGTAGACGCTACGCTACCCTCTCAGCTCCGATCAAACGGGCGATTTCTCTCCCTGCCAGTTGTTCACCCTCGGCCAAGTAAGCCGCTGGGAAATCACAAGTGATACAAAATTTACTTCCCACCCACGTTTCCTTCTTGCCGCATTTTGCACATAGCTCTGTGTTCACCGGCACGATCCCACCTAGGTTCGCAGCCGCTAGCTCATTGTGTTCGAAAGAGGGAATCTCATATTCCAGGTAATCTGAGATTGCCGTTGAGAACTCTACAAAGCTGGCCATGTGTTTCTGTATAGTCAGTCGCTGGGCCGCCGCCGCCGCCGTCCTCTGCCCCCGATCTTGCTGAGCATGCGGTGATGGCTTCGACAGGCTGTCGCGTTGAAACGCCTTGCCGTTGTTCACTCGGCGAATGTACCGACCTGCCACCGGCGAAGTTGACGGACCTTCTGGCTGAATCTCGTGGCGATGCTGGACACCTTCTAGTGTTTCGGTTCCGTTTGCGCCTGGTTGGCGGAGGCCGTGATCTGGTTGCGGACGTCCCAAAGATCCTTGTAGAGCAAGCTTTCCATCCTTTGCTGCAAGACTTCCACGGGCGTTCCCATGGTGCCAACAACGCGGCCCCCGATGATGCGCTCGGCGAGTTTGAGATGGTGGAAGCGGAACAGCTGCATGCGTTCGTCGAAGTCAAGAAGACGCTCGGCGACATCGTGCAGGCCGAAGAACTCCTCGTGACGGCGGTAAAGTTCGGCGATGGTGAGGCTGGCTCGGCTGAGCTGCTCGTGAAAAGCGTGGCCGAGGCGCGGGCCATTGTGGAGCAGCGAAAGGAATCCCGGAGAATCGAGACCGCTGCCGTGGCCGAGGCCGGCACGAATCTGGTGGTAGTCGTAGGGAGTGATCGTCTCCAGGATGTGCAGCAGGCCGATGGGAGTTTCGAGTAGTTGAATCGCGCGACGGATCAGGCATGTGGTGTTGCCATAATCGGCGTGCTCAAGCGCTTCGAGGGCGCGGTCGAGTTCGAACGCCGCACCCTTCATGAGCAATTCCGAACTCTGGTGCACGACCAGAAAAGTCATCTCGTCTTTGTGCAGCAGTTCGGCGGGCGTCTTTTGCAGGGCAAGCAATTCGTCCGTGCGAAGATAGCGCTCGTAGTCAGTCGTTCCCTTGCCGGGAAGAATCGGTTTGGTGAATTCGTCGCGATTTGCCATTCGAAACCTATCAGCCTGTGGTGTAACAAGATTCGTACCAGCGCATGCCTTCAGGCATGCCGCAAGTGAACGAGCATCAATGCGCCGTCAGGTGCTGGATATCGAAGTTGAGTTTCACCACAGGCTCCTATGCGGTATTAGGCCGCAAGTGTCGGGCCGCCGTTTGCGACGACCACTGCGGATCTTACTCCGGTGCAACGATCTGGTCATTGCGCATGGTACCATCCGATTGGGGTATAACACAGCCTGCTAAAGGTTCGGGACACATGGTCATTTTGTTCAAATCTGTCGTGGAGGTTTGACGTGCGCAATCGTCGGAATCCGGACGAACGGAATCGACAATCGCCATGGCCTTTCGCCCCCAATATAGGGGACAGGAACTATTTCGCCTCGGCATGCAGCGCTTGACGTGTATCCTCAAGAGTGTTAATCAGGGACTCCTGAGGGAGCTTCTGGATGATCGGTTCGATGATCCATCCCAGCCCCAATGGCACGTCTCGCGTCAGTGAAATCGCTCGACACTCGACGCACACACCACCCTCCCGTTCCTGGAATTTCCAGTAGGAATACAGGCGCCATAAGAACCCGTAACCTGTATCGGGCCGCAACACTGTCTCTCTCGGGGTTCCGGCCCTCTCCACTTCAGCAATCCGCGTCGTGTGCGAGCAACAAGTCCAGCGGGTTCGGTCCAGGGAACGATAATGGACGTCATGATCGGTATCAAGAACTACCGTCATGATTTTCTTCTTGAGAAGTCGTAAGTAAATTTTGAAATCGTTGCTCTGATGGCTTATTAACCTTGAGGCAATCACGTCGGGCTTGTAGATATTCTTGTGGTTATCGTAGTCTTGGACCAACGCCAAAGTCTTCTTGAGGTTCGTAGCAGGAATGAATGCGGCGCCGATCCAGTCATGGATCAAACCATTGGGTACTTTGACCGGCCCTTGACCGGCCCAGAATTGCGCCACAACTTGTCCTCCGCGGACCAGCTGCGCCCTCTCCGAACTGACTTCAGACCAGAGAAATGGACTTCTCCCGAGCAGCGTCTGCTCCATCTCCGCTTCGGCCTCACGAATATATTCATCAAAAGCCCCCACGGTTTGAGGCTTCAACTGCACCGATTTCGCAGTTTGCGCCATAGCACCCGATCAATTGCGAATCGTGATCCGCCCATATTCAATTGTCAACTCAGCCGCGACGCGACCGTCATGAGAGGCGGGTTAGGTGTGCCGAACGGTGAGGGTCGGCGTCGTGGGTTTCCTAATTTTAGCAGTTTGCTCCGACGGAAGATCGCTCCGCAATGTCGCGATCAGGCGCGATGGGCGTAGAATGGTGCCGTTTTCGAGGTCAAAAAACCAACACGGTGGGCACACCGCGCCTGATTCAGTTCGCGTTGAGATATTCCTTCTAAAGGGAAGGGTGGTTACCGTGATCCGACGCTGTCGAGCTTGTTTCGCCGTGGCCGCGGCGGTGGCGCAGCTATTCGCCATCGGGGCCGTGGCGGCCGCGCAGGCGCGGCCATTTCCGGGTGCCGATTTGTCTGAGATGTACGAAAAGCTACGCCCCCAAATTGCAGGCATCAAGGTTTTCGACAACCACGGACATCCGGGACTGCCTGACGATAGTGAAGTGGATGCTATGAGTATTCCCGCCAACAGTTCCCTGCCGTTTCGTCTGCGGGAAGAGAACCCGGAGTTCGTGGCTGCTGCCCACGCGCTCTTCGGGTACGCCTACGCTGATTTTTCTCGCGAACATGTGTCTTCTCTGGTCAAAGAGAAGCAACGCCTTCGAGAGTCGCTGGGCGAGGCCTACTTCTCCCACATTCTGGATCAGGTTGGGATTGAGACCGCGGTCGCCAACCGCGTTTCCATGCCCAGCTACCTCCAGCCCACTCGTTTTCGCTGGGTCTTCTTTGTGGATGCGTTTCTGTTTCCGCTGAACAACCAGGAACTGGCCGCGAAGAATCCGGACCTGCAACTGAACGTGCCGCTCGAAGAGAAGCTTCTACAACGCTACTTGACACAGGCTGGCCTGGAGCAGCTTCCTGGAAATCTTACGGACTACCTCGCCTTTGCTTCCGGTGTTTTGGAAGCAAACCGGAAAGCTGGAGCGGTTGGAATCAAGTTCGAAATTGCCTACTTCCGTCCGCTCTCATTCTCCGATCCGGGGCAGGAGCAGGCGGCCGCCATTTACGCGAAGTACGTCCGCGGGGGCAGGGTCCCGGAACCCGAGTATCGCGATCTGCAAGACTTCCTTTTTCGCTACTTGCTACGGGAGGCAGGGCGATTGCAACTTCCGGTGCAGATTCATACAGCTGTCGGCGGCGGTGACGACTTCAACCTGAGCGGCGGGAAGGTGATGAACCTCGAAAACATTCTCCGGGACCCGGGTTTCGAGAATGTCACCTTTGTGCTCCTGCACGGCGGGTTTCCTTATGAGCGCGAAGCGATCTGGCTGGCCGCGCGAAAAAATGTCTACTTCGACAGCTCACTCATGGGATTGTTTCTTTATCCGGAGCAGTTGAAGAATGCTCTGCGGCAGTGGTTGGAGCTTTATCCTGAGAAGGTCATGTATGGCTCGGACACGTTTCCGATCAGCGACGTCATGGGCGCGGAAGAGTCGTACTGGTTGGCCACGGAGTCGGCCAGGACCGCACTTGGCGCGGCTCTGGCGGAGATGGTTAGCGCGAACGAAATCGGTGAGGCACAAGCCGTCGCGATGGCCCATGCTTATCTGCACGATACCGCCGCCGGAATCTACCTAAAGGCCACGAGATCGGCTTCCCCGTAAACTTGCCTTGAGCGGGCAAGTGCGAGCGGTTGGCTTTCTCACAAACCCAACTTTGCTATTTCCGGGAGGAGGTCCATTCAAGAGACGAATCGCGTATTTCCGGGTAGCTGGTGTTCAGGCAATATTCGTTCACATCAAGTGCTTCGCTTACCGCCCCGCTTTGTGATAGCGTTCATACACTGCACGGAAGTATTTCCCCTTCGCCTTGTGTTCCAATTCAACCCTCCTCAAATTCGCTTCTGAGTCGGGTTACATCCTACGTGTCTCGATTTAGCATGGCTCGCATGAAGCCTTGAACAATTCTATTTTTCAGGCATAATGCGCAGTTATCAATTGCGTAAAATCCTGGCACGGGGTCGCTTGGGCTTTCATGGGCCGAAAACAGTCTCCTATTCTGAACAGCAACAAGTTGAAATTGGGTTTCTTCTCCCCGAATTGCTCGGGTGGTATGTCGGTCACAAAAGTTCCCGAGCGCTGGGTCAATTCCTGGGACAACAACATCCGTCTGGCGCAGCTTGCCGACGAAGCTGGTATCGAATTCCTGCTGCCGATCGCGCGCTGGATCGGTTACGGCGGTGAAACCGACTTCCACGGCAGCGTGCTGGAGACGCTTACGTGGGCGACCGGGCTGCTTGCGAACACGAAACGGATCAATGTCTTCGCTACCGTCCACACGGCGTTCATTCATCCCGTGGTCGCCGCCAAGCAACTCGCCACTGCCGACCAACTCGGCCACGGGCGCCTCGGTCTCAACATCGTCGCCGGGTGGAACAAGCCCGAGTACGATGCCTTCGGCATCGATTTGCCGGAGAAGCACAGCGACCGCTACGCCCTTGCGCAAGAGTGGTTCGACGTGGTCAAAGCCATCTGGAACCATAACGGTCCGTCCGACTGGAACGGCAAGTTTTACCACCTGAAGGGCGTGTATGGATTCCCCCGTCCCTATGATGGCGTTCCGCCCATCATGAACGCTGCCGGATCCGGCGAAGGGCGAGCTTTTGCTGTGCGCAATGCCGACTTTCTGTTCGCCATCTCGGTCGATCTCGAGAAATCGAAAAGCGAAGTGGACGTGATCAAGGAGAACGCGGCCAAGCAGGGGCGCAATACCGGAGTTTTCACTTTGTGCCACGCCGTCTGCCGCCCAACCAAGAAAGAGGCTGAGGAGTACTACCATTACTATGCCCATGACAATGCTGACTGGGCAGCGGTCGACAACCTGATGCGCCTCCAGGGCATGCATGCGCAATCGTTCCCGGCGGAGGCGCTGCAAATGCTGCGCGATCGCTTTGCTGCCGGACACGGCACTTATCCGCTGGTCGGCGACCCCGACACCATCGTGCAAGAAATGGAGAAGATTCCTGCTTCCGGTTTTGCCGGAACCACTCTGAGTTTTGTCGATTACGTAAAAGAGTTTCCTTATTTTCGCGATGAGGTCATTCCACGTTTGGAACGAAAAGGCCTGCGCCAGAAATTTCAAGCTCAACCGGGTGCGGACTGAAAGGGATCTAAAGCCTGGACGACTAAAAAGACTGAGGTTCTGCCAACATGACGCAAGCATCCGACCCCAGCCCCGAGAAGACCCTTTCCCAGGCCATCAAGGATCGCAGAGCCACGCCTAGTTTTTTACCCGATGCAGTGCCGGAGCATGACCTCAAGAAAATTCTTGAGGCAGGACTCTCCGCTCCCAGTGCCTATAATCTCCAGCCCTGGCGATTCTTGGTGGTGTGCAACGCTGAACAGCGCGCGCGCTTGCGTCAGGCAGCGATGAAGCAGCCCAAGGTCGAAGAGGCTCCAGTGGTCGTCGTGGCCTGTGCCGATCTGGAGGGCTGGCGCACCGGCGATCTCGACGAAATCATCCGTCTTGCCCAGCAACACGGCTATGGCGATGAGGCTCGCTACGCCAGCATGCGCAGAAACATTGCCGGCTTCTTCGGCTCCGCTCCTGGCACCACCGCCGGATTGGCGCCCGATTTCGCGGTGTGGGCGAACCTGCAGACCATGATCGCCTTCACAACCATGATGTGGATGGCCGAAGTGCTCGGCTACGACACCGCGCCCATGGAAGGCTTTTACGAGGACCAGATCAAAGCGACGCTGGGCATTCCATCCCACATTCGGGTTGTGGCACTACTTGCGATCGGCCATCGCAAAGGAGAGGACAAGCGCTTTGCCGGGCGGTTCGCTATGCAGCACACCGTATTTGCCGAGAGCTGGGGGAACCGGTTCCTTTAGAACGCGTCAATCCCCGTCACGCTTGCCCCGATAATCAGCGCGTGGATATCATGCGTGCCCTCATAAGTTTTTACGCTTTCGAGGTTCATCAGATGCCGCATGATGGGGTAATCGTCGGCCACGCCGTTTGCCCCGAGAATATCTCGCGATAGCCGGGCGCACTCGAGTGCCATCCAGACGTTATTTCTCTTCGCCATCGAGATGTGCTGGTGCTGCACTTTCCCGGCGTCTTTTAATCGGCCGACTTGCAGCACGAGTAACTGCGCCTTTGTGATCTCGCTGATCATCCAGGCGAGTTTTTCCTGTACCAACTGATGCGACGCGATGGGCTGATCGCGGAATTGTTTTCGCAACAACGAATATTGCAGCGCGCAGTCATAGCACGCCATCGCCGCCCCAACCGCGCCCCATGCGATTCCATAGCGCGCTTGGTTCAAGCACATTAGCGGAGATTTCAATCCGCCCGATCCCGGCAACAGGTTCGACTCCGGGATGCGCACATCCTGCAGCGACAAGCCTGAAGTCACCGAAGCGCGCAGCGACCACTTGCCGTGAATGTCGGTGGCTTTGAATCCAGGACGGTCGGTTTCAACCAAAAAGCCGCGTATCTTATCTCCTTCATCTTCAACTTTGGCCCAGATCACCGCCACGTCGGCGATGGTGCCGGAGGTAATCCACATCTTTTCGCCGTTCAGCACATACTCTTTGCCAACTTTGCGCGCGCGCGTCCGCATCCCTCCCGGATTCGATCCGAAGTCCGGCTCGGTCAATCCGAAGCAGCCGATCTTTTCGCCTTTCTGC
>Ga0116223_10001620_pt1 | contig 22694 bp, 15 predicted proteins | sample Sb_taG_3_FD_90092 | JGI IMG/M metagenome (GOLD analysis project Ga0116223, IMG submission 90092) | Peat soil microbial communities from Weissenstadt, Germany - Sb_50d_a_PC metaG | ecosystem: Environmental > Terrestrial > Soil > Wetlands > Peat | place: Germany: Weissenstadt | collected 2010-09-21 | reverse complement strand
TGATCTTTCGGCCGCTGCGATTTGATCTCCAATGTATGGACCTGCTTTGGCACTCAAGCCTTGTCCGCGTCGATAAGGCATAAAGTAGACCCACCCCTTAGCAGCATAAAGGGGACCCATGGCCGTGCTGGCAGCGTCACTGAGCATTCCTTCAGCGCTTCCATGGTTATAAAGAACTGCGGGAAAAGGACCTTCGCCCTTTGGCTTAAACAATTCGCCACCTAATGTGAGCTTGCCACTTGGAAAGCGAATTATTTCGTAGGGCGTCGGTGGTTCAGCCGCGAGAGAACCACGGATTCCCACAATGACGGCGACCACAAACAAAATAATACGCATACTTCCTCTCCTCTGCGCGAAAGTGGGACTATAGAGAATTTGACGGGAGACCTCAAGTACTCTTTTCGTCAGAGGAAGTGGCACTCTGTGGATCGCGCTCGAAGATTTGGAATTTGTTTCGCGGGCAAGCTGATGATTGGCGTAACATCCCGATAACGTTCATTGAGGGTTTTGAGTGTAACGGCCTGATTACGTCAACAATCGAGAGCACCGGCCCTACTACGGGCGTCAACTGAATGGGTTGATCGCCTCACTGAGTTCCGGAGGCCTGCTGGATGTCTTTGCGCATAAAGGAAGCCACGGCGGAATTATTCATCTCCCTACACAACGGGGCGAGAGACGAATCTCGGATTCCCTGGCATTCTCCAGCGTTCTGCAAGAGGGGTATAAGAGCGATCTCTCCCCCTCGAAGGTGCCTCATTCTCTGACGCAGCGGGCCAAAGGGAATACGATTCGGAACCTCCCGCACGAACGCTACCGGAAAGTAAACTGGCCTGCCGCTATGGATGGGCGCCCACATGCGCCCTTCGTCGATCTGGACGCTAAAGTTCGAAAATGCCACGCCCGGAATATCTCCACAGGTTTCCACCATTTCCGCATTAGGGTCGGTGACTCGGATCGAATACCCTTCCCATCTCCGAAAACCCTCAGTTCTGTGAATCGAGTACGAAAAGGAAAATTCTCCGAGCGCGTCGCTCCTCGTCACTTCGCTCCGCACGACCTCACGTGTTTTAAAATCCATGACGGTCGCCTCTAAACACACATCCATTCGCGCGACAGGCTTGCCACTCATGGCATCCACGACTCTTCCGGAGATCGGTGGCACAGCCCCCACAAATATCGGGGCGATGCTCGCCACGACATAAGCAATAAAGCCGAACACCAAGGCATATCCCAGGATGGCTACGATTAATAAGCCAACCCCGAGATACATCCACCAGCGCTTCGTCTTTGGACGGCGGACTGCCATGCGCCTATAGCACACCTTAGGTGGTGAAGCGTCAAGATTACTTTCCGATGCTCTTCACGCGAGGCCGCTAATCAAGCGCTGTTGATAAATCGCCATAACGCTCATTGACCCTTGCAAGGGGTTTTGAGCGCTATGGCCTCCAATCAAGGATCACTCTTGAGCGGTGAAATACCTTGCTTTCCTGAGTAATCCAGCACATAATCTGCGTCCTTGGGGCCCTGGCACTGAGACCGGGCGGGGGGATTGTGTTGATGCGCCTCGGAACAGTCCAAACACTTCGCAAAAAGTTTTGGCAATGGATGAAAAATCAGATCGCCCAGGACGTGCCAGCCTCGGACGGATTGTGCGAATACGACTGCCGCAAGCAACAGTGTACCGAAGAAGAATGGGCAACCTGCGAGCGGCGAATCCAGAGGGCTGCAGGAGAATTGTGGCCTGAGACAAAGCCCGCGACGACTCCCTCACAATCCCCAGAAGTTATCGATTATCGCTCCATTCTTGCCTCACAATCAGAAAGGGAACAGGGGCTGGCGCGGCTGAAGTGCGCGCATTGCCAGTCTCTTTTCAATTGCGAGGAACTGGCTCAGGCGGTTCTTGCTGAACTGCGCCGCTGTCGTATTGAGTACCGAAGGGTGGGTGGGGAAGATCCCGAGGTGACCGATCCTGAGTTTATTGAGGCAGTGCGACGAGGGATCGACTGTTTTCTGCGCGACTCGTCTGGCTCTGAGGAGAACAATGAATCGTGCCCGCCTGCGGCGTAACCGAATCACGATCGACTTCACTGGCGGCCAAATGAGCGTCGAATCGCTGGAGTAACATCGCCATTATACTCACAACCGGTTTTCTGACTTTAACGGCTGATCGACGTCAGCTATTCATTTCAGAAGCCCTTGCATTTGCGAAACGAGGTTTCACATTAGTCGCAGGTTCTTGCTCCTAAAGAACTTCATTCTTGACACCTGCAAAGCCCGTTGCTAACATCCCCTCCCGCTTGCTTTTACCCTGCGATTCGCTCCCCCTGGTCATCGCCGCAAGCAGAAAGAGGATCATCATGATTTCGAAGACGTTGCGCAAAGCTTTTCTCGTCGTTGCCACAGCTCTTGCTCTCGGTCTGTCCGCGTGGGGGCAGTGTTCCAACGCGAATGTGACGGGAAAATACGGGTATGCGGGTGGCGGCCTGGATAAGGGCGGCAATCCCATCCGCGTTCTCGGCTACATCAGCGCCAACGGAAAGGGAGCCTTCAAGGGCACCGAAACCGGAAGCGATAACGGCTCGATTGTAACCAATCTTCCGGTCACTGGAACCTACAGCGTCAACTCGGATTGCACCGGTTCGGGCACGATCAAGCCACAAGGCGGCAAGGTCAGCCATTTCAGCCTGGTGGTTGTCTCCGGCGGAATAAACCTGCAAAACCTGATCACGGATGCACCCAACGTGCAAACCAGTTCGGCGCAGGCGCAGGGAAAAGCGACCTGCACGGTGGCTGGCATCAAGGGAAATTTCGGAATCGAAGCCAGCGGGGTCTTCCTTGGCGTAGGAGCGGTTGCTCTCGATGGCTTGTTCATGCTGGATGGAAAGGGCAACGTGAGCGGAACCGAGTCAGGGAGCATCGCGGGCTCGATCTTTACCGGGCAGTCGGCCTCCGGGACCTACACAGTCGCTTCGAATTGCACCGGTACAATCACTGTCACAGTATTAGGCCAGACCGAACATTCCAGTTTTGTCGTGACCAACGGCGGCAAGGAACTGCTCGTTGTTGAGACCGACGCGAATACGGTCGTTTCAGGGTTTGGGCAGCAGTAATTGACCTTCCTCTGCTGAGCGCGGCATGCGAAGGGTGCATTCTGCGTTCAGTGAACACGGGCCTAACGTCGCTGTGCTTGAGACGAAACCTATCTAAGCACAAACTGCACATCGCTCGGGACCACAACTGGCGTAATATCGCCATTACACTCACAACCGGTTTTCTGGGTGCAATCCGGATGAATTCTCAGCGCGAAAACTTGGGTCCAAGTTGGGTCCATTCGCTGCCGAATACCGGGTAAAACCGTGGTCTGAGACGCAGAACCAAGCTAAGCGAATCAACAATATAGGTTATTGGTTGTTGCTTCGGGACCAAGGAGGTCGTTCAAATCCTCTCTCCCCGACCAATCTTCATTTTTCGCCCGCTCAAAGATCGGATCGAGGGGCTTTCTGTAAGATCGTGTTCTCGTAGCGTCGCGATCAACATACGCGGAGATTAAATACTTCGAACAGCTGGGCCGCGGGCTCTCCACCTTTCTACTCACCCTGTCGACTCGATTCAAGGCTTCGGAAATCAACACGAGCAAACCACTTGGTCTCTACGGCGGCGTAACCGTCACACAAGCGATTGCCGTACACGTGGGCGGATTCCCGGGGCACCCAGTGGCCTGCATCGAGACGTTAATAGGTACGATCGATGCCTCTGGGTTGCCATTCAAAGTGCAGGCGTTTTCCTCGTAAACGGCCGTCGACACTGTAAGGGGCGGAGTATAAGAGAGAGGGCTCTGTGCAGGGATCGTGAGATCTCCCGCCGCCCCGCAGACCTTGGCCCTGCCATACGTGATGCAGCCGGGGCCGTCTTTGAAGTCGTCCTGCCTTGTTGGCTCGCAATTGCCGTCAGGTGATACTCCATCCCAATCGGAGATGCATCCCAACTGCCAGACCAAACTGTTCGGGTTGGCGCCGCTGATGATGGCAGTGTATGAGTAGGGACCGAGCGTGCCCGCCTGGACTGTCCCCGGGCCGCTGATCGAAATCGTCGGGGCCGCGCTCGCGATCGTAATCTGGTTGAAATCCGAAGCGGCAGGATCAATCGCGGAAGAGACGGTCGCGATCACTATTGGGTTTGGAGGGACGGCGTTTGGCGCGGTGTAGGTTGCGGTGAATTGTTGGTTGACAATCCCTGTCGGCGTGAGCGTGCCGCAAATGGATCCCTTGCTGACACTGCAATCTTGACCGGTGCTGGTCAGAGTCCAGTTCACTGGGTCGGTTGTGTCAATCACCGGCACACCGTTTATCAGCTTTGTCTGCGTGTCCGTATATTTCACCGTGTTGTTGCCTGTTTGCACCTGGACAGTTTGCGGGTCGTCTCGCCCGGGCATCAGCAACTCGGTGATCTGAGGGGGCGGGAGTACTGTGACTGGAACTCCGGGAGATGTGGCACTGTTCGAAGCGACGGCGGTGACTGTAACTGGATTGGGGTCTGGGATGTTTGCGGGAGCGATGTAAGTTGTGTCGGTCACGCAGCCCGAAGGAGATTCCTGGTCGATGGTGCCGATCGTTGGGTCGCCCCCGGCTTCATTGTTTACGTTCCAAGTCACTCCGATGTCGGAGTTCCCCAGACCTTCAACTGTCGCGATAAAGTCCACGCCTTGGTTCACGATGGCAGACGCTGAGGTCGGGGTTACAACCACCTTCGCTACGGGGGTCGTCGTTATAGTCACGGACTCCTTCCCCACCACCTGAGGCTCTGCGACGGAAACGGCTCCGATCACCACGGTGGCTGGCGTCGGCACGGTCGATGGTGCAGTGTAAACTCCCGCTTGCGTTATTGTTCCGACCGTACTGCTGCCTCCCGTGATTTGATTGACCTGCCAAGTTACGTCTTGATTCGGCGGTCCGGTCACAGTCGCCGTGAAGGTTGCGGAAACATCGATCGGGATAGCGTCCGGGTTTGTACATGGATCGGCAGCCACGGTGACTTCCACTTTCTGAGCTGGAATCAGCTTCACCAGGATCGACGACTGTGCGGCTGGTTGCGCATTTGAAACTGCGGTCACGAAGACCTGTGGCGGGTCCGGGAGTTGCTCGGGCGCTGTATAGATCGCCGCACCCTTCGCTTCGGTCGCGATCGTGCCGGTATAGGCATTCCCTCCGGGTATGGCGTCGACTTCCCAGGACACAGTCGTATCGCTTGCGCCCGTCACTTTGGCTTGGAATGGTGAAGTTTGTCCGGCTTGCACGGTTGGAGGCACTGGAGGATTAGTGATCAGCACGACTGTGCCGCCGACCGGGGACAAAGTCACTACCGCCGAGGCACCTTCTTGGGGATCGGCTACGGATTGAGCGGTAACGTGTACTTCGAAAGCCTGGCTCCCGCCCGGCATGACCAGAGGAGCGACGTAATTTACTCGATCCAGCGTGCCCGGGACGGGCGAGATTGTGCCCACAACCGCGTTCCCCCCTGGCACATTTTCCACCAGCCAGTTGACCGACGGGTCGGACCCCTTGACAGTCGCGGTAAATAGAGCAATGTCGCCCAATTCCAAACTCGCGGAAGTGGGCAAAACTGAAACTGGAGATGGAGTTCCGTCCACCGAAACCGAGGCGTTTGCGGTTGCGCTGTTGTCAGCCGTGGCGACGGCGGTCACCGTTACGGTCGGCGGACTTGGAATAAAAGGAGGGGCGGTGTAATTTCCATTCTTGTCGATGGTTCCGAATGGCGAACTGCCATCGTTGGGGTTGATCCCGCCCGGGAATCCGTTTACCAGCCAACCGACACCGGTCTCACCCGTGTTGATTACGGTCGCCGTGAACGTTTGCATGGTACCCGTGGCTATGGTCATGGTTTGAGGCGAAACGCTGACCGCGACCTGGCCAAGAGTAGCGCCATTGATCGGGGCTGATCCCACTCCGCCACAGCTCACCAAGGCGAACGTCAGGCATAGCGACATAGCAACCACAACAAATCGACAAGGATTCTTCAACATGAGGAGGGCTCCAAAGTGCGGCCGCGGCACAGCGCCAGAAAACCTAGTCACCGTGGTTTTAATCATCATGGTTCGAGCCGACATGGTCCGATTCGACAGCTGGCCTGCCCGCCTGAGAATTCTGCGAATTCCGAGCAGAAGACGGCATCGGAGGAGCCGGCCCCAGCTGAGCTTTTACCCATTGCAGGAGCTTGTCTCCTGAGCGGGCATTGGAAAACTGAGTCGTGGTGTGGAAAGCCACAATCTGCGCGGTTCCCGAAGCCGCTGCTTTCATGCGTTTCTGGACAATTCTTGGCGTGACTGAGTCGTCGAGCACCTGTTGCAGCCGAACCCGCTGCGATTTCAACTTCGGCAGCCATTGCACGGGATCCAAAGGCGCGACTTTCTTCAAGAACTCTGGCTTCACATAGTTTGGGCGCTCCGACTCGGGGATCAGCGAAGACTTGGCCATCCAATCCGGCCAATCTCCCCATGGATCGATCAGGTCAAGCGTCTTGATGCGGGGATCGGCCGCCGCAGCCAGGATCGCAATAGTCGCGCCGGAGCCAACGCCGAACATCCCGATGCGGTTCATATCCAGATCATCACGCGTAGAGAGATAGTTCAGGATCATCTGGACGTCATGAACCGAACTTCCGAGGGCTTCCTGCAGTTCGCTCACAAACCACTGCTTCATCGGTCGATTGGTATAACGGTGACCGGTAAGAGCGGATACGAACCCGATGGCCGCGAATCCGTCTTTGGTGGCGTTCGCACAATAGACATCGTTTCGAAAGATTGCGGTTTCTGAGGGGTAACTGTAGAGATATAAAATTGCTGGAGGCTTGGCCACGCCTTTTGGTCGAATCACATACAGGTCGATCGGGTCGCCCTGCCGCCACTTCACCTGCAGCAATTCGCGAGTGAACTGAGGATTGTTATCCTTTTCCCCAAGCAATGGCCGATCCGGAATCAGCTCGCTGTTGGCCAGCGAAAGGGAACCCCAGTCCTCAAGGTTACCCACCGGGCGAGCGCTAACCGAGCCAGACAGATTCCACCCAGGCTGATTCAAGCTCGATTGTTGAGCCCAGCCAGCGCGCGGGATTAGCACTGACAAACAAAGCAAAGCATCCCAAAACATCTGTCGCTTACTCCGACCCTGCATTCCAGCCTCTTTCGGACAATCTTCTTTTTTCAGCCAATCACGCGAGAATCAGGATTGAATCTTGCCCGGACAGTTCCGCTAACCTTCCGCTGAGGAATTACAACCAGGGAGCTGAAATCGAAAATCTGGCTGGCGATAACTTCCGCGATCTCGCACGCCAAATCCTCTGGTTGCTCAGCCGCCTCGAACACTTCATGGTCCGGAATCTCAACAATGAACTTCATTCTTCCGAACCGGACAGCCTGCGCTGTCAGTAAGCGGAGGCAGACTGCGAAACTGACAGCCCGCCTCCATAAACCACTACTCCACGGTTCCACTTCGATCGCGCCGACTCACTGCTTCAAGTTGGTACGTCCACTGTGGGTGTTGGTAGCGGCGCAGTAGTCCTGGTCGCCCTGGATGGAAATCACGGCGCCGCCCACATCACCCCCTGCCTCAGCATTGGTGCAATCTCCTCCGGAGCCGTTCTGCGGAGAGATGCCCGACCGTGAGAAGTGAGAGCGCAACACCCCCATTGAACTGAGTGGAAGGAAGTCAGGGTAGATGTTCACGACCTGGTTTTGCGCCGTCGTGATCAGAGCTGAAACTCCGGGCGGGACGGGTTTGTGCGAGACCACGCGCAGAGTGTTCCAGACCGGATATGAGCCAGACGCCACGTTGGCGAAGCTGACGATGCCCGGGCAGGGAGCCGTGCAGGTGGGGAGAGTTCCGTCAACATAGCTGAGGTTGATGGGATCAACGCCATCCACCGCAAGGTACCGAATGGCTGGCGACTGGCCGCCCAAATTGCCAACGCTCCAGAAGGCGTATCCCAGAGCATCGCCGTTTGCAGCAGTGCCAATCTCCGCGATCATTTCGCCGTTGCCAATTGCACGTTTACGCCATCCAGCCCCATCGGAGAGGTTCAGCGGGTTACCGCAAGGCACCGCGGGGCAAGTTGAGCCCTGGCCAGTTGCCGGGTTGACGCCCAGTTCCTGCGTAGAGGTACTTTCCAGGTTGCGCGGAATATTGAACTCCAGCGCGGTGAAGGTGCCGGAAAGAGGCTCGCGCGTGATGACGTTGAGGGGTACAGTGCCTTGGCCCGGTACCGACGTCAGGTCTTTGGTGTAACCATAGCCACCGCTAAGAGCCAGCGTCCAATCGCGGCGGTTGACATTAAAGAACGAAGTCGAGTCGCCAAAATGACCTGAGTTCTGTCCGTTGCCCTGTTGAGCGTTGACAATTGCCATCACGACTTGCACTCCGACGTCGGTCGTCTTACTCGCCGGGATGGCTCGGCCCGTGATCGGGTCAGTCCCGCTGAGGGCGTAGAGTGCAGGCGTCGATGTTTTGGTGCTGAAAGTGCTCTGGATGGGAGTTCCAACCGGGCCAGGACCGTAGCCAAGGCCGGCATAGTTGGTGGTATTCAGCGGAGCCAGGACGCGGGCTTCTTCAAACAAAGCGTCTTCCGGGCGAATGTCCGTGGGCGCGGCATTGAACGGCTGGCCTTGAAGAACATTGATCACGGCTTGCGGAATCGGAGTATCGGTAAGCGTCGGGACCAGGTTCATTCCTGCTGTGCCCGCTGGTTCCAGGATGTTGAAGGTCGACGCCGGCTGGGCATAGAAGAGCTGCTGCCCGATAATGCTATCGACGGCGATGTAGCTGCAGACGATTGTGGGGTTGGTGGAATTGTTCCAAGCGATCCAAACGTTTCCAGTCTCAAGCAAGCCGGTTCCGCGGTTGTCCACTCCCTGGGCACCGTTCTTGAAGGTCCAAATGAACTGTCCGCAGATTCCTCCACCTTGAGCCGGACCCGCAGCCAGCGCGAAGGAATTGAAGGCACCGCTCGATCCTGCTCCGTTAAAGTAGGGTTTCACTGCTGCAAAGCAGTTCGCTCCGATAAACATCATCAAGGCCAGCGACAGAGCCGCCGACAATTTTGTGACTCTCTTTGTCATTTCAGTAGTCCTCTCGGCGCAATTGTGCGCGGTTGTGGGGAACGCACCCCGTTGAACAGCGGCAGTGCGGCAGATCGTCAAGACCGCACGCCAGGACCAATCCTCGAGGCGGCCCAGCAACCGCCAGTTGACTCGCTACAAAGGCTCCGAATTCAGCAGACCGGTAAGAAAACTACGAAAAAATCTGTAGATCGAGTCGGGGTGAATATCGTTGAAGTTTGTTGCAGGAAAACTACCCGAGGATTAAAATCCCGTGAATTTCTCCAGAGAAACGCGCCCTTAAGAAAGAATCTTGTGGAAACCGGTCACCGAACTTCGCCATGCGTGTCGAGAAGCCGTGCAATCATCCATTGGGAGGGTGCGGCCCCCTCGTCAGAGATCACTGTGGCGTTTTTCATCTGAAATTAACCTGCCCGTCACAATTTCGTCGCCCTCCCTCTGTAACCATGTGTCTCCTTTTACTCCCTAAGAGAGCGGGTGAACGGCTGTGAGATTTCTGAGGGAATCTTTGTGTATTCTTGCTGTCGCTTTGATCATGTCAGCGTCAGCCTCGGCGCAAGGTGCAAAGCCAACCCCGAATGCCGCTGCGAAACAAGGGACTATTCTCGGAGACGTGACCGATCAGACCGGCGCTGTGCTTGCGGGGGCGACCGCGACCATCACCAACGGAGCCGGGATAACGCAGGCGGCCACCACCAATGATCGCGGCGAATACTCTGTCGAAGGATTGCCCACTGGCACCTACAGCCTCACCATTTCCGCTCCCGCCTTCAAGGACTTTCACAGCGATGGATTGGCGCTGAGCGCGGGCGAGAGCATTTCAATTGATGCTGTCCTGGAACCCGCCGGTACGGCCACCTCAGTCAATGTGGAAGGACAGAAAGTCTCGCAGGTGGAAACTGAGACGTCTGAGATTGTCGGCAACATCACACAAAAGGAGTTGGTGAGCCTGGGGTTGAATGGCCGCAATTTCACCCAACTGATCGCCTTGACTCCGGGCGTGAGTAATCAGACCGGTCAGGACGAGGCCAAAGTCGGTGTGCTGGGCAGCGTCCGCTACAGCGTGAACGGTGGAAGAGTTGAGTACAACTCTTTCAATGTGGATGGCGGCGATGTCTTGAACGCAGGCCTTAACGGCAATCAGAGCACGTTGACCGTCTATCCCAGCCTTGATGCTCTCAGTGAGGTACAAGTCTTAACGTCGAACTATGGGGCGATGTACGGGCAGAGCGCGTCGGGAACAGTGATAGCCACCACGAAGTCCGGAACCAATCAATTTCATGGCGTTGGCTACGAGTTCATCCGGAATGAATTTTTTAATGCACGCAACTACTTTGATCAGACCACAAAGGCGCCCTTGTACCGCAGAAATGATTTCGGAGGTGCTCTGGGCGGCCCGGTTTACATCCCGGGGCTCCTCAACACGAATAAAGACAAGACCTATTTCTTTTTCTCGGAGGAATTTCGCTTTGAACGTACTCCCACCGCTTTCAATCAGGCGGTTCCGTCACTCGCAGAGCGCACGGGAAACTTCAGCGATCTTTGCCCACTCGTATTGCCAGGATTTCAGACTGATTTTGCACGCTCCACCTATCCCGATTGTCCCGCCTTCGGCACCGATCAAAATACCGGTAAGCCGGAAACATTTCCGGGCAATCAAGTGCCCATCGATCCCAACGCCCAGGCCATTCTCCGCACCAACGTCATTCCAGTTCCTGATTCGACTACGGGATGCAACTCCACTTCGGGGTCATGCTTCGATGCGGACGTTTCCCCCAGCACCTATTGGCGGGAAGAACTGTTCCGTATCGATCACAATATCAACTCGAAGATGAAGGCGAGTTTCCGCTACATTCACGATTCCTGGGATACGACCATCCTCTCACCGCAATGGGGCGCAGTTCAGAACACGTTCCCGACGATTCAAAGTACATTCACGGGGCCGGGCCTCAGCATGTTGGCGCATCTTACAAACACCGTTTCACCTTCACTGCTGAACGAATTCATCTTTAGTTACACCACCGATCACATTACGCTCAAGAACATCGATGCGAACGGCGTGGAGTGGCAGCGGCCATCCGGCTTGACCGCGGGCTACCTGTTCAATAACGGATTTGGCGGCAAAGTGCCTGGCATCGTGATCGGAGGCACTAATGCAGCGTATGGCGGATTCGGCTTCGGAGTTGATCCCGGCTATTTGCCTTGGCATCATTCGAATCCAACTTATAACTTTCGCGACGACCTGAGCAAAGTTGTGGGCAAGCACACACTCCAATTTGGAGTTCAATTTCTCATTGCCCAAAGAAACGAGTTGAACCAGGCAGTTGGAGCGAATATTGGCGATCAGCAGGGGGTCATCGCATTCAGCAACGTGAGCAGCTTCAACTCTAAAGGAAACGCTTTTGCGGACTTCCTGCTTGGGGAGCCCACCGGCACGCCGGGAGTTCTCGAAGGCGGAATCAAAACCTTTCAACAGGACAGTACCCAGCGGAACTATTTCAGCCGTTACCGCATCGCTGAACCTTACTTCCAGGACGATTGGCGAGTAAACTCCCGCTTGACTTTCAACTTGGGCCTGCGAGTGAGCCTGTACGGAAATTGGCACGAGGCCAACAATAACGTGTACAACTGGGTGCCATCGGCGTATAAGGCCAGCCTAGCAGCGCAGGTCACGGTCGATCCCTTTCAGGGCTTTCTACTTAATGGCCCTCCTTCTGTCTGCACTCCGCCGCCAGGTTCCGTTGCGAGCCCGTGTTCTCCAATCCCGCTGAACCTCACGAATTTGGATCCGCGAATTACCAATGGTCTGCAGCGATGCGGTGTAAACGGGGTTCCAGATGGCTGTATGACAAGCAAGCTCTTCAATCCAGCCCCGCGCATAGGCTTCGCCTGGGATCCGCGCGGTGACGGCAAGACTTCAATCCGCGCTGGCTACGGAATGTTTTACCACCATGGGATTGGCAATGAAGCCAACACCGGTTCTCTCGAAGGCAGTGCTCCTCTGGTGCTCGACATGACTCAGAACCACCCCGAAAGCTACGACTGCATCGGCGGCGTCGGCCAGGGTTGCGGAGTGTCTGGAGCGTTTCCCTTGAATGTCACCGCGATCCCAACCAAGAGCGTCTGGCCCTACGTCCAGCAGTGGAGCCTGAGCTTGCAGCGAGAACTCACGAGAAATACCGTGGCAACGCTCGGCTATGTGGGCAGCAAGGGAACCCATCTGACCACGGAGCTGCAGATAAATCAGTTAGCGCCGGTTTCAGTTGCCAACAATCCGTTCTTGCCAGGTTTGCCGATCACGACCGCCGTTTGCGACGGTGTTGCCGTCGGGAACGCGACCATCGGAAATACCGTAGTAACTCCGCAGAGCCCGTCGTATGTGAACCTGGAGGCGGCCTGCTTCGGCACCCCGGGAAAAAACTTTCCCGATCCGAATAGCTTGCGGACCTTCGCGCCCGGCTTTGGCCAAATCTTCTCGCTACAGAACGTAGCCGATTCTGACTACAACGGGCTCCAATTTACTATCCGTCGCAACACAGGACCGCTCACTCTCGGGGTTTCCTACACCTACAGCCATTCGCTCGATGACTCGTCGGATCGATCCGATACCACGCTGGTCAATTCCTTCGATCTAGGCGCAAACAAGGCAAGTTCGAACTTCGACCAGCGTCATCTGCTGAACATCAGCTATGTGTACAAGCTTGATAGCTTCGTCGACAAACTCCGCTACTGGTTTTCGGATATCGGCTACGACAATTCCGCCCCTCAATCTGTGGCGATGCCGGAAAACGCCTCGGGCTGGGCGCACGCGATGAGGGATGGATGGGAACTGTCCGGGATCACACTCTTCCAATCGGGGACGCCTTTCAGCGTGATCAATGGGGGCAGTAGCACTGGCATCTCCGTGCTCGACAACGCCGGAGTAGCCAACGGGACCGGCGCCGGGTCTTACCCGGATGTGGTCGGAAATCCGTACAAAGCTGCACCTTTTGGTGGAAACAACTTCCAGAGTTTCGGTCCTATCCTGGGCAATCCGGCCGCATTCGTTGCTCCCGAGGGTCTTACATTCGGAAATGCCGGACGCAACTTCATGAACAACCCGGACCGGTTGAATTTTGATGTCGCTCTCCTGAAGCATTTCAAAATCACAGAAGGCAGCAATCTCGAGTTTCGCATGGAAGCCTTCAACGTTTTCAACCACACCCAGTTTCGCATTTATGACCCCGACAAAGGCAACACTGGCAGCAACACCATAACTTGCTACGGCGGTGCCGACAACTCCGCTGGAGACCTGAGTTGTCTCGCCGGGAACTCCTTCCTGCACCCGGTGGACGCTCATCGCCCCCGCACTATGCAATTCGGCCTGAAGTACAACTTCTAGATTGGGGAGACTTTCTGCGGAATCCTCCGTGGGCTTTGCACTCGCCGTGGGAGACCGGGAAGAAATCGAGTTTCCGGCTATTGCTCATGTGAAGCGTCAGGCGCTCGCCGCGGTCCGCTGCGATGAAGGGGTTGATGCTCAGGTGCGTGTTCTGTGAGGTCGGGGTTCTCGTTTGCTGGCCTGAGAGCAGGCGTCTTTCGTCGTACTCCTGGCAGACCCCAATGTCGTATCGAACGTCAGTCTCAAGCATGCTTCCAAGGGAGCAGCAAGGTTGATATACTGCTGCAGCTCTTCCAGCAAGCGCCGGACCGATGGCAACATTTTTCAACTCGGTAAGCCCAGGAGACAAGATGATGTTTAGGCCTGTGTTTATGACCCTCGCCCTAATCGCCGCCGCACTCACAAACTGTGCAGCAGCCGCGGTCACTTATCATGTAGGTTCCATTCAAGAAATCAGCCAGGGATGTGATGGGAGCGCGGAAGTGGAGCAAGCGGCCGATCCAACGCAAAGCAAGTATGTGTATGAGGCATGGATCGGGTGCGGAGGCATCGGCTTTGTTCGCTCGACTGACGGCGGGGTCAAGTTCTCGACGCCGATAACGATGCCGCAGACTCAGTCTGCGTTTTCCTGGGACCCTACGATTGCGGTCGGCCCCGATGGCACTTTGTATGTGGGGTATATGCTGGCCAGCAATTCGCAAATGTTCCCAGTTGTTGCTACGTCGTTTGATCATGGGGTTAGCTTCCCGCAGGTGACGCAGCTTTTGCCGCCCGATCAGAACAACTGGGGCGACCGTGTCTTCCTCGCGACCGCACCCGACGGCGCGGTGTATGCCACATGGGATTACGGCCCGTTTAGTTCGTACATACAGCTTCTTTGTGCGCAGGGAGGCAGTTGCTCTTATTCCTACGGCGACCTGAATGCGGTGGTGCAGAAGTCGACGGACCGGGGAATGACTTTCAGTGCCATGGTTCATGTAAGTCCCAATTTTCCCGGGGGCGGAGCCGAGGCCGCTCCCATGGTCGTGGAGTCGGGCGGCCAGATCGACACCTATTACCAGGCAGACCTCACTCTCAACCAGCAGAACTTCCAGTTAGCCCCCTGGGGCGGGCACTTCACTTCGTCCGTCGATGGCGGCGAAGAGTGGTCGAAGCCAATTTTCCTTACTTCCCACACGGGAAAAGTAGCGCTTGGCGTGTGGTGGATCGACGGTGCGATTGGCATCGATGCCGGCGACAATCTTTACGCAACCTGGGATACGCAGGGCAAGAACTCCGACGGCAGCCCGAACGACATCGGCTACCTCTCTTATTCGACCGACCACGGCCAACACTGGTCGACGCCCATCAAGCCCATCCCAGACAAGCTCAGTGTTCACACATCGTCGAAGTTGCTGGGGGTGCGAACGGAATCGCTTATGTCGCCTGGCTCTCCGACAGCGATTCACGCGGATACGCGCTTTATCTGCGGACGTTTTCCATCACAAAAGGATGGCTCACCCCGCCGGTGCGCATTTCGAGCGGGTTTGGGGCCAGCGGCGTGTGGCCCGGCGACACCTTTGGAATTTCGACCAGGAGCGCCAACAGTCTCGTCTTAAGCTGGGGCAGCGCGGTATCACCTGACGGCGAGTCCAACATCTACGCTGTGCCGGTTAAAGTGAGTTTCTAAGGTTCTAGCGGACATCTACGGCTGAATCATGCGCCGACTTGCTGCATTGTTCCATTGACATGCTTGGCAATTTTTCTTGGGGCTAGTTCTCTCTGTTCATGTTGACTTAGGCAAGGACTCGTTCGCTTCAGACCTGCAGCACGTCGCCATCCCGTGCCACCATCTGGTAGAGCACCGGGCTCACGATACGGCCCAGGAATAGCCGCGAGATGAGTCCTGCCACAATCACAATCGCAAACGGTTTCTGCGAATCCGAGCCTACGCCGGTGGAAAGCGCGGCGGGCAGAAGACCCAGACAAGCGACCAGCGCCGTCATCATAATTGGCCGGAGGCGGATCAGCGATCCGTCCAGCGTGGCTTGGCGAATGCCCTGCCCTTCGAGACGGAGCTTGTTGATATAGGAAACATCGATGATTGCAGTCTCTGCTGAGACGCCCATGAGCACGAGCAGGCCGAGAACGGAAGAGACGCTGAAGGTGGTGTGCGTGAGCTTAAGCGCCAGCAGCGCCCCAACCGGTTCAGTCATCACCACGCCGATGACCACGGTGACCGGAAACTTGAAATTGCCGTAGAGTGCGAACAGGATGATAAAGATCAGCAGAACAGCGAGCGGGCCGATCACCGCGAACTGCTCTCGTGCGGCAACGTATTCGCTGTATTCGCCGCCCCAGTCGAGCCGGTAGCCTTGCGGCAGTTTGACCGACGACTGCACCGCCTTCCGCGCCTCGTCCACGGCGCGAGCCAAGTCGCGGCCCTCGATGCTGAATTGGACTCCGATATAGCGCGAATTGTTTTCGCGATAGATGAATGACGCACCGTTGCCCTGATGAATGGTGGCCAGTTCGGAAATCGGAACTTGTTGCCCGGAAGGAGTCGGCACCAGCAAATTTCCGATGGCGTGCTCGCTGGAACGGTATTGCGGTTTCATGCGTACCACCAGATCAAACAACTGCTCGCCCTGAATCACTTGCGTGGCCGCCTGGCCCCCGACGCCGGCCTGGATCACGCCTTCGACATCGGACACATTGATTCCATAACGCGCGATCTTTTCGCGGTCCACGTCGATCTGCACGCTGGGTTGCCCCAGTTCGCGAACGACAGTGAGTTCGGTGAAGCCGGGCACTTGCTGAAGTAGCCGCTTGATTTCGACTGCTTTGTCTTCGAGCACTTGCAGGTCAGGTCCGAAGATTTTCACCGCGAGCGCGCTCTTCAATCCCGTAAGCGCTTCGTCCACGGCGTCTTCGGCTGGCTGCGTGAAATTGAAAATTACCCCCGGGTACGATTCCACCTTTTTCTGAATGTCTTTGGTCAGGTCAGCTTTATTGTGGATCGAGCTTTGCGACCACGTCGCATCCTTATATGGTTTCAACCCAACATAAAATTCGCAGTTGAAAAACCCGGTTGGATCGGTGCCGTCGTCAGGGCGAGCGAGTTCTGAGCCGACTTCGGTGACCATCGGGTAAGCCATCAGGATCTTACGAATTTGCGGAGCAAATTTGGCCGCCTCTTCGAAGGAGATCGTGTAGGGCATCGTGGCGCGAACCCACATCGCTCCTTCGTCGAGGTGAGGCATAAACTCGCCGCCGATGAAAGGAATCAAAAGAAGAGACGCTGCGAAAATGACTGTGGCCAGAAGCATCGTAAGATTCGGGCGATCCAGGCACCAGCGAAGCTCCGAAGCGTACTCGTCCTTTAACCATTCGTAGGCACGGTTCGTTTTTTCCTTCACACCTTTTGTGAACCAGTACGAGGCAAGCACGGGAACAAATGTGAGGGTGAAGATCAGCGAGCCCAGTAGGGCCCATGACATGGTTTCCGCCATCGGATGAAAAAGCTTGCCGGACGGGCCACTGAGCGCGTAGATGGGAATGTAGCCGGCGAGGATGACGGCGATGGAATAAAAAATGGGCCGGTCCACATCATGCGCCGCCGCGATAATCACTTCGTGAAGTTTGTACTCCTGCCCGTGGCGTATAGCCAGTTCGCGGTGGATGTTTTCCATCATCACGACGGTGCCGTCGATGATGATTCCAAAATCGATGGCCCCAATGGAAAGCAGGTTCGCCGGGATGCCGCGCGCATGCAGGAAAATGAAAGAAAAAAGCAGGCTCAGCGGAATGGTGAGCGCAACGATGATCGCAGCGCGCACGCTGACCAGAAAGAAAATCAGAACGATCAGGACCAGGGCCATGCCGAGCAGCAGATTGTGCTCCACGGTGTCGATGGTCACCTGCACCAGGTCGCTGCGGTCATAGTAGGGGCGGACTTTCACGTCGTGTGGCAGGAGGTCGCGGTTAATTTCCTTGGTCTTCTCTTCTACTCGCTTGAGGACGTTCTGCGTCTGCTCGCCGGTGAGCATGAGGATGACGCCTTCGACCCGGTCGTCATCGTTCTGAAAGCCAAATTCTCCAAGCCGGGGAGCGTGGCCGATGGTGACTTCGCCGACGTCGCGGATGCGTACCGGGACGCCATTGTTGTTGCCCACGACGATGTCGCCGATGTCTTCGGTCTTGGCCACGAGTCCAAGTCCGCGGACGTAGAAGAATTGCGAACCTTGCGAGTAAAAGCCGCCGCCGGCGTTGGCATTGTTGGCGGCCAGAGCATTGAGCACTTGCGGCACAGGAATGTGGTAGCTGTAAATCTTGGCGGGATCAAGCAGCACCTGGTATTGCATCACCGTGCCGCCGAATCCTGAATCGTCGGCCACCCCCGGCACTGACTTGTAGGCGCGCTCGATCACCCAGTCTTCGTAAGTCTTCAGCTCTTGCGGAGTGCGGTCCGGGCTCTCGATCACGTAGCGATAAACAAGGTTTGACGGGCTCGACAGCGGCGCCAGGCTGCCGGTCACGCCCGGTGGCAGGTTGGCAGTCGAGAGCCGTTCAAACACCACTTGCCGGGCGAAATAATTGTCCGTGCTGTCCTCGAACGTCATAATGACGTCGGACAAGCCATAGAGCGAGATCGAGCGCATGAACACCATTTGCGGCACGCCGTTCATTTGCAACTCGATTGGCAGCGTAACCAGGCGCTCGATTTCCTCTGCCGCGTGGCCCGGCCATTGCGTAATGACTTCGACCAGCGGCGGTGAAAGGTCGGGGTAAGCATCCACCGGCATGCGCTGAAATGAGATGGTGCCCAAAACCACCACGAGCATCGCCAACATGAGGACCAGGAAGCGCTGACGCAGAGCGAATTGAACGATGCGATGGATCATCTACGATTCTGTCTTTCAGCGCTGCAGCGAATTTTGAAATTGCAAGAAAAGGCTGCCGTCGCCGACCACATGGTCGGTCGCCTCCAACCCGGTGAGGATTTGCGTCTTTCCGTCCAGGCTCTCCCCGAGCGTAACGCCGCGCCTGGCGAACTGCCGTTGTCCAATCTGCAAATAAACGTAGGGCATGTTTTGATCGTCACGCAGCACCGAGGCGTTGGGGACGAACAGCGCGTTCGGAATCACCCCGGCTTGGACCTCCGCCGTTACGTACATTTCTTTCTTCAGACGCTCCCCGGGATTCGGGGCTTCAATGCGCGCCTGCAGCGTGCGTGTGTTCGGATCGAGCGCCGGAGAAATGTATTCGATCTTGCCGTGCACGGCGTCGGGATACGATTCATTGGCAATCGTCACCGGATCACCGACGTGAACGTAGGCCACATCGTTCTGGTAAATGTTGACGAGAATCCATACCGAACTCATGTCCGACAGCGTGAAACACTGCGTGGCGCCGGCTGCGAGCAATTGCCCGGCGGAGCACTGACGGTCCACTACTTCTCCAGCCACCGGCGAGTACAACGGGATTTCCGGTGACGGAGGCTTGGTGACAATCGTTTCCGGGTCGGCGATGCCAAGAACGCGAATCGCGTCGGCACTCGACTCGAAATCAGCTTGCGCCTGTGCGCGGTTCGATTGAGCTTGTTCGAGGTCGGCTTCGGCAATGGCGTGGTGCGCATAGAGGTCCTGGGCGCGGAGATAGAATTTTTCCGCAAGCTGGAAGGCGTCACGCGCCTTGATATAAGAGGAGCGCAGCAAGGAGTAGTCGGGGCTGGCCACATAGAGCAGCGCTTGTCCAGCGCGCACGTGCTCACCCTGAACAACCATGACACGGCTGACCGGCCCGCCCACTTGCGTGATCACAGGCGTAGTCTTGAAGTCGTTGTATTCAACCGCGCCAGTCAACCGCAGAATGCGCGCGAGCGGTCCTTGCTCGACCGTTAGCACCTGGATGTGAGCCATCTGTTCGGTGGGCAGCGAGAACAGCTCGGCCTTGGACTCTCGACTTTCCGCTGTCGAGAACGAAGTCATCTTGCTGGCCTGGTCTCCCGCTCCACTGCAACCGGCAAGCAGCAACGCCGCAGACAGCACCGCGCCGTTCATCCGCCGAGAGCGTCGTCCTCTCGCGACCAATCGGATGTCAGCTTCCGTGCGCATTTTCATGGCAGGTTCCTCGTTCCCACTGCTTGTTTCATTTGCTCGAGCGCCGTCATGTAAGAAGCCAGAGCCTGACGGTAGGCCAACTGAGAGGCCCGGTAAGTGCGTTCAGCGTCCAGAAAATCCAGCAAGCTCGCGGCCCCGCGCTTGTAGGCATACTCGCTGATGTCGCGCGAGTCTTGCGCCTGTTTCAGATATCCAGAAGTGTAAAGTTGGACGATTTCGTCATTGCTCTTGATCGCTTCGTAGGCGTTGCCAACGTCCGAAAGCACCGCATCACTGGCCGCCAGCTGCGATTCCTGCGCCTGAGTAAGAGCGTAGCCGGTGCGCGCGATTTCTCCTTGATTGCGATTGAATATCGGCAGTTCGAAACTGGCGAAGATCGATGCCGTATTCTGTCCCGCGGTGTGGGTGAAATCGAACGTGCCATTCACATCGACTTTGCCGTTGGCCTTAGCCAGCCGAATCTGGCTCTGGGCAGCGGTTACACCGAGCAGGGCAGCTTGAAAATCGGGACGCTGCTTGAGTGCCTTGGCTTGTAAATCTTCGAGGTTCGCTTTCAGTTGCTCATAAGCAAGGTCGCCGATAACGTCGAAGTTGGCCGGAACCGCGTCGTAGCCGAGGAACTGCCGCAAGCCGACCAGTGCTTGCGCTTTCGCCAAGCGGGCGGAGGATACATCCGTTTGAAACTGCAAAAGCTGTAGTTGGATCTTGAGGTAGTCACCTTCGCTGATGGCGCCCGCCTTGAACTGCGCTGCTGAAATGTCGACCGTACTCTGGAAGCTTTTCAAATCCTGCAGCGCGAACGCCAGCGTCGATTCGGCCAGTAGAACGCTGACGAACTGTTGACCCACGTTGAAGGCGAGCGTGCGCTCGGCGTCCGTGACTTGGGCGCGGGTAACCGCGGTCTGGTCGCGAGCGGCCTGCAGGCGGCTCTGCCGTTTATGGCCGCGCTCAAACAGATACGAGATGCCGAGGTCGAACTGCTGGGCCAGATCGAGGTCATCACTAGAAAAATCGCTCGGACTAAAGATGGGGATGAATTGCGCATCGCCTCCGAGGACAGGATTAGGGCGCAGGTTCGCGGTGATCTCCTGCGCCTGATTTTGAAAGATCATCGTGCGCGTGGCTTGCATTGCGTGGTTGTGGGCCAATGCCATATCGATGGCTTGATCCAAGCCAATCAGGGTTGTCGCTTGCCCGGCACTCGCCTGAACCGCGAGCAGCACGAAGACCGGCAAAATGACGAACCCGATAAGTTGTCGCCGGCACGCAGAAATCGCATCCGACCGATGGAGTCTGACGGGCACATTGCCGTGAAGGTGAAACGTCTTGGAGCGTCGTAAGTGCAATGCGATTCTCAAAATCTCGTGGACAACTTGCTGGGCCGCCAGCGTTTCCGCGAAACGCGACTAAACCTGGCTGGCCGTCAGTCTACAAAGTCACTGTGAGCGTTCTAATAAACTCGAATCACTTTTATGGAATAACGAGACTGCGGCAAGGAAATCTTAGAAAGTGGGAGGAGGGCGTACGTACAACTGGAAGGACACTAGAAAAGATCGGGGCTGTATCTGCAGCGGTGAAACGCGCAACCGTCGACGAAAGGCGGAGAAAAGAGTGACACACAAAACCATGGCTACGGCGGACTGAGCCATCAAGCAAGTGAGGCACAGCGTGGTGTTGGACGATTCCGTCCGCACTTGCGCACCGCCGTGCACATCCAACGACTGGAAACCGCAGAAATGCGCCGCTTGCCCAACCGTAGCGACCATGAGCAGGGCCACGCACAGGTGAGCCAGCCATTTCGCTCCACTCGTTCTGGCGAGGCTATTCATGATTTACCCACGGTTAGATGCAGCATAGCTCCAAACTGTGTAAACCCCGCAAGTTACGAGGGTTACCCGAACGATTCTAGCACTCGAATGCCTTTTCGACTGGAACGTTCTTTTGGCAGTGAATGCCTGAAGCGCTCGAGAAACAGCGAAGGCTTTTCGGTTCTTTCCCGGGTGGACTCGTTACGCGGCGGCGAGTCTCCGGGGATGACTGCTAGCGACGGAAGTCACGCTTTTCGGTTCGGTCTCGATCACGTCGTGGCTGAGAACTCGAGCCCTGATGCTATCGATGGTGGGAAACTTGGTGTCGACAGTCGTGCAATAAACGAACAGAAGAGCGCGTAGAAACCTACCCATTCCTAAGCAGGTGCGGAGATCAAGTAAGGCCAACATTTAAGCGGTCTCCACGAGAACATTCCGGGCCAGCTTTCTAACGCCGCTGTCGAAGAGTGTGGCACAACACCGCTTTTGAATGTCGCCAAACCGGAAGCAAATGTGGCGGTCCAGAAACGGTCTTATGGTCAGTAAGGGCCAACACTGGATCCTCGATAAACCGGAAGTTACTCAGGCTGAAATGCCGCTTCCGTCGATAAGTGGTGACTCATCCTCGGCGTCTCAGGGTCGAACTAAGACTGCTGCCCTAGCCGATCTCGCGCAGCCTATGCCGTCCGAGGCGGAGTCACCTTTGGCAATCTCATCTACTGCGCTTGTGCTTGTTGCGCCGGTTTTGACTCTACCGTCAGCTTCTTCATGTTGTCATCGGGAATTCGGTCGATCAGCAACGCGAATGGATCTATTCCTGCTTTCTCCGGCAACTGGGTTGTTGTGAACGTGAATGTGGAATTGCGTTGCATGATGTGCATCCGTTCGCGGTAGAGCGTTTCGCCGTATTTCTTCCCCCCTGCAGGTTTGGCGAATGCCCCGATGTCGATCCAGTCATCCACCGGCACTTCGGTTTCGTTGCCCTTGGCATCGGCTTTGAACTTCCGCGCTTCTACATTGATGGTGACGTCATATTTTCCATCCGTGCGCTTTTCGGCCGCGGCATCCAGAGTGCGATTCGAGAAAAGAGTTATATCTTCAAACAAGTCTTTGATCAGGTATTGCAGATTGGGTGGAGTTTCTTCGCGTAGCGCATCCACCAGAGCATAAGACGTGGGATACGGCGGAGGGGCGTAAGCGTACTGGTGAATGAGTTTGCGCAAGGCTCGATTGACGGCATCCTCGCCGATCATCTCCTTCATGTAATAGAGCACCACACT
>Ga0116223_10001618_pt1 | contig 22696 bp, 13 predicted proteins | sample Sb_taG_3_FD_90092 | JGI IMG/M metagenome (GOLD analysis project Ga0116223, IMG submission 90092) | Peat soil microbial communities from Weissenstadt, Germany - Sb_50d_a_PC metaG | ecosystem: Environmental > Terrestrial > Soil > Wetlands > Peat | place: Germany: Weissenstadt | collected 2010-09-21 | reverse complement strand
TGTGCGCCGCTCTCTCGAAGAGCCGTTGCGGCAGATCGTTGCCAACTCCGGCGAAGAAGGCGCTGTCGTCGTAGCCAAAGTCCTCGCATCCAAAGAGCAGAACTACGGATATAACGCCATTACCGGCGTCTTCGAGGATCTGGTGAAGGCCGGCGTCATCGACCCGACTAAGGTGACTCGCACGGCACTGCAGAACGCAGCCTCGATCGCCGGTCTACTTCTCACCACTGAAGCCCTGGTTGCCGAGCTTCCCGAGCCCAAGGCGGCGGCCCCGGCTGGGGGCTACAACGGCATGGACGGCGGTTACTAGGGCAGCCAAACACAGGCACCCAAACTTCCGCTAGTCTCATGGGTTGCTTCCGAATTGCGGCGAACTCGGGAGCGTATCCGTTGCATCGGAAATCGCGCCCTTGAGACTCGAGCTTTCCCGGTGAAGAAACAGATTATACCAATTGTGAACTGTAGCGCGTTGTCGCGTCACTGGAGTCCGTTGGCGAGTTGGCCTTCTCCGAAGGTATGGGATGGTGGAGCTTTTGCGATGCGCGGCCATGGCTTGCGGGCGGGTTTGTGTGGACGGGATTCGACTATCGCGGTGAGCCCTCGCCCTATCAATGGCCCAACATCAGCTCCCAGTACGGAATTATCGACACCTGCGGATTTCCCAAGAGGGGCCGGCCATTGGGCCTCCGCCGGATGGGTCGGATCCGTCAATCGGCAATCGACGTCGCATACCATCGGCCATTCCGGTGGTCTTGCATCGCGTTCAACGGTGAAGCGGTCCTGTGGGTAGCTGAAGGAGACGCCAACGCACCGCCGCACGCCGCGTTATGAAAGCCACGACCGCAGCGAATCAGCTAATCGATCCATGGGAAGCGGCTCGGTTGTTTCTCGCAACGCAAACTCCGGCGGCGCAATGAGGTAAACTTCGCCAAGGCTCTCAGCGATACAGACGCAGACCGTGGACTGCATGTACTCCTCATAGCGTATGGCCGCCAGCCAGATGTAGACCGCCAGAATCTCTGCGTCCACCGCGCTGCCAGGGTTATCGTCGACAGCAGGAAGCGGATTGACCTGGTCGGGGTTCTCGAAGACTGCCACACCCGTGAACGGCTTGGGTTTGCTGCGCAGAGTGAATCTTGCCGCCAGCAAGCGGGGACGTGCCCTCCTCAGAGCCTCAGCGGCAGCCCATTCCACAAAGGAATTGCCGAAGATCACGGCACCGTTGCCGCTCAGATAAAGCGCGCGAACAAACTCCCGCACCGCCGGGTCCCTGGCAACTTCCGGTGGGCAAAAGGGCGTCACGTCCACCTTGCGCAAATGATCGTATACGGAGTCTGCATCCGACAGGTCTTTGCGCATATTGTTCATTTCGTGAGAAAGAATCTCCCGGCAAGGATCCAATCTTGCATAGCTCAGCAGAATGGCGCGCGACGGCGCGGCTGACGGTACCTCCGCGAGGCACGCATCCACCAGGCTGCTCGCTCCATCAATCACCCACGATTCCCCCGGCGATTCTTCGGCGGAGCCTTCCCGTGGATTCGACGATCCACCAGCCTGGGCGACATTAGCAATCAAGCCGGTAAGCACGCCCTCCAGCCCACCCTGCGAAAGTCCTGGAGCCAGCGGCTGCAACTTCACGCGTCTGCCCATTCCGTGCCAATGACGCCAAGCCTCCGCCTCTTCCATCGGAAGAGATGCAGGAATGTCAATCACAATGGCGCGATTGCGCGGGTTGACCCGCCCGCCACTGGTCTGCATTGCTTGGCGATCAGCCTCGTCATAGACCGCCTGCACCGCCTGGCGCCACTGCTGAAACTGCGGCGAGCGGGCCAGCTGAGAGGAGTTCCGGATGGTTTGCTCCTCTGTCGAGAACTGCCATTGCCGGACGCCCATCTCGTTTTCAAGGCGAACCACATCGCGGAAGAGCGCGGCAGATTGGCCCGGACTGCGGCTGTTTACGTAAATGATGAGGCTCTCCGTCGACCGCCTTTCGTTGGGGAACAGGAAGTCCCACTCGCGAAGCTGCTGGTTGACAAAAGGGAGAAAGGTCAAAGGAAGCCGCTTGAGAACACCCTCCTGGAGCGCGTCCTGCAGTTTCTCCGGCAGTTTCTTTGACGCTTCCATCCATTGTCTCCTTCGGGCCGACGCTTTGGCGCCTTCAGCCGCGAAGCTCCGGCAGGCTTGTTCCCTGCGATTCCAGCGGGCGGCAGCCAAGCAAGGCGGCCAGGCTGGGGCAGAGATCGACTTGTCGGATCGGCCGCTCCACAATCGCGGGCTGGCCAACGCCGGCGCCCAAGGCCATTGCCCACGTGTCGCGTGTCGAGTCCTCGTCGGCGCGGTGATTGAAGAATCCGTTCGTGGAAGAGCCGTCGGGGTCGCGCCCGAACTCGGGCAGAATGAGGAAGGTGGTCTTGTCTCGATACTCGGGATTGGCCTCGATCTCCTGCCATAGCTGATACACAAGCCGGTCGGCCGTCCTGATTCCAGCCAGATGCATGGCGTAAGAACCAAAGTGCGCTACCTCCACGTCGGAGAACACAGTCACGAGCAGGCTGGGGGCGAACTTGCGCATGATTTCCCTGGTCATGAAGAAAGTGAGTTCGTCACCTGAAGTGGGTCCCCCACCGTGAACAAAGTCGGCGATGGCCGTTTCGATGGTGGTGCGCACCCGGGGATCGAGCTGGTCTGCCGCGTCAAATACGTTCCATCCCAGTCCCTCGTAATTGCTCCCCGCCATGGCGGTCTCCAGTTCCGCCTCAACTTTGTCGCGATCGGCCATGTCCCTGGTGCGGCCGTTGCGCAGCGCGTTCACAATCGCCATCAGCATGAGCTGCTTGGGAAAAACGACATTGGCTCCGAATTCTGGCCCGTAGTATGAGGCAGAGCTTGCGCCAATCCGACTGGTGAGCGCTTTGTTGCTGGCCACAAGCCACGTGTCTCCTGCTTCGGCGCGCAGATTCTTGCGGTACTGTTCAAACAGGGTCGGAGTTGCAGGGGCCTGGTTGCCCCAGTCGTCCACGCGCTGCCAGTTACCCGTGAGAATGCTCGAGATAGCGTTGAAGTGAGCAGTGACGCCGTCGTTGTGCGCATGCAGATAGAGCAACGAGTCCGGTCCGAGATCCGAGACCAGGTGAGGAATGTACTGCAATCCTTCAGGCGAAAAGCTTTCGGCCCGGCGGATGCCACCGACGATCGCCACTACGACCTTGTGTCCGGAACCTGGCGATTTCCGGTTCTGCGCGGCACGCGCTTCGGGAAGCATGGCTCCGGCGATGAGCAGGCCAGCCCCACTCAGAAATCTACGACGGGACGCATCCTGAGGAGACTCATCGCCTCGGAACAGCTTTGCGCCAGCACAGGCGTCAACGAGAGGGCCGTTCTCCATGACCACGCCTCCTCAGGGATCATTTCCTGAGGGTCCAGCTACAGACCGGATCTTCAATTGAAAGTGAACCAATTATATGCGGAGAATGAGCCCCAATCAATGCTTTTGACGGTATTAACTCAAGGCCAGATCGAGGAGTTTTCCGAGGTCGATCGCCGACATCGATTCGACGCCGCGAGGCAGACTCGGAGATACCACAACCGCTTGCTGGTGACCTTCAAACCAGGCGAGGAAGACCGATTGCGACGCCCCCGGCAGTCGCTGCTGATTGATCCAATGGTAGAAGGCGCCCATATCGGCATCGATGAGCGATCCCGTGAAATCCAGCTCCGGCGTGGGATTCGAGTTCGAAAGCAGCTCGCTCATCGGCCTTTGGCGCTGGCGTGGCGCGAAACGGACCAGCAAAGTGAGCGGTTGTGCCCGCCGCAGTGCCTCGCGCGCTGTCCACTGCGCAAAAGTGGTGCTGAAGATCTGCGTTCCAGATCCTTCGGTAAGGAGTTTTACTTGAAAACGGTCGAGGACGGGATCGCCGGCCTTTTCCATTCCCAGGTCGGAAGGCATCAACTCTGCGAGGTGCGTGCGCAATTCTTCAGGGCCCATGCCGGGACGCCTGATTTCCGCCTGCATGTTCTTGAGCAGCGCCGCGCGCGCGCCGTCGAGAGCTTTATAGGATACGCAGGTGATCAGGGGGCCGTGTTCGGCCGCATCACCGCCATCAACGTACCAATGTCCATAGGGTACGGGGTGAGCTTTAGCGCGCGAGCCAACTGCGGCGAGCAGAAGCTGAAGGCCATTTTCCGGAACCAGCTTGCCGAAGTAGGTCCCTTGCGCGCGAATGTCGCGGAAGAGAGGCGCATCGTAGGCGGCGACGCCCTGCCCGATGATGGCGATGCCGAGTCTTCGCACAGGCGGCTCGCTGGGCGGCAACGCTGCCAGCAACCGTGCGCCATATGCCGTGGCGGCGTCGCGAAAGGCGTCCTGCTGATGCGTAGTCCATAGATAGGCGGATTCCTGTTCCGCAAATCGCGCCGGCTGATTCACCCAATCGAAACGCTCGAGAGCCGGCGATAGAGTGATTTGCGCAAAGCCGCGAAACCAATCTTCAAGCTCCGCGGCGGTAAGAGAGCTGATGACCGTGAGTTCCTTTTCGATTGCAGAGCGTTCCGCTGGAAATTTGAAGTCGTAATCGATTGCTTCCCGCAGCAGGTTAGGCACGAAACTCACGGGCAGCTGCCGGATCGCCTCCAGGTGCGCGACGATCAGCATGCGCGCCTCCGGCGGGTACTTGGCAAACTCTTCGGGTTCGAGATGCAAAGGCTGCATGCGGCTTATAGCAATTCCTTGATCGGTTTTCCCTGCGCCAGCTGCGGCGAAAAGCCCATGATTGCGCCGAGACTCGGGACGAGGTCTATCGATTGCATGGGTTCGTCGTAGATCACTTTCTCGCGCACACCAATACCCAGCGCCATCATCCAGGTTGTGCGGCTGGCGGCGTCGCCGGTGCGGTGGTGTTGAAACCCATTCCCGCCGGCATCGTAGTCGGCATCGCGGCCAAAGTCCGGGAGAATGAAAAGCGTCGTGTTGTCCTTGTATTCCGGCTCGTTCTGTACGGCCGCCCAGAGTTCCCCGCATAGCCGGTCGGTACGCCGGATTCCTTCGATGTAGAGCGAATAGGCCCCGGAATGGGCAATATCCATGTCATGCATCGTGATCCAAAGCAGGCTGGGAGATTCCTCCTTCATCAACCGCTTCGCAATATAAACCGAAAGCTCATCGGGACTGGATAGCGTGCGCGCGTGCGCCATGAAGTCACTTACCGAGAGGCGCAGAATCTGGTCTAACTGGTTCAATTCGAACTCGCCGCCCTCCAACGTGGGCGTGTACAGCGGGTTCTCGTAGTTGTCGAGGAGCAGATGGTCCAGGCTGAGTCCCGAGCCGGAGCTAGCGGCTTGCAGCAGATGCTTGGGCAGGATGACTGTGGCTCCCAGCCCCGGCCCGTATGACCGGCAATCGCTCTCGCCAATGCGATTGAAACCATTGCTCGGCGCAACCACCCACGCGTCGGATGAGGGCCGCCGCAAATCCTTGCGAAAATACTCGAAAACGGTGGGGTGGTCCGGCGGAACGGCTGAGAAGTTATTGAGAGTTTCGTAGACTCCGGTGGCCAGGCTCGCTGTAGCCACGTAGTGTCCCAGGATTCCCTGATTGGTCACGTGGGTAAAGAAGCTGGACTGTGGAGCAAGTTCATTCAGAAGGTGAGGAATATTCTCCTGCCCCTGGGGCGCAAAGGTCTCCTGGTCTCGCGCGCCGCCGCCAAAAGTGATCACGATAACTTTGCGTTTCCTGCGCGATCCTTCGCCATGCACAAACGGACTGGCGCCGGTGAGAGTCGAGCCCAGAACAGCCCCCGTCGCCCCGCGCAGAAACTCGCGCCTGCTGAGGCTCAGACGCCGCGAGACATCGCCAGGACCCAGAGACCTGTTCACAACCTGCCTCCCAGTTCCACGCTTGAACAAGGCACCCCGAAGAAGACTCTGGCACGGTACGTGCTAAACGTGCCGTGCCAGAGTCTTCATCCTCTTAGTTGGTCATTTGTGAACTGTGAACCGCAAATCCTCTTTACGTTTGCGGTTCGCAGGACCTTAGAAATACGCTTTTCCCGAGAACTGAATCTGGCGGGGATTGAACGGAGCACCTCGGGTCGACCCGATTGCGCCGAAGGTAGCGCTTGTGTAGTCGCCCGAATTGGGGACCGCTATCACGCCGTTTCCGCCGAAGTTCGGTTGATTGAAGTTCGGATGGTTGGTGATGTTGTAGAACTCCGAGCGGAACGAAAGTGAGACCCTCTCTGTCAACTTGAAATTCTTGAACACCGAGAAATCAAGGCGATGGAATCCGGGTCCCGGAATCTGATCGCGCTTGAAGCCCAGCGCCGCGGCCCCGGTGACCTGAACACAATTGGGCGCCGAGCCTGCAATCGAGGTGGGAGCAGTTGGCGTTCCGCCCAGGAGGCAGGCTTGGGTAAAGGCAGCGGGGTTTCCGATCCAGAATGGATCATGAACGCCGCCGGCGCTCTTGATTTTGATGCCGAGCTGCGGGTTCTGGCCGGGAACCATAATGTCGTTGCAGCCTGGACCTGAGGCAACGCCGGTATGGCAGCCAAACCCCAGCGGCTGTCCGCCTTGCAACGTCAGGATCCAGTTGGTAGACCAGCCTCCCAAGACCTGGTCGGCAAGGCCTCCGTGGTTCATGAATTGCTTGCCTTTCCCAAAAGGCAATTCGTATCCGCCGCTGAAGTGAACGACCTGGCGGAGATCGAAGTCGGACAAAGAGTAGTCAAATTTTGGACCCAGACCCGGGATAGCAACAGCCCGGAGCGTGTCGGCGTTAGTTCCGTTCAGCAGATCGCCGGCATTCGACATCGCCTTTGACCAGGTGTAGGTGAACAGGAAGGTCAGGCCACTCGCAAATTGTTGCTGAAGGGTGGTTTGCAGGCCGTGATACGAACTTACGCCGATGTTCGCCTGATAGCTTCCGCCGCCGAAATCCGGGAATGGGTAACAGCTTTGCTTCGTCGGAGTAATTCCTCCGGAGAAGATTCCGTAGGTGCATCCGGCGCCGGTGGTGATACCGGCAGGCAGAATCTGGGTCACGTTGTGGTAGCCCATGCCGTGCTGCAGGTTGTTGTCGTGTGTGTACACATACGCCGCCGTCAACGCCAGCGAAGGCGTGACGGAGTACTGGAAGGAAAGGTTTGCGCCGTAGGCAGTCGGCGTCAGGTAGTTGAACTGCAGACCCTGCAGTCCCACGCCCTTGGCGTTCACAACGCCGGGCGTGAATTGTATACACGAGAAGCCGGACTCGACGACCGCGGTGCCGCCTGGTCCAGCCGTGGAGCAGCCCGAGAATGCGGTGTTGTAACTGACCGGCGCAACCTGGGAAACGATGGCCGCATGCGGATCAGAGGGATTCGCATTCACGCCGTATCCGAAGTTGAACACAAACGGATAGTTCTCGCCGATATTCGGTCCGTATCCCTGATTCTCAAACGAGTTGTAGAACATGCCGAAGCCGCCGCGCCCCACAAGCTTGCGCGCGATCTGGTAACTCAGGCCAAGGCGAGGAGAAAAATTGGTTTTTTGCGTCTGCAGGAGTCTATCTCCGTACTTGTTCGTCACGTCCAGGGTGATGCCATCCGCGGCCAGTAGATCAACCATGCCATAGCACCCGGTTCCGGAACAGGTGCCGTTTGTCGACAGCGTTCGATTGTCTTTGCCGCTGGCCGGAACGATGAACGTTGGACTGCCGAGCCCATACGCGGGCAACCCTGTGGGAACGAAGTTTGCCTGCCCCCCGTTGGTTTCATTGATCGGGCCGAAGTAATCCCAGCGGACGCCAAGATTCAACGTCATCTTCGAAGTCATCTTCCAATCGTCCTGGAAGTAGAGGGCAAGATACTTCTTCTCGTCGTAGGTTTTGTTGATGTTTGAGGCGGTAACGCTCTGCGAGCCGCCGGAATAACTATAGCCGTTGGGGTTCGGATTTCCGTTAATCGTCGCAGGCGCCGCGATGGGAGTCAGCAGGAACTGAGCTATGCCATTCACCGTCCCCTGGTTCGGAACATCCGTGTAAGTGCCGTTGTATTGGAAGGTGCCGTGCGATGCAACAGGCTGCAGAGTCGAGAATTTCGCGTTCTGGAACTCGAGACCAATCTTGAAGCTGTGCTTGCCATAAATGCGCGTGAAATCGTCTTGAACCTGGATGGTCGCCGTGGCTTCGTCGGAGGGCAGGTATTGGTTGCTGCCCAGCGTCTGCAAGCCGGTAATGACGACCTGGGTCAAGCCGCCATTATTGGCGAACTGGGGAATGCCCTGGATTCCGTATTGCGCAGGAATTCCCATCTGAGTGGAGACTGGTCCGGCGCGCGTGGTGTGCAGGTGGGCATAGCCCGCGCGTGCCTGGTTCACGACGTTAGGGCTGAAAATGTGCGTATACGCCGCCACCATCTGGGCCGACTTCGCGGTCTGGATGCCCTGCTGGAATGCGCCGCCATCGGCTACACCCTTAAACGGTCCCGGAATGAACTGCGGATCATCAGAGTAGCTAAAGCGTGCGAAGATCTGGTTTGCGTCGTTCGGGTTGAAGTCTTCGCGCGTATCGAATTGATTAGCGTGCTCAAACAAGGCCGGGCTGGCCTGGTAGACGTTGAGTATCGGAGAGCCCGCATTCGGCGTGGGATAAAGACTTAGAAGCTTCACGGCATTTTGATCGATGCGACTCGCCGGAAGCATGTTGAGGTCGGAACAGGCGGCAAGGGTAAAGGTCTTGGTGCCCGGGCCGCACAGGTTGCTGAATGGATCGCGCACCCAGCCGTCGGACCCGGAGTTGTTCGTCAAACCGGATACTGGATCGACCGCTCCGTTGGCTACGAATCGAGTCGTGCCGGGATCGAGAACCGTGCCACGCTGAACGCTGCGGCCCAAGATGTCATTCTTCGCGGCCCCGGAGTTCAGCGTAAGGACATCCTGCAGGTTTTGGAATTTGCTGTTTTGCTCAGCCTGCGTCGGCACGAGTGGGCTAACTGAGGTTCCCTGCACGCGGCGCGTGCCCTGATAGTCACCGAAGAAAAAGACTCTATTTTTGATGACCGGGCCGCCGATGGTCGCTCCGAACTGGTTGAGACGAAGTTCGCCCTTGTGCGGGGTCGTGGAGTTGTCCTCAAACCAATCGGCCGCATCCAGTTTGTCATTGCGGAAGAACTCCCACGCGTCGCCGTGCACAGAATTGGTGCCGGACTTGACTGTGGCGTTGAGGACCGCGCCTGCTGCCCGGCCGAGCTGCGCGCTGTAGTCGCTGGTCTGCACCTTGAATTCCTGAATTGCATCCGGCGGCGGAAGGATCACGTAGTTAGTGCCGTTGAGGAAGTCTACGTTGTCCGAGTTATTGTCGATGCCGTCAAGCAGGTAGTTATTCTGCGCGGGCCGCTCGCCATTGGCAGAGAAGGCGCCGGACGCCGCGTTGCCGCGCGTGTCCGCCTCCGGGGTCTGCATGCCTGCGCCAAGTTGCGCCAGAAACGTGAAATTGCGCCCATTGAGAGGAAGGTCATTTACCTGTTGCCTCCCAATCACCTGGCCCGTCGAAGCTTCCTCGGTTTGCAGCAACGGAGGAGCCTCAGTCACTTGTACCGTCTCTGAAGCCGTGCCCGGTTTCAGCGCCACGTTCACTTGCAGCGCCTGAGCAACCTCAACCGTCAAGTTTGTCTGCGTTGTCTTTGCAAAGCCGCTGGCGGTTACGCTAATTGTGTAGTGTCCAATTCGAACCGGTGAAAATGTATACACTCCCGTAGGACCTGAGCGCGTTTCCAAAGTGATGCCCTGATCCGTATTCACCAGCGACACCTGCGCGTTTGGTACCACGGCACCAGTTGAATCCGTAACCGTACCGGTAATCGAGCCTTCATCCACCTGGCCAAATGCGAATTGACCCGGCAGCAGAATGAAGGACACACACAGGAGAGCGATACCGTATATCGCTCTTCCCAAACCCATTCTTTTGCAGTCACGAAGCATCCGAATACCCTCCAGCGATTTTGCTTACAGTTCTGGTTTATGTTTTCCGGGGCAATAACGCGCTACAGAGACCGTTTACAGCAGACCGAGCGGAGAAGATGAATGTGTAAACGGTTACAGGTTTTTCGGAGGGAGCTTAGTACATTCGTAAGATTTTTGTCAACCAAAAGTTTGAGCAAGGCGCACAGGCGTATGAAGCTCGCACAAAGACCTTCCCGATGCATGGTCTCCTATTCTAAATAACTCCTGTTATTTCAGCTTCTTAGCCTATAGTCGCCGCCCGGAAATTGCGCGCCTGTGCCACGTTGGCTCCTGCCCGGCGGTTCGCGGTTCTCATCGGGGCATCGGCGGTTCGCGCCGACTGTCGAGCTTCCCGCTCCCGGCGGTGATATCGGTTCGCGCGAAAGGATGGAATTAGCCTGATGCTATGATGCGGACATCCTGATTCTTCCAGGAAAACCTTGGAATGTCGTCGCGCCGCAAGGACGGAAACCATCTCCTCACTCGCCGGGAAATTCTAAAAGGCATGGCGCTGACGCCGGTGGCCCTTCGCGCTGCACCACTCTTTGCGGGATCGCTCCTGCAAGGTCCTCCCAATTTGGCTTCGATTCGGCAAGCTGGTCTTCCCATCGCCGATCTCCGCCTGACACCCCACTATCCAGCGAAGTCTCCTCTTGCCGATATCCTCGCGCTCGTAACTCCCGGTTCTGACAGCTACATCACCGAGAAGTATGCCGATAAGATTGGTTCCGCGCTGAAGAAATGGAGCGATGCTCTCAAGGCGGCTCCGGCGGGGCTGACTGCCCTCGCCGAATCGCTCGACGACTCGATCGAGGCTTCCACGCTTGTGTCGGCCAAGGAGATTGTGCTGCGTTCCGACTATGGCATCCACTCCGTGCGGCGGCAATTCACGCCCGATCTGGTGCGCGGCCGCGACCGGTTCATCGAGAGCATGCGAAGTTGGCTGGCGGCGCCTCTTCAGATCGAGACTGCAGAATTCGAAATCTTCGCCATCCAGCAGATCGCCGGAGACCCTCTCGCTGTGCGTACTGAAATCCGCTACGACCTGGTGTCGACCCGGAGCGGTGCGCGCAAGGAAGAGCGTGTTGGCTCGTGGCGCACCGAGTGGGTCTGCACCGAACCCGGCGCCTGGAAAGCCCGCAAGTGGAAAGCGGGCGAGGAAATTGTCGCGACGGCGAAGGGTCCCGTATTTGTCGATGTCACGGCACAGGCCCTGGGCAAAACCGATTCCTACAACCGGCAATTGCTCCACGGCGCAGACTACTGGCGCACCGTGCTCGACGGCGCTATCGGGATGGACGTCTACTGCAACAACGGTGTCGCGGTGGGCGACTTCGACAATGACGGCTTCGATGATTTCTACGTCTGCCAACCCGCCGGTTTACCGAACCGGCTTTTTCATAATCGTGGGGACGGAACCTTCGAGGACGTGACGGAAAAGGCCGGCGTCGGGATTCTCGATAATACCGCCTGCGCGATTTTTGCGGATTTCGAGAACAAAGGGCACCAGGACCTTCTTGTCGTCTGCGGAACGGGACCTCTTCTCTACGTGAACCAGGGAAACGGCGAGTTCCGTTTCAAGCGCGACGCATTCCGTTTTGCGCGCCAGCCGCAAGGCACATTTACTCATGCCGCGGTTGCGGACTACGATCGCGACGGCCGGCTCGACGTGTACTTCTGCATGTACATGTACTACCTGGGCCTCGACCAGTATCACTATCCCGTGCCCTACTACGACGCCCGCGACGGTCCGCCAAACTGCCTCTTTCACAACGAGGGCGACGCGACATTTGTCGAGACGACCGAAGCCTCGGGCCTGAATCGGGACAACGACCGCTACACCTTTTCCTGCGCCTGGGGCGACGCCAATGGCAATGGCCTGCCCGACTTGTTTGTGTCCAACGACTTCGGAACTTCACAACTCTATCGCAACAACGGCGATGGGACTTTTACAGTGGTTTCCGCTAAGGCAGGCGTCGAAGGAGTTGGCGCAGGTATGGGCTGCTCCTGGTGCGATTTCGACAACGACGGCCGCCAGGATGTCTACGTTCCAAGCATGTGGGAGGCGGCCGGACAACGGGTCAGCGGGCAGCAGCAGTTTCATGCCGCGGCGCCTGAGCGCATCCGCGAACTTTATCGCCGCCACGCGCGCGGCAATGCCCTCTATCGCAACCGGGGAGACGGTACTTTCGAGAATGTCGGCCACCGTGCCGGGGTCGAGATGGGCCGCTGGTCGTGGTCCGCGGACTTCTTCGACTTCGACCACGATGGCTATTCGGACCTCTATGTTTCGAACGGCTATCTTTCCGGACCGGAGAGGTACGACCTGGCAAGCTTCTTCTGGAGGCAGGTTGTGGACAAGTCGCCGGAGAACTCAACCTCGGCCACGGACTACGAACGAGGATGGAACGCGATCAACGAGCTGGTGCGCTCCGACCGCACCTGGCACGGATATGCGCGCAACGTTCTGTTTGCCAATAACCACGACGGCACTTTCAGTGAGATCTCCGGCCCATCGGGCCTGGATTTTGCCGAGGACGACCGCACCTTCGCGCTTGCGGATATCGACCATGACGGACGTTTGGAGGTCATTCTGAAGAGCCGCAACGCCCCCCAACTGCGGATCCTGCACAACGGGATGCAGGAGATTGGCGACTCGATTTCGTTTCGCCTGCGCGGTACAAAGAGCAACCGCGACGCCATCGGCGCGGCAGTTACCGTCGAAACCGGCGAACTGCGCCAGACGAAGTTCCTCCAGGCGGGAACGGGATTCCTTGCCCAGCACAGCAAGGAATTGTTCTTTGGCCTCGGATCCCGCGGCGGCAAAATTCGCGCCACCATTCAATGGCCCAGCGGCCTCGTACAGCACTTTGACGATCTGCCTGCAAATCGCCGCATACAGATCGAGGAAGGTTCAAGCCCGTTCGTCGCTACGCGCTTCGCATCCCCGCAGGCAGACTACGTGCACGCCGGCCCATCGCCTGAACCGGAACAATTGCCCCAAGCGGTCGAAACCTGGCTCATCGAACCCTTGAAGGCGCCCGGGTTTTCGTTGCTCGATGCGGAACAGAACCCGCACGAACTCAAGTCGTACCAGGGCCGTTTTGTGCTCCTGAATTTCTGGTCCGCCGCAGGCGCGGAGTGCCTCGATCAACTTCGCCTGTTCCAGCAACGCAACCCGGCGCTGGCCGCGGCTTCGCTGGCTCCGCTCGCCGTCAATGTGGATAGCGCCAATGATCTTGCCGCAGCCCGTGCGCTCATCGAAAAGGAGCGCTTCTCCTTTCCAGTCCTTTTCGCGTCGCCCGAAGCCTCGGGCATTTATAACCTCATCTATCGCCACTTGTTCGACCGCCGCAGGAATCTCCCTCTGCCGGTCTCCTTCCTGCTCGAAAGCCAAGGCATGATCGTGAAGGTCTATCAGGGTCCCGTCGCGTTGGACCAGGTGCTCAATGACCTGAAATCCGTCCCATCGAATGCGGCCGAACGCATGCGCAAGGCGCTCCCCTTTGAGGGGCAGCTCGTTCAGGACGCATTCCGGCGCAACGATTTTACTTACGGTGTCGCCATGTTCCAGCATGGCTACCTCGACCAGGCCGCGGCGTCGTTTCTTGAGGTGATCGCAACCAGGCCCGACGACGCGGATGCGTATTACAATCTCGGTACTCTCCGGCTCGGGCAAAACGACTTCGCAAAGGCACGTCAATACCTTGAGGAGACTCTGCGGCTGAAGCCCGATTATCCCGAAGCGTGGAACAATCTCGGCATGATCGCCGCGCAAACAGGCCATGCGGATGAGGCAATTCGCGATTTTCAGAAATCGCTCGCTCAGCGCCCCGAATATGCAACCGCGCTTCTCAACCTGGGAAACGTCTATCGCCGGCAACAGGATTTTGAAAACGCGCAGAAATGCTTCGATCAGGCAATCCGTATTCAGCCTGACGATGCTGAAGTGAACTACAGCTTCGGAATGCTCTATGCGCAACAGGGGCGACTCGAGCAGGCCTCGGGCTATCTTGAAAAAGCCATTGCGCTGCGTCCCGATTATGCTGAAGCGTTGAACAACCTTGGTGTTCTCTTTGTCCGCGGTCAGGACTTTGTGCGGGCGGAGGAACAGTTCAAAGCCGGCATCCGCGTGGCGCCGCAGTATGATCAGCCTTACCTCAACCTGGCGCGTCTCTATGCCATGCAGAACGATCGGCAAAAGGCGCGTGAAGTGCTCCTCGACCTGCTGCGAGTGCAGCCCGGTGACGCCGCGGCAAAACAAGCTTTGGAGATGCTGCAATGACGCCATTCTCGCAAGCCTGCGCCACTATCGAATGCATGGAAGCGGCCGGCGTCCTCGTCGTTCTCGCGCCGGATCAAACCTGACTTTCTATAATGAACGCACCCCATGACTCTGCCACGCAGGCATTTCCTCGGTTCCTCTCTCGTCGCTCTGGGCGGTACTCTTCTCGATGCCCTCGCCACCCCAATCTGGAAGTGGCGAAATCCGATCGCGGTGGAAGCGGCAACGATCGCTCCAGATGCTTCTCCGGTCCAGTATTTCGATGTGGCCCAGCAAGCGGGATTGCATATTCCCAATGTGTGGGGCGGAATCAACCACAAGCGGCTCATCATCGAAACCAAGGGCAGCGGCATCGCCTTTTTCGATTACGACAACGACGGATGGCTCGACATCTACCTGACGAATGGCAGCCGATTGGATGCGCCTTGGCCTCCGGGCCAGGTCCCCACAACACAGCTCTACAAGAACAATCGTGACGGCACCTTCACCGATGTCTCGGAACAGTCGAGAATTGCGCGATCCGGCTGGCAGACCGGCGTCTGCGTGGGAGACTACGACAACGACGGCTGGGACGACCTGTTCGCTACTTTTTGGGGGCGAAACATCCTGTTTCATAACAACGGCGACGGCACGTTTACCGACGTATCGCGCAAGTCAGGTCTCTACCAGGAGAAGGGTCGCTGGGGAACAGGATGTACTTTTCTGGATTATGACCGTGACGGGCATCTCGATCTATTCGTCTGTAACTTCGTCAAACTCGATCCCGATAAGCCTCCATCCCTCGATGAAATGACCTTCTGCCAGTGGAAGGGCATTCCAACCATGTGCGGCCCTCGCGGTCTGCCCGGCGATACCAATATGCTCTACCACAACAACGGGGACGGCACATTCACTGACGTTTCCGAAAAGGCTGGCATCCTGAAGACAGGTTCGCGCTATTCCATTTCCGCAGTTTCCTACGATTTCGATAACGATGGCTGGCCCGATATCTACGTTGCGGTGGATTCGGAGCCAAGCATCATGTTCAAGAACAACCACGACGGCACCTTCACCGATGTGGCCGTCATGGCGGGATGCGCCTATAACGATGATGGCCAAGAGCAGGCGGGCATGGGTATCGGTGTGGCTGACTACGATTGTGACGGCTGGCTCGACATCTTCAAGACCAATTTCGTTGACGACACCTCCGATCTGTACCACAACAACGGAGACGGAACCTTCAGCGATCTATCCTCCAGTTCCGGGGTTGGTATCAACAATAGCTATGTGGCCTGGGGGTGCGGATTCGCAGACTATGACAACGATGGCTGGCCCGACATCATTCAGGTCAATGGACATGTCTATCCCGAAGTGGACAATTACAACATCAACGAGAGATTTAAGAATCCGCGCATCGTGTATAAGAACCTGGGCAATGGCCGCTTCAAAGACGTTTCGAAACAAATGGGGCCAGGTATCACTGCTCATTACTCAAGCCGTGGCGCGGCCTTTGGCGACTACGACAACGATGGCGGCATCGACGTCCTTGTCAACAACATGAACGATCTTCCGTCACTGCTCCACAATGTAGGCGGCAACAAGCAGAATTGGATCAAGATCAAGCTGATCGGCACAAAGTGCAACCGAACTGCGATTGGGGCGCGCGTGCGTGTAGTCATCGGGAAGCTTGCCCAGATCGACCAAGTGCACAGCGGCGGCAGCGTGATGTCGCAAAGCGACCTGCGGCTGCATTTCGGACTGGGCCGTGCGCAAACCGTCGATCTGATCGAAGTGAAATGGCCGACCACGCAGGCGCTCGAGCGCTTCACCGGAATCAAGGCAAACCAGATTCTCACCATTCGGGAGGGCAGTGGAATCATTTCGACTTTCAGACCGCGCCCATCCTGATTTAGCTGCAAAGGGCGCAAGATCCGCATACGCCGTCTCCGAGCAACCCGGACAGTTGCACATTATCAGTTGAGCTCCGGGAAAACAATTTCTATTTATCGGGCTTATGGCCTGGCAGCCTGGCCCGGCAAAACCACCAGGAACTGTTTCACTTCCTCCCGCTGGCGCTGGATTTCCGCGGCCTGTTCTCTGGCGATCGCATCGTGCAGTTGAAACTGCTCTCTTGCTTTGGCATTCTCTCCGGTGCGCTCGTAGGCGACCCCCAGCCGGTAATGCGCGTCGCTCAAGTCCGGGTTGGCTTCAATCGCCTTCAGATAAAGGCCAATGGCCTGCTCCCACTGCTTTTGGCCCGCGCTCAGGTTCCCAAGCTGCAAGTAGCCATCGGCGCATTTGGGATCGAGGCTCACTGCCCGGGTGAGCATGGATTTCAATCTATCCAGGAGCTGCGGGTCCTGTGCCTGGCCCTGCTGCTTCCAAAGGGCCATAGCATAGTAGTAAATGGCCAGTGAATTTGCGGGTTGCAGCTTCTCAAATCGCGCCAGCTTTTCCACCACGCATGGCAGGGGATCGGGCGCCGCAATCTCGATCTTCCCCATAAACAGATAAGGCTCTTCGCTCTCCGGATTCAGATCGGACGCCCGGCAGAGGTCCAGTGCGGCTTCGTCGTAGAGTGCGCCGGCAAACAGCGCCGCTCCACGCGCGGTGAGCATGCGAGCGGATTGCGGATAAAGCCTGGCCCCTTCGTCAAAAACTTCTTTTGCCTGCCATATGGCGCGATGAACCAGCAACTCCGAACCCCACGCAAAGTAGTTATCCTCGCTTGGGTTTTCGCTTGCCGCCTCCTGAAACTCGCGCACCGCCGACAGCGGATCGCCCAGCTTCTCGTCGAGTTCGCCTTCCATGCGGTGCAGATCCGCGTTCGGGTTGCGCGCCAGTAACCGGTGAACATGCTCCTGCGCCTGCGTGGCGTCACCGGCCATTTTGAGCGCCTGCGCCAGGTCATATTCGTTGTCGTAACTGGCAGCATCGGCCTGGTACGCGGCCTGCAAACGCGGAATCGCATCCTGATATCGGCCTGCCTGAACATAAAACCGCCCCAGCTTGTAATTTGCTTCGAAGCCTTTGGGATCTTTCGCCACCGTTGCGCGCAGTTCGCTTTCTGATCCCTCCAGTTCGGCTGCTCTGCCGTGCAAGCCGGCGGCCGCAGATTCCGTATTGCCGGATTTCAGATTCACTGCATCGCGCGTAAGCGCTTCACTGGTCCGCAAGCTCGAATCCGAACCGTGCCCTCCTGCAGCCGTCCAGTCAGTCACCGCGGCGATGGCAAAATCGGGGTTGTCGGCAAACTGCATCGCCTGGCTCGCATCCTGCGGCGCCGATGCTGATTGTGTTGCGCCGGCCCCGCCCAGTACCAGGTTGACCAGCGGCTGCTCACCGGGCGTGGACACGGTGACCGCAACCACCGCACTGCGCAGCGTTCGCGAGCTCGCCGTCAAGTTAAATGTGCCCGTCGCTACTTCGTTAAACGTGAAGCGCCCTGCCGCATCGGTGGCTGTTTCTCGTGAGGCCGGCAATCCTTCTTCTCGAAGGACCACTTGCGCATCGGCGACGGCCCTCCCAGCGGGATCGCGCACTATGCCATTCAACGTCGCGCCATTCGGCTGCTGTCCGCGCAACGCCGGCGCCAGCAGAAGCATTGCGGCGGTCGTGAACAGCAAAGTTGACTCGATGCACCGGAAGACCCGGATTGCCATCGCATGCCGTTCAGGCCATGCACCGCCGATCAATAATGTCAGGCCCGGCAGCTTGCAACTCCTTTCTGCATGCCCCAGCAATTCTCGCAGGAACGTGAGTGCCTCCTTCGCAGAGGCTTTCGACTCTGAGCGGCTTCAAACAGATTTTACGACCGCCCCACGGCGGCGAAAATCACTTGCCACCCATATCGGCTGCGTTTGCAGCTGCCGTCCCGCTGAACCGCATCCGCTTCCCGGTCAGTCCGCGTTTGGACCAACGCTCAGCAACAGGATGCCGTGCGAAGGCACGGTTTCAGAGTACGCGCCGTGCGCGAAGGCCACGTCCTGGTGCGTCCACAGGTTCCGCGCGTGGATCGGAGGGCTGGGAAGCTTCAAGTCCGCAGCCTCCACGGTCAATGTCCTCGGTCCATCGCTCAGGTTGATTACGCCCACTGCGACTCCGCCGTGCGCAAGCGGCTTCAGCCATGTTTCACTTTCAGCCGTCTGCACAACACGCGTCGCCTGCTTGCCCAGCGGGTCCTGATCAATGGCGATCACCTCGCGGTTTAGCAAAATGTCCTTCGTCGCCTGCGACATGTTCCGAATGTCATTTCCCGCCAGAAGCGGTGCTGCCAACAGGCTCCACAGGCTCATGTGCGTCTGGTATTCAGCAGTCGTCATGTGCCCGTTGCCGACTTCCAGCATATCCGGATCATTCCAGTGGCCGGGCCCGGCATAGGGAGCCGTCGCCATCTGGAGATGCGCATTACCGATCATGCTCGCCCACTCGTCGCGAATATCGTCTGTCGTGCGCCAAAGATTCCCGCCTACGTCGGGCCCCCACGTCTCCACGTGGCCCAGCCCGTATTCACAAAGGCTGAAGACGATAGGGCGCCCTGTTCCCTCGAGCGCTTCGCCCATCTCTTGATAAACGGCCTGAAGCTGATCGTTTTTGTAAATGCCGGCTGCGCTGCACCAGTCGTACTTTACGTAGTCAATCCCCCAGGCCGCGAAGGTTTCAGCATCCTGCTTCTCATGGCCATAGCTGCCCGGGTATGCTCCGCAGGTGCGCGGACCGGGCGAGGTGTAGATTCCCAGCTTCAGCCCCTTCGAATGCACATAGTCAGCCAGTGCCTTCATGTCGGGAAACTTGTGATTCGGCGGCAAATTTCCCTGTGCATCCCTCGTGGCTTCCCACGTATCGTCGATATTCACATAGATGTAGCCGGCGTCGCGCATGCCGTTCGTGACCATCTCGTCGGCGATCTGGCGCACCGTCGCATCGTCGATTTTTTCCGCAAAAAGGTTCCAGCTATTCCAGCCCATCGGTGGTGTTGTTGCCAGTCCGTTATAAGCAATCTTCTTGAGCAGTGGCGGAGAAATGTAGGCCGGTGTCGGAATGTCGTCCGCAGCCGTAGCAGGTTTGAATATAAGGCTGCGTTGGCGCCACACCAGGTGAAGGTCCTTCCCCACGAGTGTGCCGGTGGCCATCGTCCTTTGAGGATTCCAAGGCGCCATCAGCTGAAGTTGATCGCCCTTCACTGACCCCGTAATAGCACCCTGATAACCCAGAGTCTTCATGATCCCTGTGACATGATCTCCAGACTGCGTGAGCTGAAGGATGACCAGGTCCAACTCACCATCGGCCAGAGTTTTTTGCGATCCAGCCCATTTACCTGTAAATGATTGCCCCGACGCGCACGACGCTGCGGCCAGCAGCGCAGCCATGAAAACGGCGCGCAGCATCGCAGAACGAAAAATTCGATGGCACTCCCGGATTCCTTTCATGTACCTCCTTTGCCGCGCCGGATTGCACACTGGAAGACTGCCCGTCGACGGGCTTTCAAAATCAGGAGGATTGTAACCTATTTTCGTTTTCGCACCACCTTGAACTCCTCTCGAGCGTACCGGATATAAATGATCCTGCGGCCCCTGTTGTGATTCCCTGTTCCCGGGGAGACTCCAGCAAACCGAAGTTTCATCAGAGATGCAATTCGATCTAGCCAATCTTATGGCTATTTGGCATACTGCCGACATTACAGCCTTACTTCGCCGAGGCCGGCGCTTCCCATCGGGCCAGGAGATTACATCGGCTCAGTGCCTGCACTCACTACCCTGCCTCGGGCCCCAAGTGCAGAGTCGGCTGCAGTGCAGTTCGAAGAGAACTGAGATTCGCGGACATCCGCTGTTGGTGCCCCCAAGGCCGCGATTGGACAACGGAAATGACCGGTTCGACGAGCGAGCGAATAAAGAATTGCCCACTTCGCTTCAAATGCGACGCGAGGCGATTCAGGAAAGCGCGGCGAGGGGCTGCCCGTCTCCGCAGGTTGCTTGTTTGCAGTTTTGTTCTGTTGACCTGCTTACCCGCCCCGTCGCAGATTTCACCGGGCCCCCTGGCAAAACCGCATCAGGCCCTGACCGGAGACACGAATTGCATTCAATGCCACCAGGTTTCGACGCGTGCTCCATCGTTCAAGTGCATCGACTGTCACCGGGAAATTGCTGACGAATTGCAGCGCTATGCCGGATTGCATGCCACTTTTCCGAGATCGGGACCGTTGGGAGCGGCATGCGTCAAGTGCCACTCCGACCACAATGGAGTGGGTTTCCAGATGATCCACTGGGATCCGACGCCGCAGGGGTTCAATCACGCGGCGGCAGGGTTCGCGTTGGATGGCAAGCATACCGGCGTTAGCTGCCGCAATTGTCACAATATCCGTCACATTGCCGCTCCGGCACGCGCGCTGCTGACCGGCAAGGACCTGAACCACACGTGGATGGGCCTTTCGCCGAACTGCGCAACATGCCACGAAGACGCGCACCAGGGCCGCTTCGGCAGCGATTGCGCGCGCTGCCACAACACCAACGATTGGAAGGCTGCGACCGTCGACAAGACCGGCTTTGATCATTCGAAGACGCACTTCCCGTTGTCTGGCGCACACCGCACCGTAAAGTGCGAGAGCTGTCACACGCCCGGTCCAGATGGCCAGACTCGCTATGCGAGCCTGCCCTTCGCCAACTGTTCCGACTGTCACCGCGACTCACACAATGGAGCATTCAAACAGGGATGCGGTTCCTGCCACACCACGTTTAGCTGGACGAAGTCGCCCTTCGCCGAAACCTTCGATCATGCTGACAATGCGGACCCCGAAAACACCACTAGCTCGGGCACGCCCGCGGCCAATCCCAGGGAGAATCTCACCCCTACACTTTGAGCTTTATCAATACCAAGGCCACGAGTCAAGGCCGTTCAGCGCGTCCAGATGGGACGCCACAGAAAGATTTCTTCGTCAAGTGCGCTCATCACGTCTCGCCTGCCGCGACGCTTCACTCTGTCTGTTTGAACTAGAGAAGGGGTTCTCAACGTGGAGCGCCCGGAGAAGATGCACAAGCGGAGTTATTGCGGTATCCGCATATCACGGGTCGTGTATGAGCGCGTGGTCAATCGGCTGAAAGTCTGACAGTCTCAAAGCATGAATTGCCACTAGACCTTGGGCGTAGGTGTCACAGGCATCGAAGCCTTTTGTTCTAAGATCAAGTACTTTTCGCGAACGCTTTGATCGGCGAGACGCTTGTTCATATCCTCAGCACCTTTGCGAATGTCTTCTAATTTTCGGCGGAAGAAGCTCACGACTGTTCCCACACCAATCGCTACAATGAGCGTGCAATGAATGCCACCGACAAGGCGGACAATCGCCATCTTCGGCAAGTCTGTAATCAAAAACGGGATAAATTCCGAAGTGACAATGGCGTCCGTCCATGCAAACGATGCGCCCCACAGATAGGCAAGGCTGTAATAAACAAAGGAGAAAAGTAGCCCGAAGTACGCGTAAATTGTGCCGAAGACCGCTGCCACGATGAGAGCGCCCCACCGCGACATTAAGTAAGGATCTGATAAGAATCTTAGTATCTTCTCCCAAAGGTTCAATTGATTAAATAGGCTTTTAAGCTCATTGCTCGGTCCGACCTCGGGTGTTAAAGCATCAAGCGCATTTAGTGACTTCTGTAAGCCCGCAAATATCGCAAATCGATATTTTTGCCACCACACATCGGAAAAGAATAGAAGCTTTAAGACAAAGAAAATCTTCCTTGCCAATTGAGCTGCTACAACCGCAAGGCAAATGCACAGAATCCACCGATGCGTCGTAACGAGCAGAAGAATGCACCACAGGAGTGTAAAACTCCGGAACGGTCGCAAGAGGTAGCGCCACAGCGTCTCGCTCTTTTTCTTGGGTGTCTCTTTGTCTGCCGAAATGACGGGGGGCGTTGTCGTTGCAGCCTGAATCGTGACCGTTGGTGTCGCTGGAGGCGTCCCTCTTTGAGCGTTGAACCAAGCGTTCATCAGACGAAGAAGAAGAACAAAATTCCGGAGAAGATGCCAAAACAAAACAAATGGGAAGAAGTAAATATAAAGCAGGCTGAGGACCATCCTCCAAAAACCAGACCCAGCGAGCAGCGAAAATGTAATCAGTAGTAAAAAGAGGACGACCTCTGAGGTGGTCAGCTTGATGAGCCCGGACAGCTTGGTAACTAGAGCCGATTGAAACTCCAGGAACAGAACGGCGTGAAGCCACAAGAATAGCGCTAGGAAGAAAGTCGTCACCTTCCTTGCTCTATGGGCAGCCCTTATCGCCACAAATCTCTCCGTTTGGTGGAAGTATATCGAGCCAGTTTTTGCCCGGTCAATCGGACGGGTACCCGTGTCAAATTGGGTGGTGACCTACAGCACTGAGGCCGCAAAGACGCTATCTATCCGCGCTCAGTTTGTGCAGTGCGGTTTGGGATAAGAAGCCCCGAAAAGCCTTGCGCCAATTGA
>Ga0116223_10001613_pt1 | contig 22750 bp, 20 predicted proteins | sample Sb_taG_3_FD_90092 | JGI IMG/M metagenome (GOLD analysis project Ga0116223, IMG submission 90092) | Peat soil microbial communities from Weissenstadt, Germany - Sb_50d_a_PC metaG | ecosystem: Environmental > Terrestrial > Soil > Wetlands > Peat | place: Germany: Weissenstadt | collected 2010-09-21 | reverse complement strand
TCGAGTGCAGCCCGTCCACAACCCCATGACCCGGTTTTGGTGCAACGGCGAAAATCATTTCTCGCAGATGCCGCGCCCGACGCCGCATTTCGCCGGATTCATCGACTGGAATCAATGTTAAGCACGGGCTCACACCTTGTTACGCCACTGTGAAAATCGCGCACTTCCCGCAAGGGACGGGGCGTTTCGCGGCGAGAGAAAATTCTCCGACCGCTCACCCGCCGCCGCTACTTACCCTGGATTCCAGCCACTTCCCGCTTATTGGCAGTGATCGCAACTGCTACACAATCCAATGTTCCTCCGTTCGGATCTGAAGGAAGATTCAGTGTTGTCGTAAATTCAGTCGAGCTATAAGGCTGGGTCGCATCCGGCATCGCGACCGGCAGCTTGGAGCAGTAGAGTTTAGTGCCAGCGTCAAAGTGTGTATTTACGCCTTGAACTTTGATCACGCAGACTTTTCCCCATGCGCAAGAAGAACTAGATGAAGAGCCCACCAGCGTTATGTACGAAGGTGGAATCTGCTGAGGCTTTCCGACCGCGAATGGCTGTGTAAACAAGGAAGACCCAACACGCACCTCGGCCGCCCTGGGACCCGCTTCGGCAAATTCGCTGACTTTCAGTCTCGCAACTGCCTTAGTGCCATTTATTACCTGCACCTCGCCGAAGCTACCTTCGGGATAACCGAAGACAGAGATGCCCGAGCCAAATGAAGCCTCGACCCACCCAGCCACGAATATCCCGGGCGTTACGTCGAGCTCAATCTCCGCCGACTCGCCCGGCTGGACTTGATTCTTCGGCATCCGTAGGACAGGAGAAACAGGCTGAATCCACGACAGAGACAGAGCACTTGCGAACCTATCCTTCACTGGAACAACTCGATTTCCGTTGGCTTCGAGATGTTCGACGGTGCCCGAAACACTGAGTTGATATGTGCCGGGCGCAATGCCAACCGGCAGGAACTTAAGAACCCTTGCTGACAAATTGGAAGGGAGGGCACTCTCCGGGGCATCAAAAAACATAGGCGTTTGCCCTTGCGTTTGCATCGCAACGGTGACGTCTTCGAGACGGAAGTTCTGGCCGATGACGGGCGGGAATGCGCATTGCAAGAATCCAGAAGTTGTCGTGAGTCCAGTTCCGGCTTGGGGCAGGACAGCGCACGACGCCGGATATGGCTGGTGTATGCGCCTGTGCCACCGTAAAGCAGCAAACTGGCAGCAGGACTAGACAGACGCTTATGAGCAAGCGAAACTCTCTCATCACGAGCTTTCCAATCATTTGATCCTCCCTGACGATGTTTTTGGTCCCAAGGTTCCCCAATGATCGCCGCAATGATCAGACGCTACCGCCGAATGGGATGAAACGTAGGAGACTACCTTACAACAACAAGATCGCCGATGCGAGAAGAATGCTGTTCACGTCGCGAGACCTGCAAGGCGTTGACTAACCGAGCATAGATTAAGGTATAGCAACTCGGGCCCTTGCGAATGACCGCCATCACTTGCGTGATGCGGGTGCCGTGTTCCTTCGAACCCGTTCCAAGCCCGCCCATTTTGCGTTCGCGGCCTTACTCCTCTCTTTCCCCCCTCCCACCAGATCCGCAATCGTCGTATTCTCCAGAATCTTCGCCGCCGCATCCCTCACTTCCAGAAACACCTCATACAGCGCCCGATGCTCGGCATCCTTCGCGATCAGACTCCGCAACTGCTCCGCGTCCCCCATCGGCGCCAGCGGACCGTCAATCAGCCGGATAATGTCGCTCAGCGGAATCTCCGCCGGATCCCGCCGCAGCCGGTACCCACCCCGCGCCCCGCGCACGCTGTCCACAATGCGCGCATTCTTCATCTCCAGCAGGATCAACTCCAGAAACTTCTCCGGCAAATCGCTCTCTGCTGCGATGTCCCGGATCTTGATCGCTCCCTGATTGTGTCTCCGAGCCAGCGTCATCATCGCCTGCAACGCGTACAGACCTTTTTGCGAAATCTTCAATTCGCAGTCCTCCCGATTCGCCTAGATTGTGCCCGATTTCCCGCCCCTTGCCTACCGCTACTTTGACGGATCAAGACGCCGGAACCTAGCCCCGCAACCCCAAACCCATCGCACCGGTGACACATACATTCAACAAAAGTATTTGCGTCCAAACGGCGACGAGGCGAAAAAGAGCCAGCGCTACAGCCCGCGCGGATGTACGGTCGACATGCGCGCAGAACGCCACGATTTCACTGATTAACCGCTTCCTCGCAAGCAATCCCGCCTTCCACCAGCCTGTACACGCAGCGCCAGCGAAACCCGCCGGCGTCGTGCTTCCCGTACCCCCACACCCGAAGAGTGAGTATTTCGCCTTCGACTCCCGATGCCTCCACGAACACGTGGTCGTTTTCCCGCAGTTGAGGACGAAGGCCGACTGGCACAAGGTTGACGAGCAGCGGTTGGTCGATCACGGCCGGCTCCCGCGAATTGTCGGCGGCAAAAATCAATGCCCGCGACGTACGCTTGCTGAGATACTGCGTCACGATGATGGAGTCGTTCTGGGTCCAGGCCACCGCCGCTACTCCAACGTAGTCGCAGAGTTTGCGGGTGCGGCCGGTCGCCGTCTCCTCAAGGAATAACGAGTGAAACGTGCCGGCGAATTCGGTGAGAGGAGCCTCCCGATCGCTGTTCCGGACGACGAAACGCCCGTCCGGCGAAGGCAACCGGCCAGCCTTCGGAAACACCACCACTGGTGCGGCATAAGCCGCGATCCCCAAGGCGACCACGGCAAAAGCAGACACCACTCCCCGGAAAAATGGCTGTACCCGCATGAACGGCTCCTGCCGTCATTCGAACACAGCGCGCAGATTCTGCCGTGCCGCCACTCACACTGCCCGCGTTACCAAAGGTTCGCACCCCCGTAACCCTCACAACCTTTTCTTTGTGCTATACTCTCCTTGACGCTTTTTCCACGGTTTGCTCGTGACGCGGTGGTCCCACGTTGGATCAGATTCATCTCCGCCTTTCCTGCCCGCCGTTTAGTTCCAGCGCCAAATAAATCGAACCAAATGAGAGCGGCATGGAAGCTTCACGTGTGTAGTGTATCTGCGTGTATTTCGACAGGCCCCTCCAGAAAGAACAATCCAGAATGACTCCATTTACGGAACTGCCCTTGTCTCCTGCTTTGCAGCAGAAGCTCGCGGCAGCTCAATTCATCACCTTAACGCCGATCCAGGAGCAGGCAATTCCGCCCGCTCTCGAGGGAAAAGATGTAATCGGCACTGCCCAGACCGGAACTGGCAAGACACTCGCCTTCCTGATCCCGGTCATCGAGATGCTCCGCCGCGAGCCCGCGGCTCACGCCGGTGCGCTGGTGCTTTTGCCCACGCGCGAACTGGCCATGCAGGTCCACGAAGTGTATGAGAACCTGCGCACCAAGACCATGCCCAAAGCTGCGCTGGTCATCGGAGGCGTTTCCGAGAAAGCGCAGATCCAGGGTCTGCGCGCTGGCTCGTCCCTAATCATCGCGACTCCCGGACGCCTGCAGGATCTGACCGACCGCAAGTTCGCCGACCTGCGTCACATCAAGATTCTGGTGCTCGACGAAGCGGATCGCATGCTTGACATGGGATTTCTTCCAGCTATTCGCCGCATTCTTGCGGTGCTGCCCAGGACCCGTCAGACGCTGTGTTTCTCAGCGACGCTCGAGCAATCCGTCGCCGGCCTCGTTCACGAATATATGCGGGACCCTGTCCGAGTGGCTCTGGGTTCGGTCCTGAAGCCGGCCGAAAGCGTGGAACTGAAAGCCTACGAAGTCCGCCCCGGCGAAAAGCTCGACGTTTTGCGCAAACTTCTCTACGAAGAAAAAGGACAGACGCTGATCTTCACCCGCACCAAACGGGGCGCGCAGCGCCTTGCTCAGGAGTTGGTGAGAGACGGCTTCACCGCCGCCGTCATTCACGGCGACCGCACCCAATCGCAGCGCAACGGCGCGTTGGGAGGATTTCAGGAAGGCCGCTACCAGTTGCTGGTAGCCACCGACATCGCCTCTCGCGGCCTGCATTGCGACGATGTCGCCCACGTCATCAACTACGACCTGCCCAAGATGGCCGAGGACTTCATCCACCGCGTTGGCCGTACCGGACGCGCCGGATTGACAGGCCGTGCCACTACCCTGGCCGCCGGCGTCGAAGTCGTCGAACTCCGCAACATCGAGCGCACTCTTAAGTTGCGCATCGAACGCATGCAGATGGACCCCTCCGGCACAGCGCAGCCGCGGCGCTCGGTGCAAAACACGCTGGCCTCGCGAACACTTACCGCATTGCCAGGCGAAGTCTTTGTCTAGAAGCCGTCTAACGAATCGCTTTGGGAAGGGCACGGCTTCGAGTGGTTCCTGAATGACTCTTGCTTTGCGTTGGTTTTGAAAGGGCGCGGCTTTGGCTGCTGAGGGCGGTCTCAGTCCTAGGATAGAGAAAACGGAATCAAGGAAAGTCCGGGTGCCCCATTTCTCGCGTACTTTGCGAGAAGTGGGGCTTCTGATCCTCTCCCCTCTCACGAGAAATGGGGCCCGGAAGTACCTAGTGGTCGAGCTTGGCGAAGGGGATCGACACAACCGGCCCGGGTTCATCCTCCGCGCCGACGCGAAATAGCGCGGCCTGGGCCTCGGCGTGCTCCCGCAGTTCCTGCATCTCGTCGATGACGCCGCCTTCAGGTTTGTCCTGCTTGCGCTGGCTTCTGCGCTCGGCTTTGTCGCGCTGTTTTTGTTGCCGGGTTTGTTCTTTCTGGCGCTTAGTAAAAGTTGACCGTCCTCGTGGCATTCACAATTCCTCCATGTTCTTGGCTTGCTGTACTGGCCTTTCGGGCTGAAGATTCGCGTCCCGGCGGCAGACTCGTCGATGAGTCTGGGACGCTAGCTGCCACAGGGAACAGGCCCTCTCGATCTCTCAATCGCGAAGGCGCAAAATTGGCAATGGTCTTCGAGGTTAAGTATTTCAAGTATACCCTGTTTTGACCGTGTGGGGCGGACACTCCTATCCGCCGCTGATCTTGATGTTGATTTCGATTTGAGCCTAAGAGTCCAGCCCGAACTCGTCCGCCCCCGCGCAATCCCGCTTGCTAATCCCCCCCTTCTCGCGTACGATGGGATTTGTGCGTTAGACCGAGTCGGTCGTGAGCAGCACTCGCCTTCAACAGCCAGTATCCTGCCAGCAGTACCTCCGAATCCCTCCAGCGTAAATTGATTGACTAAAGGAACATCTAACACCATGGCAGAACAAGGAACAGTAAAGTGGTTCAATGACGCCAAAGGCTACGGCTTTATCAGCCGCCAGTCTGGCGAAGACGTTTTCGTGCATTTCTCTGCGATTCAAGCCGGCGGTTTCAAGAGCCTGCAAGAGGGCCAGACCGTGCAATTTGACGTGACCAAGGGCCCCAAAGGCTGGCAGGCTGAGAACGTCCAGCCGCTCTAAACCATCCCTTTATGCGAAAAGGCGATCTCCCTCGGGAGATCGCCTTTTCCTCTTTGCACTAGATTCCAGGATTTCTTTGGTGCCATCGAAGGGACTCGAACCCCCACACCGTTGCCGGTACATGGACCTGAACCATGCGCGTCTGCCAATTCCGCCACGATGGCAAGTGGACTTGCATTGCAGCAGCGACCGCCTCGATCGCCGTGTCAGGAAGACCTACATTTCTATTCTACAGACGCGAAGCCACGTGTCAAACCAGTGCCGTGACACGTTTTTCCTTTAGTGTCCTTAGTGGTGAACGGTTTTAGGATGGCCCGAAGCCGCTCCTACTCCAGCTTCGCGCTCATCGTGATCTTTGCGTTCAGCACCTTCGACACAGGACATCCCTTCTCCGCCGCCTCCGCATACTTCTGAAAAGTCGCCGCATCGGCGCCCGGTACCCTCCCCACGACATCAATGTGGCTCGCCGTAATCGTCCATCCCGAATCCAGCTTGTCGAGCGACAGCGTGACCGTAGTCGAAATGCTCTCCGGAGTCAGATTCGCCCCACCCAGTTGCGCCGACAGCGCCATCGAAAAACATCCCGCATGCGCCGCCGCAATCAACTCTTCGGGATTCGTCCCTGGCGCATTCTCGAACCGCGTCGTGAAGGAGTACTGCGTATTGTTCAGCACCCCACCCGGAGCCGAAATCGTCCCCTTCCCATCCTTCAGCCCACCCTTCCAAACCGCGCTAGCCTTGCGTTGCATAGTCGTCTCCTAGTTATGATTTCCCAAGCTCGCCCCAATTGTAGACGGAACCCAGCAGACCTGTCAGGACGACGCATCCGCCAATCGCAAATCGTTCGCGATCGTGTGCACCACACATCCACGGCGCCGCAACGCGGAGTCCGAGTTCCCGGACTCCGCGCCCGAGCGTTGCGTCTACGTTAGAAGGCCCACCGCAGCGAGAACTGAATGAGCCGTGGGTTGCCGTTGGTTTGCACAATCTTGCCGAATGGGCTGTTCCCAGGGTTCGCCACATACTGTTCGATGTCGGTCACGGTGGGATCCGCGAAGTTGGTGTGGTTCCAGATATTGAAGAAATCCGCAGCGAAACGGACTTCCTGCCGCTCTCCGATTTTGAAGTGCTTCAGGAAAGACACATCCCAGTTCTGCTGGAATGGCCCGTGATAAAGGTTGCGCCCCAAGTCTCCAAAGCCGGTCGTGCAAAAATTGGGATCGGAGAGGCACTGCGTGGGATACAGCTGCGGTGCCGGCGTGAAGGCCGCCGGATTCAAATAGCCATTGGCCACGCGCTGGTGAAGATCGCCGCCGGACAATCCGTTGGCAATGGTTGCCCCGGGAGCCAGGCTTGCGCCCAGCAGCGGAGTGCTGCCTTGCCCCAGAAAGGCCGTACCCGCGCTGGAATCGAAGATGGAGAACGGCAGGCCCGACTGGAAGATGGTGACGCCGCTGACCTGCCATCCGCCGAGCGCGGCCTTCTTGGCCCCCGTGGCATGCGCGAAAAACGGAAGGTCGTACGCATAGCTGACTGCGAGCCGGTGCGGCCGGTTGAAGTCCGAGATTCCCCGCGACGCGTTGATGTTGCTCTGATCGTTGTAGGCGGTGTTAAAGGCGGTGTTCCCGGTCGAAGTGGCATCAATGTTCTTCGAGAACGTATACGCCGCTTGAAAGTACCCTTGGCTCCATCGCCGCGACAACGTCGTCTGCAGTGCATGATAGATCGAGTAGGCGTCATTGGCGAAAATCTGGTAGCCGCTGTAACCGTTCAGTCCCGGCGTCGGCGTGCGCGCGATTGCGTTCGACAACGTGTTGTTGGTGATCGTGTAGTTGTTGTTGCTGGTATCGGTGACCGTGAACGGATTGGCCGGACTGGCGTTCACCGACTGGATCGCATCACGCGTTTCGCGCAAGTGGATTCCTCGCGTGCCCACGTATCCCGCTTCCAGCACCCAGTGCCTACCCAATTCGCGCTGCAGCGTCAGATTCCATTGTTGGGTGTTTGGGACGACGAAATGACGCGGCACTTCCAGCACAAACAGGTTCTGCGTACTGTTCACACCCGGCCCGGTGCATCCGCCGTAAGTAGCCGCGCCATTCGTGTCCGGGAAGGCCGTCAGTTGGGCCAGGCAAGGCAACCACGCCCCTGACAGCGTCCCCGCCGCTGGCACAGCGTTAGGATTCGTCGCCGGCGTCCCGGTGAAGAAGTCCGACATGGTGAACCCCGGCGTCTGTCCAAAAAAAACAATCGGGACAAACGGCGCCTGGAAGCTCAACTGGTCCACCGCGCCCACGTCCTCGCGCACATAATAGATGCCGTAGCCTCCACGCACCGTTGTGGTGTGGCGTCCCAGCACATCCCAGGCGAACCCAACCCGCGGGCCCCACCCAGTCGAAACGCTATTCTTGAACGTCGATCCCGCCGCGTTCCCCGTCAACCCAGAAACGCCAAGTTTGCTGACGCAACTAGGATAAATAAACGGATACGTCCCCGACTTGGTCAGGTCCGACTCGATGTTGCCAATGTGGCAATCCCCGTCAGTCCAGGCGCCCAGGAATTCCGTGCGCAGTCCCAGGTTCACCGTCAGACTCGAAGTCGCCTTCCAGTCGTCCTGCGCAAAGATCGCCGAATTATTCTGCCGGTACTTGTGGTTGTAAACGCCGCCTCCACCGAAGCTGAACTCCGGCGTCCCGCCCACGAAGTTTCCGAAATCGCTCACCGTCGTGTTCGTGAAAAATAGCTGGCCGTTGAAGACTTGCGGAAACAGTTTATCCAGACTAGCGCGGATGTACTGCCCCCCAACCGTATAAGTGTGCGCGCCCCGGACCCAACTCAGGTTGTCGACCAAGTTGTAATTGTTCTGCGTTTGGGATTGGTTGGCCTGCGGAGTCGGACCGAACTGAAATCCGGACGTCGCAAATGTGAATTTGTAAATGCTGTTGGTCAGATTGTCGGTGGGCCGGTTGATCCCAGCGTCGGTAACTGTCACCGGGTTTACGTTCGTCGCGTTGTTGTTGATGTGAACCAGCCCAAAACGGATGTCATTGACCAGCCGCGCAGAAAATACGTGCGTCTCCGAAATGATGAACAGCCGGTCATGAATGGGAAGTTGATACGGGAAGTTCAGGTCCGTACCGCTGGCGGCCGCACCCAGCGAGGCCTGCAGACCTCCGGCGCCGAATGGAATGTCCTGCTCAGAGTTGGAGAAGAAGAAGCGCGCGGCAACTACGTCCCTGGAGTCGTGGAAGTCGCGGTCCCAGTTGGCGGTGAGCTGGTCGTCGGTAAATTTGCCCGGCTTGCTCACCGTGAATTGCACCAGTGTGCCCGCCGTCGTCCCGGCTGGAACATTGCTGGGCAGCGGGAACAAATACCCATTGGCCGGCGCGCCAAACTGATTGCTCTGAAACGCCAGCAGCGACGCCGCCACCGGATCGGCGCTGGCCACCTTGAAGCCCGCCGCCAGGCTCGCCTCTGCCGCCGGGGTGGTGCCGCGATCAGCCGCGGGAACATACGGAATAAATGTACTGATCAGCGTTCCCGGAGAATCACCGCTCCGTTGCCGCGTCCCTTGATAGTTCGCGAAGAAGAATCCCAGCTTGCCGCTCTTGCCCACAGGTCCGCCCAGACTGCCTCCGAAAATGTTTTGTTGGATCACCGGGCGCGGCGACCCGCTTCCCTTCAGGAAGTACTCGTTCGCGTCCAGGACAGTATTGCGAAAGAACTCATAAGCGTCGCCATGAAGAACGTTGGTCCCCGATTTCAGGATCGCGTTGATGTTGCCCCCGCCGTTGCGCCCCTGGCTGGCGTCGTAGAGCGACGTCTGCACCTTGAATTCCTGGATAACATCGGGATTGGGCAGCGGCGTGTTGGTCAGTTCCGCGACGTTGTAGTCGGTGGCACTGATGCCTTCGATCAGGTAATTATTGTTGTCTTCGCGCTGTCCGTTCACTTCGATGCGCACTGAGCCGCGCCCCAGCTGGGCCGCTGCGTTGAGCTCGCTCTGCGCACCCGTCGAAAGCGTCAACAACTGCTGGAAGTTCTGTGTAGCCAGCGGCAGCGCCCGGATGGTGGCGCTCTCGATCGCCTGCCCCGTGGTCGCGTCGCTTGTATCCACGGCCTGCACCTCTGCCTCGACTTCAATCTTCTGCTGCACCGCTTTCGTGGAGAGCTTGGCAATCATGCGTGTCGTCTCGGTGACGCGCACCACGATGTTCGGAAACCTCCCCTCCGCGAACCCTGCGCTCTCGATGCTCACCGCATACGTCCCAACCGGCAGCAGCGGCGCCGTAAACGTCCCGTCGGCCGCTGTCTTCAGCGTCCGTTCCAGCACGCTTGTGTCCTGATTTGTTATGCGCACGTCGGCGTTGGCGATAAAGGCCCCGCTCGGATCCTGCACCGTCCCCGTGATCGCCCCGGTGGCTCCGCCCTGCGCGAAGGCCTGGGCGGCAAAGCCGATCGCAATGAAAATGAGTAGAACTACCCTGATCGAGTAACGTGGCATGATCTTTCTCCCTGTTCCTGAAACTGCCAGCTTGATTGTGATTATTGAGAAATTGAGAACTCAGGACGTCGACAACAACCGGCAACGCACACCGCGGCATCCGCCTGCCGCGTCGCGTCGCACATATCAACAAAGGACATTTCGTCTTCAGTCATCGCTATTTTGGGTACAGCGCTGCCTGCGAAAATTTGTGTGGAATTGCGAAGAGCTTACCGAATGAGGGCGACCGTTTGCAAGAACAGATTCAGCACGGTGGTAACGCCTTGGTTTCCTTGCGGCCGCATGCTTCCAGCCCGGTATCGCCTATCCTTCTCTGGAATTCCGCTACCGGTCGAGAACATCGCGCTGAGAAATCACATACGCGCGCACAAGCCGCCAAAGATTCACCTATCGTAAGGCCGCTCGCCTCTCCGAATCTCACTTCGAGGTCGTGAGCCATCCCGGCTCCAAAACATGTTCGTCTTGGAAGCGCCGCAACCGCGCGGCCAGAATCGCGGCGCGTCCCAAGTACCCCACCACTTTCCGTTCGTCGGCGCGATCCACCACCGGCAACCGTCCAATGTCGAAGCGCAAAAGCTTCGCCGCCGCCTCCGACACCAGTTCATCCGGATACGTCACCACGAGGTGAGTCTTGCCCGCCTCCTGCACCGTCATCCCGCCGGAAGAATCTTTATCCAGCGCGCGCAGAATGTCGCCCCGCGTAACGATCCCCGCCAGCATTCCCGCCGCATCCAGGACCAGCAACGCTTCGTGCCGCGCCATGGCCGGATCGCGACGCGCAATCCGTTCCGCCAGTGCTCCCACCTTCGTATCCGCCGGAATGACGGGCGCCTCCTTCTCCATCGTTTCGCCGACCGTAGCCTGCGTGAGCGCGTCCGCTTCATAGTCCTGATGCACGCGCAGTCCGCGCCGCGCCAGCTTCTCCGTCATGATCGAGCTGTTAGGCATGAACAGCATCGCGATCCCATCCGCAATCACCGCTACCAGCATCAACGGCAATACCGAGTTGTAATCCCGCGTAATCTCAAACGCGAAAATGATGAAGGAAAAAGTCGCCCGCGACGCCGCCCCAAACACCGCTCCCATCGCCACCAACGCAAACGCGCCTGGGGAAAGATGCGCCGTCGGAAACAGATAATTCCCGACCATGGCAAACAGCCCGCCCAGCGCCGCGCTCCACAAGAACGTCGGAGCCAGCAGCCCGCCCGACGTTCCCGATCCCAGCGACAGCACCAGCGCCACAAACTTTGCCACCATCACAATCAGCAGAATCTTCCACACCAGCTGCCCGTTCAAAATGTCTCCGATCGTGTCGTACCCCACTCCAAACACACGCGGAACAAAGAATCCGATCAGCCCCAACCCCAGCGCTCCAATTGCCGGCCACCACAATTCGTCGAACGGAAGTTTCTCGAACAGGTCTTCCACCCAATAAAGCGTTTTGCTCAGCCCCACTGCGGCCAGCCCGCAGACGAGACCTAGCACCAGGTAAAACGGCAATGCATGCGGAATTCCGAAGTCCATGGTCGCCACGTGAAACATCGGCCCCGGCCCCAACAACTGCATGTGCACCACAGCGGCCAGCGTGCTGGCAACCACCAGCGGAATGAACGACCGCGACTTGAATTCAAAAAGCAACAACTCAATCGCCAGAATCACTCCGGCAATAGGAGTGTTGAACGTCGCCGACATTCCCGCCGCGGCTCCGCAAGCCAGCAGCACCTTCCTCTCGACCGCAGTCGTGTGCAATACCTGCCCCACCAGCGACCCAATCGCGCCCCCCGTCTGAATGATCGGCCCTTCCGCGCCAAACGGGCCGCCCGTGCCGATCGCGATCGCCGCGGAAATCGGCTTCAGCAGTGCGACCCGCGGCTCAATGCGGCTGCGGTTAGCCAACACCGCTTCCATCGCCTCCGGAATGCCGTGCCCCTTGATCTTCGACGACCCGTACTTCGCCATCACTCCAACAATCAGCCCGCCAATCACCGGAACCAATATGACCCAAGGCCCAAGCTGATGGACTCGTACGCTGGCGAAATCAGCCGACCAGCGATGGAAGAAGAAGAGATTGGTGAACAGCTCGATAAGCTTGTACAGAACGTAAGCCACAACGCCCGCCACCAGCCCAACCCCCGCCGCCAGAAATGAAACCAGCACAATACGAAATTGCGCCGGTTGCGAAAGGGAAAACAAGGGAATACCAGGCGTGGAATCCGCCCCGTGCTGATTGCTCCGTTCTGCTGGATGGCCGTCATTCATATTTGTGATTTACGGTGGTGCAGCGCTTCAAGCGCTGCGATCACCGCCGTCATGAATCTCGGCTTTAGCCCCCGCGAGACTTGCCTCCAGTTCGCTTTGCCCTTAACTCTCGTCCAGATCATCCTGCCTCCGCGCCGCATCCTTCTCCCCCTGCATCAGCCGCCGCAGTGCCGCCACCAAACTCGGCGCCGCGCTGCGCAATTCGTCATGATGATGCAGCGCCAACTCTCCCAGCACGCGCTCCCCTTTCGGCGTAAGCGCCAGCAATACCTCGCGCCGGTCGTCCTGCCCACGCTCTCGCCGCACGTATCCCCCGGACTCCAGCCGGTTGATCAACTCCACCGCGCTGTGATGCTGAATCTGCATCCGGTCCGCCAGTTCCCGGATGCGCGGCCGCACTCCCTGTGGTATCCCCTTGATGGCCAGCATGAGCTGGTACTGCCCACGCTCGAGCCCCGCCCCCTGTACCGCGTGCTCGCTGAAATGCAGAAACTTTCGAATCTGATACCGGAACTCGGCCAACGCTTGATAATCCGACAGGGTGAGCCTCTTCATGCCGCCGATTGTATCGTGTCGCGATAGTCTATGTTAAGTATATCGTATAACGATATATAGAGAAATCAAACGGACTTGTTATCCTGCGCGAAGTCGAAGGATCCCTACCCCACGTAACCGCTCCCAACCACCGAGCCCCATCTCCCCGCGTTCGTTGCGAGAAGTGGCAATTTCCTCGCCTCGGATTTCCTTCGTGTACCTTCGTGCCCTTCGTGGTGAAGGCCTTTGGCAGACAGCACCACTCCGCTAGCCCCAACTAGCCTCTTTCCTCCCCATCCATTTAGAATCCTTAGTCCACAGAGGAGATCCCCCACCGTGATCCCGCGCTACACCCGCCCTGAGATGGCCCGCATCTGGAGCGACGAAAACCGCTTCCGCACCTGGCTGGCCGTCGAAGTCGCCGCCACCGAAACTCTCGCCGAGGCCGGCCTCGTCCCTAAAGACGCAGCCCACGCCATCCGCGAACGCGCCGACTTCCGCGTCGAGCGCATCCACGAAATCGAAGCCGAGGTCCGCCACGACGTCATCGCCTTCACTACCGCCGTCGCCGAAATCGTCGGCCCGCACGCCCGCTGGTTCCACTACGGACTCACCTCCAACGACGTAGTCGACACCGCGCAGGCCCTGCTCATCCGCCAGTCTTCGCAAGTGATCGCGCAAGACCTCGAGCGTCTCTCCGAGGTCCTCGAGCGCCGCGCCTGGGAGTTCAAAGACACACCCATGGTCGGACGCACGCACGGCGTCCACGCCGAGCCCATCACCTTCGGCTTCAAACTCGCCAACTGGTATTCCGAAACCCAGCGCAACATCGCGCGTTTCATGGCCGCCGCCGAAGACATGCGCGTCGGCAAATTCTCCGGCGCCGTCGGAGTCTTCGCCCACCTCACGCCCGAACTCGAAGAAAAGATCTGTGCCCGCCTGGGATTGAAAGCCGCTGCAGTTTCGTCGCAAGTGATTCAGCGCGACCGCCACGCTCACTATCTCGGCACGTTAGCCGTGATCGCATCCACGTTAGACAAAATCGCCACCGAGATTCGCCACCTGCAGCGCACCGAAGTCCGCGAAGCCGAGGAGTTCTTCAGCGAAAAGCAAAAAGGATCCTCCGCCATGCCGCACAAGCGCAATCCCGTCACCTTCGAGCAGATCAGCGGCCTGGCCCGCGTCGTCCGCAGCAACGCGCAAGCGGGCCTCGAAAACGTTGCCCTCTGGCACGAGCGCGACATCTCGCACTCCTCCGTCGAGCGCGTCATCCTCCCCGACTCGACCACGCTGGCCGACTATCTCTTGACCAAGACCACCAACCTCATCGACACCATGTTCGTTTACCCCGACCGCATGCGCGCCAACCTCGAGAGCACGCACGGCCTGATCTTCAGCGGCCAACTTCTGCTCGACCTGGTCGAGCACGGCGTCAGCCGCGAAGACGCCTACCGCATAGTCCAATCCCACGCCATGCGCGCCTGGAAAGAAGACCTCGACTTCCACGAGCTAGTCCTAGCCGACAAAGAAATCACGAGCAAAGTCCCGCGCCAGCAAATCGAACACGCCTTCGACCTCCCGCGCCAACTGAAAAATGTCGACAAGATTTTCGCCCGCGTCTTCGGCAAGAAGAAAGAGGCCAGCAAGAAGAACCCCAAACCCAGAAAAACCAAGTCAAAGAAGTAGAGAAGCTAGAAAGAATGAAGCGGGCAGAGGGAATGAAGCGGGTGCCCCATCCTAGCCGCGTTCTTTGCGGCTAGGGTGGGGATTTTGATCGGACTCAAACAAGCGCAGCAGAAAATAGAAGCATCCAAGCGCAACGGCAAAAAAGGCTACGACGTAGAGTCCCGGAGGGACTCACGACAACAGCCCGCCACTTCTACTGGCGGGTAAGCGCAGGCAAAAAACAACTGCGTCCTGTAAGGACGCCTGAACCTTCTCTCAGCGCGCCTCTGCGTGGAGAAGGCCTCCGCCCGAACGTAACCCTAATCCAACCCCGGCCGCGCCGATCCCCCGAGCAGAGAACTGTTCATGCCGAAGATATTGTGTGTCCCCGGCCCGCCCCAGGCAAACATCATTTGAATCATGGGGAACGCGCCCGCTCGCAACGTCAATCCCGCCGCATAGCTGTGCCGCAGATGGCTGAATCCGATATCGCCACGCGTCAGCGCAACCCGCCCTTCATCCGCCATGAACTTCACTCCAAACGGACCCCAGATCGAGTGCTCGAAGCTCTCCTGCAACAGCAAGATGTTCGGCGCGCGATACCGGTAATCCTGATAGCTGCCCAGCGTGAGGTTGCTGTTGATGTCCTGACCTCCCAGCGTCTGCTGGAAATAAAATGGCACAGCGCTGGTCGCCGAATTGATGGACTCCGAAAGCAACAACCGCGCACTAATCGACCCGTTTCGGTTCACCGAAAGCGAAACCTCCGGGCACTTCTCTCCGTTCGGCGCACACGAGTCCGGACCATTCCCGTCCGTGCTCTTCGGCGCCGACTGTGTGTACCCATACAAATAGATCGTGTGGTTCAAATCCACCGTCCATCGCAAAAACGAATTCTGCGAACTCGACGGCGCGAAGAACTCCTGAAAGTTCCCCATGTAATTCAGTTGCAGGTAGTCCGCGATCACCGGCTTGATGCGAAATCCTTCCCCCAGCTGCACAAATCCCGGCTGGCTGCTCAGCCCCGGCGCGGTCGCATTCTTGTACAGAATTTCAATCGACGATTGCCCATCCTCGCCGCGGATATTCACGAACCGCCCGTTCACTTCCCCCAGCAGCGCCAGATTCAACTTGCGAATCGCCGGCAACTCGAACACCGGCTTGATTGCGTTAACCCCGACAATCGTTTGCGTCATCCCGAACACCGACGCCCCGGCCAGCGTTGAATCGTTACCCAGCCCGAAATAGTTCAGCTTGTTCAACGAAATCGTTTGCGCGTACAGGTTGAATACCGTGTAAGGATGAACCGCCAGCTTGGACTTCTTCGGTTTCTTTGCTGCACTCGCTGATCCCACAGCCTCCGATTCGTCACCTGCTGGTTCGACAACGTGGATCGTCACCTCTGGTGTGTGCACCAGGGTCAGATATCCGCCCGCGCGCCAAGCTCCGCTCGTGGCGCCCACCCCATCCACGTCCCAGTTCAGCCGCCAATTCTTCGTGTTCCTCGCTTCGACGAACGCCGCTCCCAACCCGAATCCGTTCTGCGGCGGCATACTCCCCGCCGCAATGTGCAGCGGATGGTCAGTAAACAGCTCGATGGCGCATCCCGACGCCGCCTTGAAGCCGCCTTTGCACGATTCCGCCACCCGTTCGCTCTCGCGCCGGAAATCCGCCTGCAGCCAGTTTTCCTGAGCCAGCGCATACGGGGTCATCGCAAACATTGACGCAAGCCACAGCAGCACTACCACGCTCCACCGCATACCGCCTCCCGCAAGCGCTCTTCTATTTTTTCTTCCCGGGCTTCCCGCTCTTCTTCTTCCCGCTGCGCTTCTTCGCCTGACCCGCACGTTTCAGTTCCGCCCGTTCGTCGGCGACGGCTGCAATCTCAATCACCCGCTTGCGCTTTGGAGCAGCCTTCGCTCGCTGGGCGGCTGCGTCTCCATGCGCGCTGTGAATCGCTTCGGTCACCTCGCGGATGTACCTCGCCGCCTCACCCTCAGTCTGGATCGCATTGACGTAAATCTCGCTGCGGTACCGCAAAGGAAGTTTGTTCGCCGCATGGTGCAGGTGTTCCATCTGCGCTTTCAGCAGCGACGAAACCGGCCGGTTCGGATCAAACGCACTCTTCGGTGGCCTCGGCACATGAATCAGCGTCATCTCGGTTACTCCTTCCTTGCGGCGCAGCGCGCCACACTCCTACACGTCAAAATCCGGACAATCCGCCCGCATCGTATCCAGCGACAACAAATTCCGGTTGGGATCGACCGGCGCCACGTCCGGCTCGATAAAAATATCAGCGCTCGTTTCCCGCGGAGACCGCGGCGCATAGTCCCCCAGAAAGAATTTCGTAATCGTCGCGGGAATCGACGCGTGGTCGAACACTCGATCCACCACCCTCCCCTTCGGAATCCACGGCGAGACCAGGATCGCCGGCACTCGCACGCCGAGCCGGTCAAACGCAAACGGCATCCCCGTTCCCGTATCATTCGCCGACGCCGTGAACTGGTCCGGTGTGCACGCCGGAGGCGCCACGTGGTCGTAGATTCCTCCATGCTCGTCATACACGATCAGCAGCGCGGTATTCGGCCACAACGGCGAGTTCTTGACCGCGTTGTAGATCGATGCAATGAACAGTTCTCCCGCCTGCACGTTGTGGTCGGGATGCTGATCGTTCGCGACTTCGTCGCCACTGTCGCCCTCGTGATCGTTGAAGTTCGGCTCGATGAACGAATAGTCCGGCAGGTTCCCCTTACTGCAGTCATCCAGAAACTGGTCATACGTTCCAAACACCTTGGGCTGGTTTTGCAGCAGGTTCGCCACCTCCATCGTCGAACTAGTCGTGTCGTAGTAGTAAATCTTGGCGCTATGGTTCGCATTGATCAGCCGGTCGTAAATGCTCTTGAACGGCTCGTTGAGATAAATCAGATTCATGTCCACGCGCCCGAACGACGTCCCATAATGCGCGAACGCCCGATTGCAAATCGTCGGTCCCGGAATCGACGCAAACCAGCGGTTGAACACCGCGAACTCCAGCGCCAGCGTCGTCAACACCGGCAGCTGATTCTGCGCAAAGTAATACATGATCTTCTGCGAATGTCCCACATCGCGCTGCTGGTTGAAATAGCTCTTCACGAACCCCTGCATGTTCGCCACGCGATTCGGGTCCGTACTCCCGCCAAAGATCTGCAAATCGACCGCCGGAAAATGATGATCCGGATCCGGCTGCAACTGCGCCTGAAACTCCGCCAGCGGCTGCGCCTTCACCGGATTCCCATTCGTATCCGGATTACTCAAGTCCGGCGTGACTCCATCGATCCTCGCATCCACCGCCTTCAGCGATCCCAGCATGTGGTCAAACGACCGGTTCTCCATCATCAACACGACGATATGTTTCAGTTGGTCGAGTCCAGGCGCCATTGGCACACTCCTGCCATCAATGAATAGTGCAGCCTACTTTAGAAACGTTTCCCAGTATCCCCGCGGGTCAGACGAACGAATGTGGCAGCACAACTGTGGACGAAGTCGCCCCGTGTCCCGCAACAATACCACACGAGTTACGAATTCAGAACAAGGAACAGATATAGAGATGATATAGAGATTGAAGAGATTAGGAAGCGGGTGCCCCACCCTTCTCGCGCACTTCGCGAGAGGGTGGGGATTTCGATTCCAACTAAAGCGGGGATCAGACTTCACTCCACCAATCTCGACTCCTCCTCCGCATACAACGGATCCACACAGGCCTGAATCTCCAGCACCCGCAACAAATCCCAAGCCTCCCGATACTGCGCCCACTTCGACCGCTTGCTCCCCGGCGTGAAGTGCAACGTCAGCCTCTTCCCCATCGCCCTATACGGAATGATGTACCACTCCCCAATCGGAATTACCCACACCGCAAAGAAATCCACCGACCCCTTCTTGTACCTCTTCCTCCGCGGCCCCAACACATTCAAGCTGTACTCTCCCCGCCGCGCCGGCAATAGATCGTCGACTTCACCTGCACCCGCAATATCGGACCTCCATTTTCCACCGCCACGTCATACCGCCCCGACTCCCCAAACGGCTTCAACACCCCCATCCCCAGACCCTTGGCCCGCGCCATAAAACAAAGTTCCGCCCACTCCCCGCGTTCCTTGCATCCCGTGATCCACTTTGAATTGTGCTTCCTTCTCATGTCCCTACCCATTTGTCATTTCGCGCGAAGCGAGGACTCCGCCGGGCCCCACCCTTCTCGCGTCTTCTGCGAGAGGGTGGGGATTTTGACGTTCTCCGGGTGCCGCATTTCTCGCGTTGTTTTGCGAGAAGTGGGATTTTGGCTTCCCCAACTCCGCCCAAAAAAATAAAGGACTCTCCCGAGTCCCCGCCCTTTCCCTAGATTTGTCATCCTGAAGGAGCGCGTCTTTTGCGCGACTGAAGGACCTGGCGACCGACCGCGCCACGACGCGCATTTTGCGTCGCAATAAGCGCGGGGCGACCTTCCATATCCTGCCTGCCCCATTTCTCGCGCGCCTTTTGCGCGAGAAAGTAGGGATTTCGACTTCGCCACCCAGCCCCAGACCCGACACCTACCCGCCCCCACCCCCACTATTCCCGTCCTGAAATCCTCAGTCCAGGTCGTTCGTCACACACCCAGCCTGAGGAAAACTCAAGAATTCTGTGGAAAACTTCCGAGTGACCAGTCCTGTCTTCCCCGCCCTGTCATCCTGAACGGGCGGAATCGCGCGGCGTAGTGAAGGCCCCCTGCACTCTCAGTTAATACCACCGCCCCGCAAGGGAATTTCAGGCGCGATGGCCCCCGGCTTCTGATCTCGCTGGCAGAACCACGCCGTGGGTGCCCCATTTCTCGCGTGTTCTTTGCGCGAGAAGTGGGCAGCACTCAGATCGCACCATGGGATTCGCGCCCTCACCCCGCGCGAGTTTGAACCGAAACGCCTCGCCAGCATCACCACCCGTGCCATTTCACAGTGCTCTAAGGATACGATCAATGCATCTGCGAGTGTCGGAGCGAATCTCGTGCTCCCAGAGTCGGATGACTGTCCAATCGGCCGCACGCAGGCGGCGAAAGTTTCGGCGATCTCGGCGGCGATTCGCACGCAACTTCAGTTTCCAAAACTTCGATAGTTTATGTTCCCATGCAGGAAGTCGCCATCCGTGCCAAAAATCACCATCTATGAAGATTGCGACCTTTTGTTTCGGAAAGACGATGTCGGGTGAGCCATTCAACCACTTACAGTTTCGCTGAAAGAGCAGACCGATGCTTCGGAGCTCTTGCTGAACCAACAGTTCTAGCGGGCCGTCCTTGAGCTTCACGCGCTTCATTGCGTAGGAGCGTTGAGCCGGTGTCATGTGATCAGGCATAGCGGACCACCGAGCAGAGTGATCAAGAGCCTACTTTGTTTCCCCCAAAATCGTTCTAACCCTTCCTCTTATGTTCTCACGAACAGTCGTCAGCCTGTTCTTGGCAGCATCCGTCAAGAGGGCTGTATGCGCGACTGCGTCTCTTATGGGCTTGTATTCCTTCGCGTCTCTGCTCAGCCGAGCTTCCTTGAGTGGATCCGTCGCCTTATCCACCAAGTTTGCGAGATGATCCATAGATAGATAGCTGGAGTCGCCGGGTAGCCGTCGGATCGGAATGCTGATATTTCCTCGGCCCTTGCTGTCCGTCTCCGTTTGTTTCCACTTGGTTGCCTCCGCCTTGGCCTCCGGAGACAACGCAATTCTCTTTTCTTTGATGTACTTCCTCACGAGATTCTCTGAGACGAAACAGTCGGCGTATGACTGGAAGTTAAATGAAGCGTCGCCGGATAGCTCGTCAACCCAGCCGGCAACTTCCCCCTTATTTCCAGAGGCTTTTGGCAAGTCATACTCCCTCGAAACCGCCCCGTACAAGCCAAGTGACGCCCTCTCTTTCTTCGATAGCCTGGGATTGTCGGGATCTCCCTCCTCCCGATGCTTGATTCGCCAACGGTCCCAGTCCTCAACGATCTTCAGAATTGTCTTTCGGAACCTCTCCAAGAACTTGCCGTACTTGGGATCGTCGGCCACGATGCCCTCACGGCTGCTTGTGAACCGGTCGGTCGCATCATCCAATGCGTCAAAGTGAATCTGGCCGTAGAGGTAGCTCTCCGCAAGCCGCGCGGTGGGTATACGTTTCAGAATGTCTCGTTCGCGCAGGCGTCCGTTTACGAAAAGGTCGATCCCCACCCGCTCTTCAGTGGTCATGATCGCCAAGTCTCGGGGTTTCTCGACAGAAGCAATAAAGCCTTGGACATCGGCAACTTTCAATGCCTTTTGCTCATGATCGGCTGGACTGTCCGAGAACCTCCCTCGGAGTGCATCCACGTAGGGGTCTTTACGGTCTCCAATTGTCCACAAGAACTGCGTTTTATCAGCTAGATCGCTGAGATCTTTGTATGTGATCTTCTCGTCGTCGAGAAAGATGTTAAAATCCGAGTCCAACAACGAAAAGCGAAAATAAAGGGCGATGATCTTTGTCAGGAAGGAAAAGCTGCCCCTAATCCCTTCCTTCACGCCTTCGAAATGGATGATAGAGCCGTGCGGGTGCCTCTTGGTGTACCTGGTAAACCCCTTAGAGTTCCACTCCCCCAGCGGATACTGCTTCGGAGTTAGGTCCTCCGTTATGGCTTCGTCGAGTTTCGAATTGTCGATAACACCGCCTACGTAAGATCCCCCTTCAACCTTCGAGATGACGGTGATTTTCTCCGCGCAGGACAACAGCGCCAGTTTCCCGATTCCTTTTCTGCCTATGAACGGTCTCCCCACAGGAGACAACTTGGTTCCGTCTTTCCTCTTCGAATATCCGATTCTCAGAAATTTGTTCTGGAAATCGTCTGCAGTCATACCGCTCCCGTCATCTTTTATGAAAAAACTATTGTGACTGCAGTCAAGATAAATGTACACATTCTTCGCGTCGGCGTCCCAGGAGTTTGAAATGGCCTCTCCTAGTACCGTGGCGAAGCTGCGATAGAGGCTCCTCCCCAGGTGATTCAGAACACTCAGAGAAATCTCGAATGTGAATGGCTGCTTCTTATCGCTCATTATCACCGCCGTCTGCTATCTCGACGTGCTGCCTGATTGCCCGAGCAATGATTCTGCCCAATCGAACGGGAACAGCATTCCCGATGTGCTTTGAAAGCCGCTTGGAGGAGAGCGGAGTTGCCGGGTCATAAAGCTCGTAGTACCGAGGGAAAGTCTGGAGGAGAGCGGCCTCGCGTAGCGAAATCCCGCGATCCTGTTCGGGGTGACCAAACCTCCCGTTGCCGATGCCACAGCAGTGAGTTGTAAGGGTCGGAGCGAGCCGATTCCACGACATTCTCCCGTAGATTGCCTCGTATCGTTCTCCGCTCGCCCTTTTGTGGCAGGCTAGACGAAGCGAGCGAGGCCAATCCCTCCAGTCGCCGCCTTCAGGCGTATTCCTGATTCTCTTGAGATTAAGTAGTGAGAGCGCACGCGCCCGGTGAAGAGGATCGCTTGGACTCGTCTCGCCAGCGGAGATCTCGGCGAGGTTTCCGATAACTCGACGCACCGTCCTCTGTCGGCTTTCGCTATGCGTAGGCGGCGGCAAACAAATTCTACCCAGCCTTGATGCGAGCAAAACCAACCTTTTCCGCGTTTGGGGCACTCCGTACCGCCAAGTTTCCACTACGGATTCAGTCACTTCGTATCCATGCTCTTCGAGCGCCTCTACAAAATCATGAAAGATGACATGTTTCTGCAGTTCGGCGACGTTTTCCATTGAGACCACTTCGGGGAGCACTTGAATGATAAGTCTGAGAAAGGATCGAAGGAGGTGCCACTTGCTGTCTTCCGTTTGAGCGGAGGTGTACTTTGAGAATGGTTGGCAAGGGGCACACCCGACTAGTATGCGACGCCGAGAGCTGCCAAAGATCGCTGCCAGCTCAGATGAAGTTAGCGACTGAACATCCCGCCGGATAAAGGCGGAGCCGTTGTTATGCTCAAACGGGTACTGGCAGCTGTCGTCGATATCGATGCCGGCTGCTAGGCGGAAGCCTTCCTTAACAAACCCATGCGCAAGGCCGCCGACGCCGCAGAACATATCTACGACGGTCCAGTTCTCCGTTATGTTGTGCTGTGTCATCGCGCTAAAAGAGAAAGGGGTCGCGGCAGACGACCGCCGCGCCCCCCCCTCAGGTCGAGAATGTTGTACTCCTGTCCAGCGTCCTTGTCCAGCCACTCTCGTGCTACTTCGCCTCAGCGGCTTCTATGAGACGGCTGGTTATGTCAAGGCAAAGGTTTTGGTTTTGTCTTTTCCTTCATGGCGGTTTTTGGTTTTGCTTTTGGTTTTGCTTGCTCGCGGGTCCCGTCATCGCGGCGC
>Ga0116223_10001610_pt1 | contig 22766 bp, 17 predicted proteins | sample Sb_taG_3_FD_90092 | JGI IMG/M metagenome (GOLD analysis project Ga0116223, IMG submission 90092) | Peat soil microbial communities from Weissenstadt, Germany - Sb_50d_a_PC metaG | ecosystem: Environmental > Terrestrial > Soil > Wetlands > Peat | place: Germany: Weissenstadt | collected 2010-09-21 | reverse complement strand
GAGGGCACGCTCGGCTTTGACAGCTTCAAGGATGTTGGAAAAACAGACCGAACTCCTGCTCACGCTCTAAGGGTCAATGAGTGCAACGGGGCTTTTTCGGCGCTGGCTCGCTTGCATTGGGTTTTTCGACGGGCATCGTCGAATAGTCCAGCTTCGGATTGGTGTCCGTCGTACATTTTGTGTACGTTTGCCAGCCATCCCCATGCTGTATCGCGATAGTTGTCGGATTGTATATGTGGTATTGCGGGTCTCCTGCGACTGGCGTGTTCGGCATCCATGCTCCCGGATCGAAGCAGCCGCCCGGACCACAGAAAGAAACCGAGAAGAGATCTCCCGTTTGCTTCTTAATTTGAACGCCGAACGCATCCGAACAACGTGCCTTCCAGAACCCCGTGAAATCAGGCGCTGTGTTCTGGGTACCGTAATTGTCACTATTAATATGCGCAGAAGGCACGTGAGAGCCATAGGTGCCAATCTTCAAGTAGATCACTAGTTTTGTTCCGTCATCCCGATCCGATAACTGGGCAACCAGTTGCTCTGGTTCAACTCGCCATATCGTGGTCGGGCTGCCAAGAAATGACCACTTCCCGTAGAGGCTGTTGATCGCCGAACGGAGCTCCCCTGCCGATACTGATTTGTCGTAAACAGCGGTGAGTCCGACGACTTCGCCATTTACAAGGTCTGTAAGAACCTGTGCGGGATAAACAGCACCGCCATCGCCCGAATCCTGTTTCCACAACTGCGAGCACTCCGCCGAATGGCAATGAATCAATTGGGGATTCGGCAGTACTATTTTGCGAGTACTGTCGCCCACTTGAGCCCCCGCGCACAACGAGACGAGTAAGCACCCAACTGCTGCAATCGCACGGTATGCACTCCCCATCTCCCAGTCCTCACTAGCCTAAACCGCTCTCAGTCAGGGCCGATTATGTGGGGAGACGCAGCAGCACGCAAGGTTACTGACGTAAACAGCGTTTACACTCAGAACCCCTTCGCAGGGATCAATGAGTGCTTATGGCGACGTATAACCTCTACGCCGTTTGCTGCCTCTTCCGGAAGACAGGCCATGCATCGTACAAGTAGAGGCTGAAGGGAATCCACCAAATCAGGTCGTTGGTCACACAGAGAATCCCCGTCCGAACCGGCCAGATCCCGCTCCCAATGAGGCGCGCGAGGCCGATGGGACCGAAGACCTTTCCCGTAAGACCAACCGCTGCGATCATCCAGCCTCTTTCGGGTGCACGCGCCACCTCAAGATACAGGACGCCGTACAAACCCAGGACCATGCCGAGGCAGGCAAAGATCTGTGGGTAGTTCTCATCTGGCATCCTCGCAAAACGGAACAGCCACTGGGGATCGATAACTGCATAAACACCCCATAGGATGTTATAAAGGCCAGCCCCCACAAAGACGACGCGGTGGAAATGCCGACGCGCAATCATGGACGACCGTCGCGTGACGAATCCGGTAAAGTCCACGGCCAATTTCTGCAGGGTAAGTCTGGAGACGTGTATAGATCACGGTAGAGCATCGCATCTTCTCCTTCATCCCGCATCCCGGGCGGTTTCACTCCTAGTCCCTTACGCCGAACTAGCGGCGAGCGCGGCATTCCTGTTGAGAACAGGCCAGCGCTCATCGAGTGGTTTTGAGTGTAATGGGGTTTTGCGACAGTTGATCCAACTCTACGCGAGAACGCCACTGCTTCCAGTCTTCCCGACGGGCTTTCAAGTCGGGTAACACAGTAAGCAGGTTCTTACGAGCGCTTGCGCGGTTGTCCATCGTGTGCGGGAACGAAACAGCCCAAACGCCCCATCTGTCTTGCTCGAAAGGCCGTACCTCCTCGAAGTACTTTGTCGTGGAGACTTCCCAGACAAGTCCAGCGCGACTGCCATCGGGCGCAACGACAAACGCATCTCCGGCGTCGCACGGCTCGGCTTCAAAGTCCGTGATTGCACCGAAAGTAAATCCTTCGACACTCACATCTTCGAGAACAACAAATCCGTGGTACACAGGCGCTCCCTTGGGAGGTGCGACGAAAGCAGGTTCCGTTGACGAGGCGCTGATCGCGTTGTGGTCAATGGCGACGGGCTTGCCCTTTGGTTGTTCGTCCCTCGACATGCTCGAAATCATACGCTTTTGCGGAAAGGGTCGGGGGAAGCTGTAGGAAGGCGGAACTGCCGAAATCGGTTGGTTCTGAGTGTAATGGGGATGTTACGACAGTTACGGCTCTATGTCCCGCCGCAGCTTCTTGGAAAGCTTGTCCATCTTCCTGAGCTTTTCGTTCAGATCCTTGACCAGCATGCCCTTCTGCAGCTGCTGCAGATCGGACTGCACGGACACACTCAACGCCGACCATTCGTCCGCGTCGTGATGGAGGGCCTGGAGCCGGGCCGCCCGTTCGTCGATCTGGGGCGCAGCAACCACCTGCGAAGTCCGTTGTTCGCGCCGCTCGACTCTCTGGTTGATTCGCGCCTGTATGTTGTCCTGTTGGCTGACGACCGGGACCGCAAGAAGAATCAAAAGCAGGGGAACGAGGCGGGCGGGCATACGCACCTCCTTCGTGCAGGCTATGGAGCGGAATTGTATACCCGTTTCTTGGGCAAGGACAAGGGAGATTGGTTCTGCACAGGCCTTGATGCTTGCGGCCGGACCACGGACTGCACCTAAGTAATCCGACTGGGGCACAGCTGAGCGACGCCGGCGAGATTGTTGAACAAACCAGGCGATTACACGTTTTGACCTCTGGTCAACGCGCTTATGGCGATTAATCAACAACGAACACAACCGACGATGTAAACTCCGGCTCGGGGATCGCCTCTTTGTCCTTGATGTGACGATCATATGTCGTCAGACATTCACAATCCAAGAATCACGGAGGAGAAATGCGCGGCAAAGCAACGGTTCTGTTTGCGATATTCCTGATTGTACCTTCAATCCTAACCTTCGTTCGCTCATCGAAAGCCGCCTCCAACACCTCCGACTACAAGTTGGTGACAAAAATCACTCTCGGCGGAGAGGGCGGCTGGGATTATTTTGGCGTCGATCCTTCCACCGGCCATGTCTTCATCCCACGTGGAGACCATATTCTCGTGGTGGACTCCAGCGGAAAGCAGCTGGCCGACGTCGGCAAAGCGCATGACACGCACGCCATCGCGTTCGCTCCCGAACTCAAGAGCGCCTATCTCAGTGCAGAGGGCTCGGTCGACGTCCTCGACCTGGAAAAGATGCAAGTCGTTCAACGGATCGACCTGTCCGGCAAAGACCCGGACGCCATCCTCTACGATGCCTCCAGCAAACGAATCTTCACGTTCAATGGTGGCGGCACTCAAGACGCCAGCGTAATCGACACCGGCACGGGCAAAATTGTGGGCAGCATACCACTCGGCGGCAAGCCGGAGTTTGCACAAGCCGATGGCGACGGACACATCTACGTGAACGTCGAGGACAAGAGTCAACTCGTCGCCTTCGATTCGAACACCCTGAAAATGCTGCACACCTGGCCCCTGGCTCCCTGCAAGGAACCCTCCGGCCTGGCGATCGACGTCGAGCACAAGCGCCTGTTTGCCGGCTGTCACAATCAGATGATGGCGATGGTCGACTACACCGATGGCAAAGTGGTTGCGACCGTCCCGATCGGCAAGGGGGTAGATGCAAATCGCTTCGACCCAGCGACTGGCTTGGCGTTCGCCTCTTGCGGCGACGGCACGATCACGGTCGCGCATGAAGACTCGCCCGACAAACTCACCGTAGTCCAAACCATCACGACGCAGCGCGGCGCACGAACCATGGCCCTCGACCCCAAGAACCACAACGTCTATACCGTGACTGCCGACTTCGGACCGCCCCCGCCCGCCACGCCCCAGAATCCTCATCCCTGGCCGAAAGTGATTTCGAAAACCTTCACTTTGCTGATTTTCGCCCAGTAAAGCTGTCCCCAGGACGCACCAGGTGATGGCGTGCCCGGCTCGTCCTCACTTCCCTTTCTGCATCGGTTTCGAATTGAGGTATCCAGAGATGTCAAATGACCAGCAAGACTGGTTGATTACCGGCAAGATTTCCTCGGGTGTTCCGTAGCCACGATCATAAGCCTGGTGCGAGACCTCACAGGGTTTCGTTTCTCTCCACGTCCAATGGCTGACGGCCGGCAATCCGCTGCAGCAGCAATAGAGGGTGTATGACTCCGAAGAGCCATACACCGCAGGAACCAGGTAAGATCCATTGCTATAAGGACTGAAGGCAATGAGATACCGTGTGAGGCACTTCGGACATTCCACGCAATGACGAATACGCAACATAAGAACTGCCCCGACGGAGACTAGTGGTACACCGCTCGGTGCTTCTAGTCTGGGCCCAAGAATGGTCTGGAGCAATAACCACTAGACGTGATTTGGACATAACCACTACGATCCGAGGAAATGAAGAGGAACTGAGGAGATGCGTGGGTTCTAGAATTGATGTTGCCAGCCTTAGCGCTCACTCATTAGCGCTCGTGAGAATCCGCCGCCAGAACAACTTCCCCGCCGGCGACAACCCGGTTCCGGCCTTCGCGCTTGGCCTGAAACATTCGATCGTCGGCCAGTGCGAATAATTCGGCAGCATCTTGCCCATCCTGCGGGAAGCTCGCCAGGCCTGAACTGATCGTCACCTGAACCTGCTCACCGCGCGTGGCCAGTTCGATCGGAGTGCTGGCCACCGACTCGCGCAAAGATTCCAGCTTCTGCTGGGCTGCCGCGATGTCGGTCTCCGGCAGGATCACGACGAATTCTTCGCCTCCATAGCGTCCCGCCGTGTCACTTTGCCGGAAGGAGTCACCGAGGAGTTCGCCGATTCTCCGCAGTGCAAGGTCACCCGCCTGGTGGCCATGCGTATCGTTCAGCGACTTGAAGCGATCCGCATCAATCACCGCAATGGTCAGCGCCTTGCCATAGCGGCGGGCGCGGCTGAGTTCGACGGCGAGGCGATCGTCCACATAGCCCCGGCTGAATAATCCCGTCAGCGGATCCCGGGTCGCCAGTTGCAGAAGCTTCTGGCTGCGGGACACCAGCGCCAGGCTGAGCGCCGACGCAGTCAGCATAATGATCAGTCGCGCTACCTGATTCGACCAGCCGAACATGCCGTAAGGGTAGGGCGCGAACTTCGGGCTGTTGAGATCCCAGTGGGCGGCCGCAAAATAGACGATCGCGAAATATTGCCCGAACGCCAGCAACCCAGTGCTGATGCAGACCCGCTTGTCGTAGCGCAGGCTGGTCGCCCCGATGACCAGAAAATATCCCTCGAAAACAACCTTACTGTTCACCGCGGTGTGCGGCTCATTCATGAAAAGAAAAAGCGCCAGCGCGCTGCTCACCAGGGTAACGTCAAAACTTGTGCTGACAAAACTGAACCAGGCAGGGTTGTATTCGCGGGAGATCACGAAATAGACGACGAGAGCAAGAAGAAACGTCGCTGCTGTCAGGCTTATGCCGACAATGGCTTCTTTCCGCTCAACCGGGAAGAACAAGGAATCGAGCAGTGGTATAAGCAGCAGAAGCGCAGCCAGTCCCAAACGGACTTTCGCCACCAGTAATTCGCCGGCCACAGCGGCTTGCGCGAGAACCGGGTCGGGGCGCGACCATAGAGATGCGAAGAAATTTCTGAAATTACGATACATAAGGGAGTTTGTACAGCGGGGCCGTTGCCCGATCCAGATTCCGACCCAGTCGGGCGGTGGCACAAGAATAAGGGCAGACGCCTGCCCCGGCAACCTGAAATCCCAAGCTGTACCAAGAAAGCAAAGCCGCAGTGGTTTGGTCGCCGGCTGTCTAGTTCATGTCGCCCAGGGAGCAGGCGCCGGGGCCGCGGGGATCGCCGCAGGATCCGCAGGCGCGGGTTGGTGAAGCCGAAGCCGAAGACGACGAGCCTTTTGCCGATACCGCGAAGACCGAGAGCTGTGGTTCGAGTTTCTTGGTGTGGCACTTCGGGCACTCGGCCTTCTCTTTGCCGTAGACGAGGGCTTCGAACTGGTGATGGCATTCTTTGCAAATGTACTCGAAGATAGGCATGGGCGACTCCAGTTACCATTAGAATCAATTTGTGGGGACTTCGCAAATCCCGGGTTCTTCTTTCCCAGAATCTCCTGTCCGAGGTTCTGGCGGCGCGCCATTGGCAACGCCAACGCCAACGCCAACGCCGACGGCGCCGAGCCGGTGGACGGAGCGTCCGCCGTTCCGGGCACGGCGTTGGCTGGGCGGCGGGCACATGCAGACCATTGCCAGCTTTCTGCTGCCGCGCAAGGTCCACTTGCCTCCAGCGGAAGAACGACTGGTGGAGGTCGCGCCCGGGATCAAGGTGCGCTGTTGGTGTTACTGGCAGGGTGCAGAGTCGGCTGTGCAGAAACGTGCAGAGCGGGTTGAGAAGAAAGAAGACCGCACCAAGCCGCTGACCCTGATCGTTGTTCACGGGCTCGAAGGATCCTCCGATTCGCAGTACATGCAGGGCGTCGCGCGGAATGGCCTGTCGGCGGGGATGAACGTCGTGCTCATGAACCAGCGCAACTGCGGCGGGATGGATCATTTTGCGCCCACACTTTACAACTCGAGCCTGTCGGGGGATGTAGCTGCGGTGGTGCGCAGCGTGCTCGAGAACGATGGCGTCTCGCGCTTCGCGCTGATCGGATTCTCCATGGGCGGAAACCTCGTCCTGAAACTCGCGGGAGAGTGGGGAAGCAATGGTAGTGCTCCGGCGCAATTTCGCGCGGTGGTGGCCGTCTGTCCGGCGATCGACCTGGCCGCGTCTGCCGACGCGCTCCACGAACCGGCCAACCGGATTTATGAGTATTACTTCCTGATGCAGTTGTTCCTCCGGCTGCGGCGCAAGGCCCGGCTGTTTCCGGCAAAGTTCGATGTCTCACGGCTGCGCGGAATTACCAGCCTGCGTTTGTTCGACGACCGCATCACGGCGTACTACTGCGGATTCGCCGGGGCCGACGACTACTACGCTCGCGCTGCGGCAGCCAACGTGGTCGACCGGATCGCGGTGCCGGCCTTGATCATTCATGCGGCGAATGATCCGTTCATCCGTATGCAGCCCGAGACCCTGCGCCGCATCGCGGCGAATCCGAACATCACCTACATCGAGACGAAGGATGGCGGCCATTGCGCCTTTCTCGGCGAACCTATCGCTGCACGGAATGGCGATCCGGCGGACGATGGACGCTGGGCCGAGCGCGAGGTGGTGGAGTTTGCCGCGGGTCAATAAGCGCGGTCGCGCTTTTGTGCCAACTTGTTCCGCCTGGGCCATCTGAACAATCCCAATCGGCAGTACCTCGTCCACTACTAGACGCCGCGCCGGTGTAAGTGTAAGTTGTCCGCATCGCAAGGAGTCCCTTCAGTGCGGGAAGAGACTCAACCAACGACTTCTGCGTCTTTTGTAAGCTCCCCCATTACTCGGGAGCAGGGCCCCTTCGAGTGGCGCGTCAGGTGCTGCATCAACAATCTCCGCACCGTGGAAGGGAATGAGTACAGCAGGTCCAGAACGCCGACAAGACATCGCGTGGCAAAACCTCTGTCTTGAGAACGGTTGGGGCTGCCGCATCTGCGCGGCGATTCCAGAAGTCGGCAAGCAGTTCGAAAATAACTTGTGCGAAGACTGCCGACTCACCCTCAGGAACTATGACCCCACAGTCTCCTAGATCATCCTAATCGCCAGCCACCCTTCTCTTTTGATGCCACCCTGAGTTCGAACTTGACTGCGGCCTGCATCTCGGTCAGATTGTAACTACCTTGCTCATTCAAAAGAACGAGAACGAGTGGGGCTCCCTGCAACGCCCTTCGATCATCACACGCAATTGAGGTTCGAACGTGGAATCAAACAATTTTCAGAATGTAAGACTGGCAGCAGGCGTTCTCGCTACAGTCTGTGTGGCCGCAGTTTTGTGGGGACAACAGGCCGACGGTCCACGCCAGGGGATTCCATTGGTCACCGACTGGAGTCATCATTATCTGGTTTACTCCAACCCGAGCGGGACCGATCTGTCGGCGCCGCTCCGCCAGGAGCCGCGCCGCTGGCAGCAATGGCTGCGGCACAATGCCGAGCGGTCTCCGACCCCCGATGCATTCTCCGAGGACGCTCCCCCCCGCTCCGCTAAGCCGCGAAAGAGATTCAAGCGCGACTGGGCCATGTCACTGGGTCCCGGAGCCACTGGCGGCGCGGGCCAATACCCGGCGAAGTTCGCTTTCAATGTCACCTCGGCCAGTTGCAGCAGCGATCCCCGGCCCGACTTCGTAGTCTTCAACACCAGTGTGGCTGGGTCGGCCACGCAAGCGAGCATCGTCGCCTTTGACAATCTCTATTCCGGGTGCAGTGGCACCGTGCCCGAGACATACTGGGCTTACAATACCGGCGGCACCGCTCTGACCTCTCCTGCTTTTTCGCTGGATGGCTCCCAGGTGGCGTTCGTGCAAAGCAGCGCAGGTCACGCCCAGCTGGTTCTGTTGAAGTGGCAAGCCTCGATTACCGCCACCAGCACCAGCCCCGGCCCAATCACTGCAGTGAGTGCAAACCTATATCGCGCTTGCACCGCGCCCTGCATGACAACCCTGGCATTTACCGGAGGCGCTAACGATACCAACTCCTCACCATTCCCTGACTACGGCAACGACGTGCTCTATGCGGGTGACGACAATGGGACGCTGCACAGATTCACGACGGTATTCACCGGAACGCCGGCTGAGGTAACGACTGGAAGCTGGCCGGCAGCTCTGGCGCCGGGGTTGAAGCTCAACAGCCCCGTCTTTGATTCAGGCACGGGAAGAGTCTTCGTGGGGAGCGGGTTCAGCGTCTCCGGCAGCCAGCTTTTTGCCGTGGTGGGCACGACCGGCGCCACCGCTGCGACCAGCAGCAGCCTGGGGAAAGGTGTCGGCATCGTCAGCGGCACGTTCGTGGACTCCTCGGCGGGCAAAGTTTTTGTCTTTGTCGGAAATGACGGCACCACCGCTTGCGGTGGAGGCCCTTGCAGCGCCGTCTATCAATTCGCTGCCAATTTCACTTCCGGGACGGGAATCAAGGCCACCGTGGGATTCGGCGGAACCTTCCCTCTTTACAACGGAACCTTTGACCACGCCTACTACACCTCAGGCAACGGCACAGGCAACCTCTACGTCTGCGGCGGGGGACAATTCGCGGCCGAACCCACCATATTCAGAATTCCGGTCACCTCCGGCACCATGAGCACGTCGTCCGTAGCCGGACCCCCTATCGGCCTCTCGAACACGCCCTGCTCACCCGTCACCGTAGTATTCAACCCGGCAGCGGGAGGCACGGACCGGATCTTTGCCAGCGTGCCCAACGGTAGCGACGCAGCGACCTGCAGCAGTGGCGGTTGCATCAACAACCTGACCATCGGTGTCTGGCAGCCATCAACCAGTTTCACAGTGGGCCAGCAAATCCTCGATCCCGCCAATTTCTGGCAAGTCGTGGCCACCGCCGGCACCTCCAAGACTGGCACTGCTCCTTCCTGGATTGACACGTGCGGTCTGGAAACCACCCCCGACGGCACGGTCACCTGGACGAATGCGGGATTCCTGACCCCAGTCACTCCTCCGGCGTGGCAGGCCAACACGTTTTGGTCGGTAGGCTCCCGCATCCTCGACAGCAAAGGCAATCTCGAGTGCAACCTCCAAACCGGCATCCATTCTGCGGTCAGTCCTCCACTGTGGAACACCACCATCGGTGGCCTTACCACCGAAGTGACAGGCCTCCAATGGAGGAACGGAGGCCCACTCCCCAGTCACGCCCTGCCCATCGCCGGGGGCGCCAGCGGCATCATCATCGACAACGTGGTGGGGCCGGGCGTACGGGCCGGCGCTTCCGAAGTCTACTTCTCCACGCTCAGCACCGGTGGTTGCGGTGCCGGCAACGGCTGTGCCGTGCAAGCCTCCCAGTCGGCCCTGAACTAGATCGAAGCGCTGAATGCCGGAGTGCGATGGACCCACGGCAGCAGTTCCACGCCGCGGCCCTTCGTCTTCGTTCGAATGTAGGCCAGCGCCAGCATCGCCAGCGAAATCACCAGCAGCCCCGCCGAAGCCCCGCCGATCCCCATCCTGTGTTTCGGCAGGATCGAGACGCGGCCGTAGACGAATTCGATGTGCACCCAATACACCAATAGCGACGCCTGTCCCAGTACAATCACCGGGCTGAATCCCCACTGCCCCGCGCCCCAGCAGCACCAACCGTAGCTCGCCGCCAGAATCACCAGCAACATTCCCACGCGGATCAGAAAGAAGCTCGGGCTGGTATGCCAGTAATCGTAGACGGCATAGATCTGGTGCGGCTGCCGGTCGAGCCAGCGGGCGAATTCGATCAGCAAGCTCCCCGCGAGGCCCATCGAGAAGAATGCTCTGGGCTGCTGCGCACGCGCCCATTGGCTTTGCAGGATGAATCCCACGGCCAGGCCGGCGAAGGCGAAGGCCGTCCACGGGAAAACCGGGAACAAGCCAGCCTGCGGAGTTCCCAGGTTGTGCACGCCGTCGACGTAGGACTCGAGCGGCCACGGCCGCCACGTCGGCCGCCACGTCGTCCACAGCGGCGGGCTCAGCAGAGAGATCAGCAACGCTGTAGCGGCCGCGGTCAGCACCAGCGCCGTGCGCTGCATCGGCAAACATGTGGGGACAGCCGCCTTCGGCTGTCCCGCCGGGCGCAGCCCGGCGCGCGAGGACAGAGCCAGTACGATCCAGCAAACCAAGCCCAGCAGCATCATCGAGAGCCCGATCGTGTTCAGCACGTCCACGCGGAGCAGATCGCTTTTCGGCGCCCAGCCCCACGACACAATGTATTCCTGCAGGCGAAAGAGAAGTCCGTAAAGGAAAATCTCAGCTCCGCGGGAGATGGTAGTGCGCGCGATCTGCGCCGCTGAGAGATTTTTCTGCCAGAGTTTTTCCGTGACCAGGGCGAACGAGATCCCGGCCAGGAATAGAAACAACGGAGCCGGGAAGGTTCCGCCCAGCTGCGAGTACATGAAAAACCGGCTCTGCCGCGCCTGCGGGCTGAGCCAGGAATCGTAGCAGTGAGTCTGGAACATCAGTAGGCAAGCCAGCCCGCGCATCCAGTCGATGTAGGCGAGTCGGGATTTGGCGGCTTCTGGTTTAGGCATGCGCAGGGGAGATTCGCAGGGGCAGTATACGGCAGCGCGGCAGAGATTCCGTGTTTTTCAGGATATTGTGCCCGTTACGCCGGGAGTTTGCCTGTTTCCCTCGCGCATTGAACGCGAAACGGAAGAAGTCCTACCGTCTGAACCTCGAATGTTTGTCAGTTTTGTGTCACGCGTACAACCTTCTGAGCCGCAGTCTCGATCGAAGAAGGATAAGCGTTATCAGCATATACAATGGCAAGTATCCGATCTGCCCCGGAGCGTTCATGCGAATGGTGAAGTTGTTGTGCCCTGCACTCTTGATTGCCAGCCTTTTCTCCACCCTCACTTATGCCGAAACGCCGGACCGCATCACCTCCCCGATCGATTCCAGCCAGATGGTACCGGTGAAGGGGAATGTGCACGGGCTCGCCAGGCCCGAGTCGGATCTAGGGCGCGCCGATGGCAGCAGGCTGATCGAGGGAGTCTCGCTGACATTTCATCTGTCTGCCGCCCAGCAGAAGGATCTCGACCAATTCCTGGCACAACTCGCGGATCGTTCGTCACCGAATTACCACAAGTATCTCACCCCCGCGCAATACGCGGAACGCTATGGCATGAGCCGCAACGACATCAACAAAGTCGCGGCGTGGATTGAGTCGCAGGGTTTCGCCAACGTCAAAATTGCCAAAAACCGCAACCGAGTCTCCTTTGACGGAACCGTGGCTCAGATCGAGTCCGTTTTCGCGCTGGAGATGCACAATTACCTCGTCAACGGCGAGGTTCATCTGGCCAATGCGATGAACCCGTCCGTCCCGGCGGCGCTGGCGAACCACGTTCTATATGTTGGGCATCTGAACGATTTCGCTCCCAAGCCCAGACTGAAGGTCCGGCCTAATCTCACTTCCTATATCAGCGGCAATCACTACCTGGCGCCGGGCGACTTTGCAACCATCTACAGTTTGAACGCCCTGTATTCGGCGGGCGCTACCGGTTCGAATCAGAAAATCGCGATTGTTGGACAGTCCACCGTCAGCGCGACCGACATTAGTAATTTCCGCACCGCGGCCGGGCTTAACGGCCAGGGTTCCGTGACCATGACTCTCGTCGGGGGTACTGCCGCACGCTGTTCCGGCGATGAAGGCGAATCTGACCTTGATCTGGAGTGGGCGGGAGGCGTGGCGAAAGATGCCAATATCGTCTTCTTGTACGCCGGCCTCGGCGCGGGCGACACCTGTACGTCCTCAACTCGCACCAATAGCGTCTGGGACGCGCTCCAGTTCGCGTTGGAAACCCCGGTCGCTCCCTTCGTCAGCACCAGCTATGGCTATTGCGAATCAGGCTTGGGTACCGCCTTCGCGGGCCTCAATGGCACTCTTGAGCAGTGGGCCAAGAATGGCCAGGCGCTGGGCGTGACGCTCGTTTCCGCGTCGGGAGATTCGGGGGCTGCAGACTGCGACCCCAGCAGCAGCACATCCGCCGTTGGAGGCCTGGCCGTCGACGCGCCCGCTGTTCTTCCCGAAGTTACGGGCGCAGGCGGTACCGAGTTCTCGGCCGACAGTCCTACTTACAGCACCCCCAATCCTCCCGGCGCTAATCCGCCTTACTGGTTGCCGGCTGGCACCACCACTGACCTCCTAACCTCAGCTGAGGAGTACATTCCGGAGACTTCTTGGAATGACACCCTCTTTGACATCGCGAATAAGGGTGGCTTCGCGGCCTCGGGCGGTGGCGCCAGCCTAGGGGCCGCCGCCGGCTTTTTCGCAAAGCCCAGCTGGCAGACGGGCACGGGCGTGCCTGCCGACGGTAAACGTGACGTCCCGGATATCGCGATCTCCGCATCCGCTAACCACGATCCCTACCTGTTCTGCTCCGAGGATGCCGGAGCCAACACGTGCACCGCTGGGTTTCGAACCGGAGCCGGTGGGACCTTTACCGTAGTCGGCGGAACTTCGGCAGCCGCCCCAACGTTCACGGCCATCCTCGCTCTCATCAACCAATATCTCGGCAACACTTCCGCAAAAGGGCTGGCGCCCATCAACCCGACACTCTATTCGCTCTATGGAAACAACGCGGCCTCGCAGGCGTTCCACGATGTGACCAGCGGAAGTAACATGGTGCCCTGCACTACCGGAAGTCCGAATTGTCCCGCCGGCACGACGGAAATCGGTTTCAACGCAGGCGTCGGCTACGACCAAGTCACCGGCTTGGGCTCCGTCGACGGCTTCAACTTGGCGCAGGCCTGGGCTGCGACTCTGGCGGGATTCACGCTGGCGCCCAGCCCAGCTTCCCTGACCGCGGCTGCCGGGCAGAACACCGGCAGCACGACAATCACGATTACTCCCCAAAATGGCTTTACCGGAACCGTCAACTTCGCCTGCTCCGCGGGGCTCCCGAGTGGGGCAACCTGCGTCTTCACTCCGGTCAATTCGACCTCGAGTACCCTTGTCATTCAGACCTTAGCGAATGTGGCGGCAGCGAGCAATGTCGCGGTTACGGTGAAGGGCACCAGCGGAGCGGTCTCGAGTACCACCACAGTGAGCCTGACCATAACCGCGACCACGGAGAGCTTCTCGCTAAACTCCAGCCTGGGGGCTGCCACGCTATCAGTAGCCCAAGGGGGGACCACCTCTGGGGTGAATCTTACCGTGACCAGCACGAGCACGCCCTCGTTTATCGTGACCAGCGGCACGAGTACATCGACAGCGCTGCCGGTGTCGTATAGCTGCTCCGGCCTTCCGAGCGAGTCCACGTGCCAGTTCGCTCCGGGCAGCCCGTCGAGCTCAACCTCGGTCTCCTTCACCATCAAGACCACCCCTGCAACCGCTGAGCTGCGCCGTCCTTCCGATCGTAGCCCGCGGATCTTCTACGCAGTGCTGTTGCCGGGGCTGTTTGGCATTATGTTTACAGTGGGCTCACGGAAGCGCTCTCTGCGCGGCATGCGCCTGCTGGGGCTGATCTGCGTTCTGGGATTCTCGACCCTGTGGCTGAGTTCCTGCAGTGGCAGCAGCGGCAGCGGCAATTCGAATCCCGGCACGCCCAAAGGCACGAGCACGATTACGCTCAACGCTACGACCGGCGGCACGGCCCCGATCTCAACTTCGTTCACGTTCCAATTGACTGTGAACTAGGCAACGGTCGCACGCAACCATCGCAAGGCGCTCCTTTCATCGGGAGCGCCTTTTCCTTTCGTTCCAGCAGTTCCTGACACGACCCGGCCATTGTCATCGAGACCGAGCGTGCGAGCACGACCATGTCATCCCGACCGCAGCGAGCGAAGGGAGCGCAGTGGAGGGACCTTCTGTTGGCTCGCATGAAAGCGGAACCGCCCGACGCTGCTTCGACCCGCCTTTGCTTTTCCCATCGCATCTGCGAAACTGACCACTTGATCCTCAGCACTGAGAACTGAGAACTGAGAACTGAGAACCGCCCATGGGCCGCATCCACGTACTCTCCGAAACCGTCGCCAACCAGATCGCCGCCGGCGAAGTTGAGGCGCTTTGCGGGCGTGAGCGAAGCGGGAGCCCGCAGCCGAAATCCCGAGCGCAGCGAGGGATCTCAAATCATGGGTAGGATCCACGTACTCTCCGAAACCGTCGCCAACCAGATCGCCGCGGGCGAGGTGGTGGAGCGCCCTGCTTCCGTGGTGAAGGAGATGCTGGAGAACTCGCTCAATGCCGGGGCCACGCGCATCAAGATCAGCATCGAGGCCGGCGGCAAGAAGCTGATCCAGATTACCGACAACGGATGCGGCATGGTGCGGGACGACGCCATGCTGGCCTTCGAGCGCCACGCCACCTCGAAAATCAAGAACGCCGAAGACCTGCTCAGCGTGGCCACGCTCGGTTTTCGTGGAGAGGCGCTGCCCTCGATTGCCTCGGTGTCGCGCCTGCGGTTGGAGACACTCGCGGCGCAGACTCTAACGGAAGGTGACACCGCGGGCACGGTTATCGAGATCAACGGCGGCAAGATCGCGCGCGTTGAAGAGGCCGGCCTGCCGCTGGGCACTTCGATCACGGTGCGCGACCTCTTCTTCAACGTTCCGGCGCGCAAGAAGTTTCTCAAGGCGGAATCGACCGAGTTGTCGCACATCGCGTCGCTGGTCACGCATTATGCGCTCGCCCATCCCGAAAAACATTTCGAGTTGCACTCGGCCACGAACGCCATGCTGGTCGCGCCTCCGGTGGCCGGATACAGCGAGCGCGTCTACCAGGTCTTCGGCAAGGAGACGTTGGACCAGTTGATTCCCCTGGCCTCGCGCCAGCCGCTCGAGCGCGTTGGCTTGCCGCAGCCCCCTCCCTGGCGGAGAGCGAAAGAATGTGGCGCGGGCGCCCCCGCCCGCGAAACCTCAGGCAGCGAAGGCGCGGCCGAACCGGTACCCGAATTCTTCGGCGAAATGCATCTCCACGGATTTGTCTCGAAGCACGAAATCCAGAAGCTGAACCGCAATTCGATTTTTGTGTTCGTGAACGGACGTACAATTCGCGACCGCCTGGTGCAGCACGCCCTGACCGAGGCGTATCGAAATATTATTCCGCCGACCGTCTATCCGGTGGTGCTGCTGTTCCTGGAATTGCCCGCTGCTGAAGTCGACGTGAATGTGCATCCCTCGAAAACCGAAGTGCGCTTCCGCCAGCAGAGCGTGATGCATGACTTTGTACGCGACTCGGTGCGGGCAGCCCTGATGAAGGCGCGTCCGGCGCCGCAGTTTGTGACCGAGATGCACGCCCACGCCACCGCGAGCACGTCGCTGACCCCGGGGGCAATGACGCCCGGCGCGCTGACTCCCGGAACCCACACCTGGGAACAGGCGTCCGTTGTGGCTTCTGGCGTTCGCCTTCCGGAAGCCGGATGGCGAGAGCCGGAAGGCGCTGTTTCCGGGGGGGTCGCGCTGCAGCCCCCCGTGCCTCCGCCCATTTCCCAGCGCTTTCACTTCGAAGGAGGAATTGCCGTGGAGGCGAACGCGGCGATCCCGGTCGCTCGCGGCCTCGAAGCAATTCCGGATAATGGCTGTGCTCCTGCCCTCGATGTCAGCGAAGAAGAGCCCACACTGTCTTCTCTCAGCACGCTCAAACCGCTGGGCCAGATCCGAAATTCATTCATCCTGGCGGTGAACGAAGACGGCCTGTGGATCGTCGATCAACACGTGGCCCACGAGCGTGTGCTGTTTGAACGAGTGCTGAAACAGCGTACTGCACAAAAAGTCGAAAGCCAGCGCCTGCTCATGCCGATCGTGCTCGAGTTGTCCCCCGCGCAGCAGGCCGTGTTCACTGAGATCTCCGACGAACTTCAGCACAACGGATTCGAAGCCGAGCCCTTCGGCGCCCGCAGCGTTGCAGTGAAGGTTGCCCCCGCAGGAGTAGAGGCGTCTGCCGTGGAACACATGCTGCACGAGTTGCTCGATCAGTTTTCGCGCGAAGAGCAGTCCCTGAATCTGGAAAAAATTCGCGCCCGCATCGCAGCCTCGATTGCCTGCCACGCCGCCATCAAAGTAAACATGCCGCTGGAGCAGAACAAAATGGAATGGCTCCTGTCAGAACTAGCGAAAACAGACCACCCTATGTCCTGCCCGCACGGCAGGCCGGTGGTTCTAAGGTATTCTGTGAAGGACATTCAGAAGGCGTTTAAGAGAATCTAGCTTTCAGCTCTCAGCTTTCAGCAAAAACCGGGCTGGCAGTTACTAATAGCTGACGGCTGATAGCTGACAGCTGTTTCTTATGACTGATCTCGAACTTCAACAACTGCGGCGCGAGAAGTGGCGCCTCGATGGCAAGCCCATCCGGACGATCGAGCAGGCGCGTTCCTTTCTCGAAGATGTCGGCTTTTGCCTGATGTATCCCAGTCGCCCGGCGCTGCTGGTGCCGACTTTCATTGGAGCGTTTGTGGGGTCGGAAGATCGCTTGCCCGGATGGCAGCATGCGTTCAAAGATCCGCGGGCGGCCGAGGCGACCGAGTTGATGGTGCGATTGCTCCGCGAACGGACGGCTTTCGAAGCGAATCTGTTCGACGAGAACAACGGTTTCCTGGTGGCGGCGTCGGTCTTTCCTTATTTTTACGCGCTCATGGGAGAACGCAATCCCAAGTTGGCGCCGAAGGCGGGGTCGCGGTCTCCTTATTCTGCGCTGGCCTGCGATGCGTTCGAGTTGATCACGCGCGATGGACCCATCTCGAAGCAGAAAATGCAGGAAGTGCTGGGCGGAAGCGTGTCTCTCGCGGCCCTCGATGGCGCCTTGGGCGAGTTGTGGTCGAAGCTCCGCATCACGCGCGTGGATTACAAGGCCAGCGAGGGCTCGGTCTGGGATGTGCTCTACCGCTGGGCGCCCGACGCGGTGAGGGAAGGTGTGGGATTGTCGGTGCAGGAGGCGCTCACCGCGTTGCTGTCGAAGTATCTGGACTGCGTGGTCGCAATCGAACAAGCGGACTTAGAGGTCTTCTTCGGAAACTTCATCGCGCGGTCGAAGGTGAAGGACGCAGTCAACGCGCTGCTGGCCGCGCGGGAGTTGAGCTTCGTGCATGTCAGTGGACGGTCGATGCTGCAGATCACGCCGGAGAAAGTCGTGGTGGCTCCCGCCGCCGCCGTACCGCGAATCTCTAGACGCTAGGCAATCCACTCGTGCCAGCCCATTCCAATCCCAAACGCTATCGCGGACGCCTCGCGCCCTCGCCGACCGGACTGCTCCACCTTGGCCACGCGCGCACTTTCTGGACAGCCGCGCGGCGGGCGGCCGAGCATCACGGCCAGTTGATTTTCCGCAACGAAGACTTGGATTCGCAGCGGTGTCGTCCTGAGTTCGTGCACGCGATGATCGAGGACCTGCGCTGGCTGGGCATCGAGTGGGTCGAGGGGCCGGACTGCGGCGGGCCGGTGGGTCCGTATACGCAGAGCGAACGGCAGGGGCATTATCTGCAGGCGTGGAGTACGCTGCGCGATCTTGGGATGATTTATCCGTGCACTTGCTCGCGCAAGGATGTGGCCCAGGCGGCGGGGGCGCCGAATGATCTGGATGATGAGCCGGTGTATCCGGGGCGCTGCCGGCCGCCGGAAACGCAGCGGAGCTTCGCTCCGCACGGCCGGGTTAAAGACCGGGCCCCACACGAGCCTTGTGGAGACAGCCGCCTCGGCTGTCCCGCGAAGGCGGAGCCGAGCGGAACCATAGATCCCGCGGGCGTCAACTGGCGGTTCCAGGTGCCCGAGGGGGAGGCGATCTGCTTTACCGATTTACACCTGGGCCCGCAGCGCATGATCGCGGGGCGCGATTTCGGGGACTTCATTGTGTGGAGGCGCGATGATGTTCCCGCTTACCAGTTGGCGGTCGTGGTCGACGACGCCGCCATGGGGATCACGGAAGTGGTGCGCGGAGCGGATTTGCTCAAGTCGACGGCGCGGCAAATTCTTTTGTTTCGCGCGCTGGGGCTGACGGCGCCGGATTATTTTCACTGTGATCTGGTGCGCGACCAGAGCGGAATGCGGCTGGCGAAGCGGCATGATTCGTTGAGCATCCGGAAGCTGCGGGAGTTGGGATGGACTTCGGAACAAGTGCGGACAGCGGAGATTCCATGATCCAGAATCGTGTGGGACCGGGTCTCAGACCCGGTCATGCGGAGCGAAGCTCCGCTGCGGCCCTCGCCACTTCTGCCGCTATCTCCCAAGGAGTCCGGGCGCCGCACACACGACCAGCGTGTACAATCTTTAGCTTCGCATGACTGACCCGGGACATGACTGACACAAAGAACGAAGCTCCGCGCAAACTGACCATTGCCATTGACGGCCCGGCAGGAGCCGGCAAGAGCACCATCGCCTCGCGCCTCGCACGGAAGCTTGGGTACGTGAATCTCGAGAGCGGGGCGATGTATCGGGCGCTGGCGCTCAAGGCCATTGAGCGCGACGCTTCGTTCGACGACGAAAACGTGCTGGTGAAGCTGGCGCAGGGTTTGCACATTCAACTGGAACCTACGATTGGCGGAAACCGGACTCTGCTCGACGGTCGCGATGTGTCGGCGCGCATCCGCGAGCGCGATGTATCGGAGGCGGCTTCGCGCATATCGGTGCATCCCAAGGTTCGGGAGTGGATGGTGGCCCGCCAGCGGGAAATGGGCGCTGGTGGCGGCGTGGTAATGGAGGGGCGTGACATCGGGACGAAAGTCTTTCCCAACGCCGATTTGAAGATTTTTCTGGACGCCGATCCCGTGGTGCGCGAGCAGCGCCGCATGGCGCAGCAGAAAATCAAAGGGGACGTGGCGGCCAGCGTGGCTGCGGAACTGCGCGAACGCGACCGGCGCGATCGCACCCGGGCGGCCTCTCCGCTGGTGGCGGCGGCGGACGCGGTGGTGATCAACTCTTCTTCATTGAGTGAGGATGAAGTGCTGGAGCGCGTGGAAGCACTTGTGCAGAGGAAAACTGAGTTGTGAGAGCGGCCAGTCTCCCAAGGGCGTCATCCTGAGCGCAGCCGTTTTTCAGGCGGAGCGAAGGATCTCGCGCGGACCGAAATGCAACCTGAGCCACTACCCAAACTCAGTTCTCGGTCGGTTCGACTTTCACTTTGGGGGCGGGCAGCGCTTTGCCTGCCTTCCCCGGATTCGGGGGCTCTGGCGGTTTTGGCGGCTGCGAACTGGCTTTGCGAATCTCAATGCCATCGTGCTCGTTGTTGAGCACGATGTGCGACAAGGCGTTGCCCACGCTGCCGCTGGCCTTGCCTTCGTGCTCATCGTTGTTCACTTTCAGTTCCGCGAATTCCGACTGAACCGAACCGTCCCGGGTGCGTGCATCCAGGCGGAACCCGGCCTTGTCGGGCAGGCTCAACTGGACATCGCCATTGCGGTTGTCGATTTGAATGTTGCCTAGCGTGCGCATCCCGACTTCTACGGCGCCGTTGTCATCCTGCAGACGGACGTCGCCGGAGACTTCGTCGAGCCGGATGTTTTTCGAGCGCGTAGTCAGGTGCAGTGGGCCCGTAATCTGTTCGGCGTGCAGTTCGTCGGAATCAAGGTCGAGCGAACCCTCAATGTGCGAGAATTCCATGTCGGTGCGCGATGATTTGAAGGTCACCGTCTTCGCGATGCGGGCCAGCTTTACGCTTTCCTGAAATTCGCCGTCCAGTTGCACCGCGCCTTTTACGTCGGCGACCGACACTTCGTTGACCCGGCCTTCGACGTGCACGTCGCCGACGATCTGCTCGACTTTCACCGAGCCTTTTTCCTGACTGACTTTGACGTTGCCGTTCACATCTTCCACGCTGGTGTCGGAATGCTGGGCGTTGATATCGATGCTGCCATCGCGGCCGACCACATTCACATCACCGCGCCGGGCTGCGATCGAGACCTGCACTTTGCGAGGCACGGAGATGTCGAGGTCGCTTTCCACTCGATCATCGCCCGCGGCCTCGACAGCTGCATTGAGTGTCACCAGGCCGCCTATGGTTGTGATCGTGGGCTTGGATTCCCGATCGTACTTGTCGGCGTCTTCCTGGTTCTCGGCGTTTACACGTTTGCGAACGACGACGGTGAGCTTGTTGTCATCGGAGGCGTGAACGCTGACTGCGCCACGCGAGTTGATCACCTTCAGGCTGGCTCCCGCAGGGAAGTCCTGCTCGAGATGATCGTTAAAGTTGTAGCTCTGGCCGAAGATGTTGTTGAAGTCGCTGTCGTCGATATTGAAGTTGTCATGCAGACCGGACCAGTTGACCCGTTCCAGTTGGGTCGCGGTCAGACCGGAAACTACGATCATGATCACCAGGAAAACTCCCCCGGCGCCGATCCCAGAGGCTCGATTGCCTTCGCGCTGCGCGCGCTGGTGTTCGAGCAATTTGATTACGCCCCAGAAGATCAGCAGCACCGGCCAGTAGTTGGCGAACAAGTGCGCTAACCGGCCGATCGAGAGTACGTGCATGGTGCCCAGCAGGAATACGATGCCGAGCACGATCAGGACAAACGGTCCCGCGAAGGAGCGGCGCCGCTGCGGCGGCAGTGGAGGCAGCGGCGAAAATGCTGGTGTCGTCCCTGGATTCGGCGTGACTGGGTTCGGCGGGAATTGGCTAGACATTTTTCACCTCGCCAGAAGAGGGTGGCTCCGTGCTCTGCACCGGCGGCGGAGGAGTACTGGGCGGAAAGCCCGACGATCCCGGAGGCAACGGGCGGTTGTGTCCGTCCAACGAAGCGTTACTCTGCATCAGCTTGACCACTCCAATCACCAATAGGATGGCGGGCCACGTCTTGCCAAAGCCCACGCGAGAAACGCTGTCGAGGAGGAACAGCACACCCAGGGTCACCAGCATTGCCGGACCCATGAGCTTGCGGGTGCGACAGTGTTCACACTGGCACCCTACCCGTCCACCGATCAAACCCCATTGCTTGGCGAATAGCCAGACGCCCAGAAAGATCAGGATGAGCGGCCAGAAACGATCGAGTCCGAACTCGAGGATTCCTGCGGTGTGCAACAGGAAGAGCACGCCCAGGCCAATGAGAACGGCAGCTCCCGCGGGAACCTTGGTTCCTTCAAACCTCTCGCCGGCGCCGAACGCTTGTGCCAATCCGAAAGGATCGGGGGCCGGCTCCCCCACCTGAATCGCCTTCGCGGTGCGAATTGAGTCGATGATCTGGTAGACGTAGAAAAAACCGATTGCGATCCCCAAGGCAGTGATTATGGGCCAGGGAAGATTGGAACTGACACCGAGGATCAGAAGCACCATGATGACCAGGTGCGACAAACCCTTGGCATATTGGCCGGCATACACCGCGCCCACGCCGATGGGAAAGAATCCGGCGAGGATTCCGGCAACTGCGGGGTTTGGGCCAGCGGTCGGGCCCGGTGGGACCTTGAGCCCCAGGCCTTGATCCACGAACTGTTGATATCCGGTTTGTGGTGGATTTTGAGGCGAACCCTGCGGCGGCACGAATCCCGCCGCTGGCGCGGTTCCATCCAGACGCGCCGCCAGGCAGGCCTCGCAGTAGATTACGCCGCGGACGTCGCGGGTGCATTGGTTACAGAGTGGCTTGCCGCAAGTGCGGCAGAAGGCCACTGCAGCCGTATCGCTGTGTGTGGCGCAGTTCATACGAACCTCCTGTACGTGGTCACCGACACTACAGGCAGATCGTTCACAGATGGAGACGGACCCAGGGGAGCGCTGGCCAGAATGAGATGGTTATCGGTCTGGCTGTAGTTGCGCTCCTGCTTCTGCTCGGGCTGTTGTGTTGTGTCGTTCTTGTCGTCTTTCTGTTTGGCCGGTCGAGACTGCTTGGGACCGGGTTCGGCGGGCGCGACGTTGCGCTTGATTTCGCGCACGCGCGACTCGACTTCGTAAACGATCCGGACATTCTCGTAATAGTGCACGACGCGAGCTTGGGTCGCGTAATACGTATGCCGGATCGCAGAGGGACGCAGGCTGACGCCTTTCAGGTCGGCGGGTTTCACGCCGGCTACGGTCAGGCCCACCGACAGCGCGAAGAATGCCATGCCGAATGACATGGCAAAGCGCGGCTGGCGGACCGTGGCCCAGATCGGCTCAAGCAGCGAGGCCTGCACGTGCTCCCACCACGAAATGCGAGGCTGGGCAGCGCGTACAGTGACTCGCAGGCGTTGGGTGTCAACGCCCGTTGTGGATGCCAGGATATTGTTGACCAGGCTGGCTGGAGGCTCCACCTCCGTGAGACCTTTCAGCCAGTTGCG
>Ga0116223_10001609_pt1 | contig 22783 bp, 32 predicted proteins | sample Sb_taG_3_FD_90092 | JGI IMG/M metagenome (GOLD analysis project Ga0116223, IMG submission 90092) | Peat soil microbial communities from Weissenstadt, Germany - Sb_50d_a_PC metaG | ecosystem: Environmental > Terrestrial > Soil > Wetlands > Peat | place: Germany: Weissenstadt | collected 2010-09-21 | reverse complement strand
GCTATCTGCCCGCTGCGCTTGGGTGCGGCGGCGGGATCGATCTTCGAGGAGGCTGGTTTTACGGCGTCACTGGCGCGGGTCTGATCCTTCTTGGGCTCAGGCGTCGCAGCAGGGGCTGCTACGGCCTTGATGTCTTCGGCAGGTCTTTCAGCTGATTTCTCGGCAGAGGCTTTGGGCGGCTCGGCCTTGCCTTCGTCCACCTTGGCTTCCTTGGCCTCGACTTTCGCCTGCTCAGGCTTGATCGTTTCGCTCGCGGCAGGCTCGGCCGTTACAGCCTCGGTCTTTACCGTCTCGGCCTTCGCGGTCTCGGCTTTTACGGCTTCGCTGCCGGCGGCCTCGGCCGGCTTGACTTTGGCAACCACGGCTTCGGGCGATTTCGCCTCGGCGGGCTTTTCCGCGGCGGGCTTCTCGTCGGACGATGCCGCGTCTTCGCGCTTCGGAGTGTCCTGCTCGGCTTCAGACTTCGCAGCCTCGGACTGTGCAGCTTCGGGTTTTGCCTCGGGCTTCCGAGGCTCTTCTTTGTCGGAAATCGCGGGGTTGGCCGCCGCCGGCGCGCCGGCGCTGGCAGGCGGCGCATCGGACATCGTGATCGGCGGGTCGGTTGCCGGCAAGACGTTGCTGGCGTCCGCGGTACGGGTCTGCGGCGGCGTACTGTCTTCGTGGCCGATGGTCGAACGCAGTTCGATTTTTGTTTCCGCGACTGCGGGCTTGGCTGTTGCTTCGACTTCCATCGCTTTCTCGACTTGCGCAACCGCTGGCGCGTCCGGCTTCGGCTCCTCCGCAGTAATCGGCTGCGGCGGGACCTTCAATGTCGCAAGCAGCGGATGGCTGAAGCTGGCGGGGGTGACGTCGCCTGGCGTGATGACGACGCGGGCGCCCATCTTGGTCCAGTTCCACATCTTCACGGCAAAAGCCATCGGCATGCGGATGCAGCCATGTGAAGCGGGATGGCCTGGCAGCACGCCGGCATGCATTGCTACGCCGGACCAGGTGATCCGCTGCATAAAGGGCATCGGAGCGCCGCTATAGATGTTGGAGTGATGAAGCTTTTGCTTTTGGATGACGCTGAAAACGCCCATCGGGGTCGGATGGCCGGGCATGCCGGTGGAAACCGGTGTCTCCGCGAAGAAGCCGTTGGAGTCGTAAATCCGCATTTTTTGCTGGGCGATCGAGATCGAGATGATCAACGGTCCCTGCGGCTTGGCTTCCTTCTCGGCGATCGCGGGTTTCTTATCCGGATGGCGACGGGCCTTTTGGCGCGGCTGCGGAACCGTCGGTGCGGGCCGGGAAAGGCCGGGGTCGGAATCCTGCCAGTAATAGACGGCTGCCTCCGCCTGCGCAGCGACGCCAATCGCCCCCACCGCTGCGAAGACCGCAACCTGCCAAAGTCGCTCGGCCACAATACCCACCCTATGCCCGTTCACGCGTATTACCTTCGAATCCAGCCATTTGAGGTTTAGTGTTGCAGACGAGATACGCGTTCACCAGCGCAACGCTTACAAACCCCGCGATTTTGGCCCAGAGCGTAACAAAAAAGCCTCACATTACGTTAACCGCCGGGGCGGTACCGAGCCTTCCCGTGCGGGCGGCCAGCGCCTACATCCGTCGGGCTCGCCTACGGAGAAATTCATGACACGCCAAGCCGCTAGCCAATATGACACGCGATGGGGACGCTGGGCCCTGCTAGTGCTTGCGTTGATCGCGTGGCCGGGGTCGCCCGCCTTGGCGGCCGACGAACCGGACCTGATCTTCCGCCGCTCGACGGTGTTCAAGTGGCTCAGCCCGAACGACAAACTCGCGACGTACGGCGTCGACGATCCGGAGGTCGAGGGGGTGGCCTGCCACTTCACGGTGCCCGAGCGGGGCGGCATCAAGGGCTGGCTGGGGGTTGCCGAGGAGGTATCGGATATTTCGCTGGCCTGCCGCCAGATCGGCCCGATCCATTTCAAGAACAAGATGGGGCAGGGCGACGACATGTTCCGGCAGCGGCGGTCGCTTTTCTTCAAGAAGATGCAGATCGTACGCGGTTGCGACGCCAAGCGGAACGTGCTGGTCTATATGGTTTATTCGGACAAGCTGATCGAAGGCTCGCCCAAAAATTCGACCTCGTCGGTACCGATCATGCCTTGGGGGGCGGGCGACCCCACCGTTCAGAAATGTAGCGAGTTCATCCAGTAGGCGGGGCGCCGGGACGGGCGCCTTAGGCCTAGGGCTTCCGCGGAATGGGACGCGGGCGTAGCCAGGGGTCCGTTGCGGGCACTCGGGTCACGGCATCCCACCAAACGCACAAGCTTTTGCGGCGTTGATTCATTGCCGCGACCGCCCGGACCGTGCTGCTCCGACATGGCGCCGCAAACCCCCGGTCCGCTATCGTTCGCTCGATGTCCGACGTCGATCTGCAGCTCGGGAAAACCGCCCGTCTCCGCCAAACTTTCAACCGTCGGCCGGACGGGTTTACCGCCGCGACCCTTGATGCCGACATTGATGCTGCCGCTGCCCACGACGTTGTCCCTGGTGAGATTCCATGCCAACGCGCAAACCCCCGACAAAGTTGCCGGCGGTCTCCAGAGAGAAGTCGGCCGGTGCGAGGATTTGGTTCACTGCCGCGGACGCCCCTGTAGGCCAACGAACGACAGAACTGGTTCACTGAACGACGAGGAAATGGCCCAATGAACGATACATGCTATTGAAAAGATTTAGAAATAGGATCAGCGGCGGCAAGACACTCATTTGTGCTTCGGCCCGATGCGCGGGATACACTTTCGTGACCGGACGACCCCCGTCGAGGTCATTTTAGTACCGGAGATTTCCTTGATCTGGCCTGCGGGGCAGGTTCCGTCGTCGACCTTGATGCGCTGGCCAAGCCGCAATTCAACGATGTCCTGCTCGCGCGAAACCTGTTGGGCAAGCGCAGGGGTAATCACCGCAGTCAAGGCGTAGCTCAAAAGCATCTGAAACGAGAGCTGTTTGATGCACGACAACTTCATGACCGTACGAGTGTGTCTCATTTGTTTTGAATCTTGAGCCCGTTCGGGCCAACATTGATCTGGAGACCTTCCGGCTCTTTCTTTGTTTGGTAGAGATTGTAGCCGAGCACGCCTACTGCCACGATCAGCGCGCCGATAATGAGAAACAGAATATTGCGGTTACCGGGCATCGCAGCCTCCATCGCGAACAGAATTCATCAGTGTATTGATGCGGCTGCGATTCTAAAAGCGACAATAGGAAACGTGACGTGAGCGCCAGCGAAAACAAACGAAGAATCCTCGATGCGGTCGATGCCAATTTCGATGCGCAGCTTGCGACCACCAGGGATTTTGTCGCGATTCCGTCGACCCGCGGCGCCGAGGGACCGTGCCAGGACATGATCGGCGATCTCCTGCGCGAGCGCGGCTACGAGGTCGACGACTGGCATATCGATGTCGACGAGCTCAGGGATTTGCGGGGTTTCGGTCCGATCGAGCATGATTTTTCCAAAGCCCGCACCGTGGTCGGCACCTACCGGCCCACCAGCAACCTCGGCAAATCGCTGATCCTGCAGGGTCATTGCGACGTCGTGCCGACCGGACCGATCGAGATGTGGGAGACGCCGCCGTTCTCGCCGGTCATACGCGATGGGAGGATGTACGGCCGCGGCGCCTGCGACATGAAGTCCGGTACCATCGGCGCGCTATACGCGCTTGACGCCGTCAAGGCTGCTGGTCTGAAGCCAACCGCACGGATTCATTTCCAGTCCGTGATCGAGGAGGAAAGCACCGGCGTTGGCGCGCTCTCGACCCTGCAGCGCGGCTACCGCGCCGAGGCCTGTTTCATTCCCGAGCCTACTTCCGGCAAGATGGTGCGCTCACAGGTCGGCGTGATCTGGTTTCGCCTGAAAGTACGCGGCCATCCCGTGCACGTGTTCGAGGCCGGCAGCGGCTCCAATGCGATCACCGCGGCCTACCATTTGATCCGGTCCTTGGAGGAACTCGAGGCCGAATGGAACGAGCGCGCGAAGGGCGACCGCCATTTCAAGGCCGTGACGCATCCGATCAACTTCAATCCCGGCATCATCAAGGGCGGTGACTGGGCCTCCAGTGTGCCGGCCTGGTGCGACGTCGATTGCCGGATTGCGATCTTGCCGGGCTGGTCGGTTGCCGATTGCCAGGCCGAGATCATCAGCCACGTCGCGGCGGCGGCGCGCGAGCATCGATTCCTGTCCAACAATCCGCCTGTTGTGGAATGGTCCGGCTTTCTGTCGGAAGGTTATGAGCTGAAGGATTCGGCCGAGGCCGAAGCCGCGTTCGGGAAGGCCTACGATACGGTCTATGGTGGCGCGGTGCAGGATCTCGTTTTTACGGCGCTCACCGACACGCGGTTCTATGGACTCAACTACAACATTCCGAGCCTCTGCTTCGGCGCCAGCGGGGCGGCGATGCATGGCTTCAATGAATATGTCGATCTCGACTCGTTGCGAAAATCGACCAAGGCCACCGCGCTTTTCATCGCCGAGTGGTGTGGGGTGGAGAAGTTGTGAGAGCGGGCCAAAAACGGGAGCATTGCGAAATGACGCCACTTGAAAAAGTCCGCTCGATGAAAATGCCTTTTGCCGAACTGAAGGGCGTCACATTCACCGAAGCCGAAAAAGATCGCGTGGTGGCGCGCATGCTGGTTCGCGCCGACCTCTGTACGGTCAACCACACGATTCATGGCGGAGCGATTATGGCTTTGGCGGATTCCGTCGGTGCCGCAGCCACCGTGATCAACCTGCCTGAGGATGCCAAGGGCACGACTACCATCGAGAGCAAGACCAATTTCATCGGCGGCGCGAAGGAGGGAACCACTTTGATCGCGACCGCTACCCCGGTGCATCGGGGCCGGCGTACCCAGGTCTGGCAAACAAGGCTGGAAACCGAGGACGGAAAGCTGGTCGCCGTGGTGACCCAGACCCAAATGGTGGTCTGAAAGGCTGCGTTCAGCCGGTTTGTTAACGGATAGGTCGCAACCCCTCTGCCGTAATTTGAGGCCGCAGGCGGCCTTGAACTCCATGTTGCAATGCACAATATAGTTGATCTAGGGATTCGGCGCCTCCTCGAGGGCTACCAAGAGGAGTTTTACGTCAGGACGTTCTCAGTTCGACCGTCGCCGGAGACACCGTTCGGACGTTGAGTCAGCAAGAAGAATTGCCGCTGCTGCGCGATCATCTGTTACGGCTCGATCGGGAAAGCCGGCATGATCGCTTTCACGGCTTCATGGACGACAGTTTCATCGAGCGCTATGCCGCAAAATGCGCAAGCGACGGCACCATCGTCATCGCCTATCTTGAAGATGGCGTGGTTCGCGGTGCGGCGGAGTTGCATCCGCCGGATCAATCGTCGGATTCTCAACCCGAGATCGCATTCAGCGTCGAAGCTCACCTGCGCCGGCTGGGCGTCGGCAGCATCCTGTTTCGCAAGTTGATCACTGAGGCCCGCGCGAAGGGCTACCGCTCGCTGCGGATCACCACCGGCGCTCAAAATGACGCCATGCGGACGCTCGCCAACAAGTTCGGCGCGCATCTGACATTCCGCCACGGCGAATCCACTGGAACCATCGATCTAAGGCCGCAACCGCAGACCGCAACCGCAAGGCTTGGGATAACCACGCCGATCGATGCGGCGCGCGCGATGATCAATTTCAATCGCGCCTATTGCAGGCTTCTGCTGCGAATGTATGGCTGGGGGCGGACGGCCTGATCGCCCGCCATTTGCTTGCCACGGGTAAGCGAGCAGCCGATGGCCGGCGCGTTGGAGCACGCGCGTTAAGTACCCGTCCGCTTATCGTTGCCAAATCTCCGGACCACCCGGCGCTCGACGACCACCGAGCGCTGGGCGCCCTGTTCTCCGGCGATTACCCGCGTTGTGGAACGCGCGAGCGTACGACCGGCCTTCTTGACTTCGGCGGTGACGGATTCGATCGGCAATCCCATCAGCGAGGCAGCGATTTCCGCCTGTTCGTTCTGATCGTCAGTAATGCCGGTCGCTGCGAAGATGGCTTCCTCCAGCGTCGGCGGATCGCGCCGGACGCGCCGCGGCCCATACTTTGTGTTCCAATCCTGGCTCATCGCGGCCCCCTGTTTGCTTGAAAGTACGTAGGGACGGTTATGTTGCATTGCAATATAGATTTGGTGTGGCAATCCAGCCATGCGTTTTCTGGTTCAGAGACCTTCCAGCCTGGTGGCGTCATAAATTTCGATTGCGGGAATAGTTGTGGCGAGGGGGCGAAGCGCGCGCACGAAGTCACGTGAGGCTGGTACCGCGAAATGGGCCGCCAGTGTGGCCCGATCGGCCCACTGCTCGACGAACACCAGCCGGAGCGGGTTCTCGCAATCGATATGAACGGCGTGAGCGAGGCACCCTTGCTCTTTGCGTGATCGATGCACGTGCTCCAGGCTCAATCGGAGGGCTTCATGAAAGGAATCTTCCCGAGCGGTCACGCTGCCGGTCACTACGATCATCGCGTCTCTCCCGCCATTGCTGATTTCTCGTGTTTCACGCGACCGACTCGCCGGCGCTCGCGAAGTCGATCGGCCGCTGTGGCCAGCGCTTGAGCGCGGCACGCCCGGCATCTGTCAGGAGATAAATGCCGCGCTCGGCACGATCGAACCAGCCATACACGTTGTGCAGCAGAATCTTTGGCGCGTCCGGAATCTCCGGCTTGAGGTCGCGCACCCGCCGGGGCCCGTCTGAAAGAGCCAATGCGCAGGCCAGCGCCTGTTGGCGGTAGGCCGTCATGATCGGCGCGCGCGTGCTGCCGCCAAGCGCGGGATCGCCCCGACGCCGTCGATGTTCCGCGACCAGGCGCGAGCGCTTTTTCGGGTCGCGACGTGGGCTCGTCGTGGGCGAGACAATTACCTCGACATCGCCCGACCTGGTGACTGCGAGCATGCCAAAACCAAGCCGGCGGCAGAGGTTGCGAAAGCGCGCGTCGCTCTCACGTCCCTTGCCGCGCTCGGAAAGTTTGGCGGCGAGCCAGACCTCGTCGCAGGCAGCGGCGCGATCGACGGCCTGCAGAATGAGTTCAAGATTGAAGGAAAGCTTCAATTCGCCGATAACCACGATCGGAGGATCGTCGCCGCTCAGCGCCACGAGGTCGCAGCCGCCGACTTCGCCCTTGACCGTAAAGCCGAGCTTTTCGAGGAAAAGTTTGACGGGCAGGTATAGCGCGGTTTCCAAGGGGGCTCCCGTGTCGTGGCCGGCGACTCACCCGCTGAGTTTAGCCCGGATCGCTGTTGGCGCGTGGGGCTTGATTTGATCAGGCAGGCCGGGAGCGGCTATTCTGCTACCCGGACAGACTTTTGGGCGCGGCAAGGGATGATCAGAAACGGCCTGTATCACATCACCGTGGAAATGCTCGACGGGGTCAAGGGCGGCAATCAGGGGGTGATGGTTGTGCGCGACGGCACGCTGCGCGGCGGCGACTCGTTCTTTTATTGCTATGGCACCTACACGGCGGCGAACGGCAAATGGAAGGGGGAGTTGACCAATTTGGAGCATACGCCAAGCTTTGGCGAGCGACCGATTTGGGAACGCAAGGTGGTGACCATCGGTTTCACCGGAACGTATAACGATGAGACCGCCGATGGCGAAGGTATCTCGCTCGCCGGCAAGCAGAGCATCCGGTTCAGATCCAGGTTGCGGCTCCTGGTTCCGGACTAGAGCCTTGATCCGGTGAGTCCTAAACCCGGCCGCTCACCGGAAGCAGCGCGCCGGTGACGGCGCTCGCCGCATCACTTGCGAGAAACAGGATCACGCTGGCCAGTTCTTCCGGCCTTACCCATTTTGCGAAGTCGGCGTTCGGCATGCTGGCACGGTTGGCCGCGGTATCGATGGTCGACGGCAGCACGGCATTGACGGTGATCTTGCCCTTCATTTCGGCGGCGAGCGCCTCGGTGAGCCGATGTACGCCGGCCTTCGATGCGGCGTAGGCGCCCATACCGGCGCCGGCCTGCAATGCGCCCATTGCGCCGACATTGATAATCCGCCCCGCGCTGGAGGCGATAAGATGGGGGATCGCCGCCCGCGACGCGTTCAGCGCGGTGAGCACGTTGAGCGCATACATGCGCTGCCAGGTCTTCGGGTCGCCCTCGGAGATCGCCTCGAACGCAAAGCCACCCGCGATATTGATCAGCACATCGAGCTTGCCGAAGTGCGAGGCCGCTGCGTCGATCGCCTTTTTTGCCTGGGCCGTGTCCGTCAGGTCAACGCCGCCGAGTTCGATCCGGTGGGACGTAGCCGCGACTTGTGAGGCTGCGTGATCCACGCCAGCTACGCGCGCGCCCAGTGCCTGCGCGGAATTCGCAACGACCTTGCCCAGCGCCCCCGAGGCACCGGTCACGACAACGACTTTACCGTCCATGATAGGTCTCCCGGCCGGGGAAGGGTCACACTATCGTCAGGCCAAAACCATTTGCAATGCCGCGAAATCTCGCATGCCAACGGGTTGAGGCGCGAAACGGTCTTGCTATCGGCCGTCCCCGTATTCATACGGCCCCACATTCTGCCGCCATATCGGCCGATCGCTAAAATTTGCCGGAGTTTTGTAAGTGGAATTCAGAACCATCGGGCTATAGCTGCATGTCGTTCACTTCAGGGGCCGGAAACATCATGATGAGACATCTGCCTGACCATGGTTTGCCGCTTGTTCAGCTTAAGGAACAACGGCGGGATTTGGTTGTCGCGCTGCAAAACCGCAACGGCCCGGTGAGCGGCTGGGAATTGATGCAGATCGCCGCCGTCCAGCAGGCGATTTCGGCCTTCGAGGACGTCATTGCCGATCTCGATGCGGAAATGGAAATGGAAGCGGCGGCGTAAGCGTTCGGCCTCACTCAGCCTTTCCCGTTGCCACCGGAGAAATGACACCCGGACCGCCTCGGTCGGGGACTATACACTCGCCTCTCGCACGGGTATGCACAGCGTACCCCGAGCGGATCGACGGGGAATGCCTCCGGGGGCGAATATGATTCGGTGCAAAGCCACTATTTCCTGTGCGGTGTTTTTTTTCGCGGGCGTGTTCGCCGGCTCATCGCCGGCGTCAGCGCAGACATTTGATAGTTATCGCTGCGCCGACGGCACGCGCTTCATTGCCGGGTTTTACCCCTACGATTCCCGCGCGTATTTGCAGATCGACGGCGTCGCCGTGACGCTCAAGAAGCGTCTGGCCCTGTCCGGGGCGCGCTATTCCGGCAGCGGCGTGACCTTGATGATCACCAAGGCCGGCACCACGATCAAACATGTCGGACGGCCGGTGACCGCTTGCGAGCTGACGTAAAAAGGGCCGAAACCATTCTCGTTCCCGCTCTTCGCGATTGTCGCATTTTGTATCACCAGCCAGACCCCTCACTCGCATCAACGATCACACGCCGATTTGGACTCCTGGATAGCCGCCTCGTGATACCAGCTGCTGCCGCACGCGGCTTCGCTGACGCGCACGGAGGTGGCATCAGCAGCAACCTTGGCTTCCTCCTGACGAGGTTCACCGAGAGCCGCGCGGCCCCCGGCGGGGAATTGGTAGATCCTGGCGGATCCCCGATTGAAACTCGTATTCATTGATCTCTCCATTGGTCGTGGCGCGTTGTGACTCATGCTGCGCCCGACTCATTCGCGAGTGGTTACTGGAAAGCCGATATCGGTCCTGCCCGCCGGTCGTGCAACCTGATCAAAGAGAAATCAGATGATGAATAAAATGTAGGCATTTTTGCTTTTGCTTCCTGCGAAGCAGATGCAGCCTGACTAACGCATGAGCCATCGCCAAGGTTGCGTAACTGCCTCGACTTCTTGCGGAATGTTGCGGGAAACTGCCGCGCCATTCATCGGGGCAAAGGACAGGCCCGCCGGATGCCGCGGAAACAGGCGCCGTTAGGGCTTAAGTTAGGTCTCCGCCGCTCCTGTTTCCTTCGTCACCGCGCGCCTTTGCCGCACCCTTGCAAGCGAGCCGAAGTGCGTGAAACCGAAGCCGATTTCAGCCTCGCAGCCACCGTGTTGCACCGCAATGATTGGCATTTTTATTGCTTGGTAACACGCGGCCGATGGTGGCCGGGTACGCGTGTGGTGATCAAGGCTTCGGTCTCACACCTTCGCATCATCAACTCATGAGAGGCTCAATGACCAAGTACAAGCTCGAGTACATCTGGCTCGACGGATACACGCCGACTCCGAATTTGCGCGGCAAAACGCAGATCAAGGAATTCAATTCTTTCCCGACGCTCGATCAGCTTCCGCTGTGGGGCTTCGATGGAAGCTCGACGATGCAGGCCGAGGGCCACAGTTCGGATTGCGTGCTCAAGCCGGTTGCCGTGTACCCCGATGGCGCGCGCACCAACGGCGCGCTGGTGATGTGCGAAGTCATGATGCCCGACGGCAAGACCCCGCATCCCTCGAACAAGCGCGCAACCATTCTCGACGACGAAGGCGCATGGTTCGGCTTCGAACAGGAATATTTCTTCTACAAGGACGGTCGTCCGCTCGGCTTTCCGGCGAGCGGTTATCCCGCGCCGCAGGGACCGTACTACACCGGCGTCGGCTACAAGAATGTCGGCGACATCGCCCGCAAAATGGTCGAAGAGCATCTCGACCTTTGCCTAGCCGCCGGCGTCAACCACGAGGGCATCAACGCCGAAGTGGCGAAGGGCCAGTGGGAGTTCCAGATTTTCGGTAAGGGCAGCAAGCGCGCTGCCGACGAAATGTGGATGGCCCGCTATCTGATGCTGCGCCTGACCGAGAAGTTCGGCGTCGACATCGAATTCCACTGCAAGCCGCTCGGCGATACCGACTGGAACGGCTCGGGCATGCACGCCAACTTCTCCACCAAGTACATGCGTGAAGTCGGCGGCAAGGAATATTTCGAGAAGCTCATGGAAGCCTTCAAGGCCAACCGCGCCGAGCACATTGCCGTTTACGGACCGGACAATCACATGCGCCTGACCGGCAAGCACGAGACGGCCTCCATCGACACGTTCAGCTACGGCGTCGCCGACCGCGGCGCTTCGATCCGCGTTCCCCACTCCTTCGTCAACAACGGCTATAAGGGTTATCTGGAAGACCGCCGCCCGAACTCGCAAGGCGACCCCTACCAGATCGCTTCCCAGATACTGAAGACGATTGCTTCGGTGCCGACCGCCAAGGCGGCTGCCGCGTAAATCGCTCAAAACGCGTCCCGGACCGTCTTTTGGTCCGTGAGGCGTGATTGTCGTAAACCTGATCCGTCAAGGCGCATGCCTTGACGGATCATTGCGTTTTGGACACGGGATTGCCGTGCTAGAAGCGGCGGCCGTGGCGACAGGGATCGGGGAATGGAAAATTCGATACGCCTGCTTTCGACGCTTGCCTTGATGGGGGCAGTACGCAGCCTTGCGGACAGGTACGAGGCGGCGAGCGGCGCGCACATCGATGCCGATTTCGCGCCGACGCTCGGGCTGCTCGATCGCTTGCGCAATGGCGAGGCCGCCGACGTCCTTATCCTGACCCGCGAAGGGCTCGCCGGTCTTGCGGCGACGGGCAGCGTCGTTCCGGAAAGCTGCGTCGATCTGGCGCGTTCTTATGTCGGCGTTGCGGTGAAAGCGGGCAGCGCTCATCCCGACATCGCGAGCGAGGTAGCGTTGCGCAAAACTTTGTTGGGCGCGCGGTCGGTCGCCTATTCCCGGCTCGGCGCCAGCGGCATTTTCTTTGCGCAATTGATCGCGCAATTGGGAATCGCATCCGAAATCAATGCCCGCGCGACGATCGTCCCTCAGGGATTTACCGCCGAACGGCTGGCAACCGGTGAGGCGGATCTCGCGGTTCAGCAGATCAGCGAGCTGAAGCAGGTCGCTGGTATCGAAATCGTTGGACCGATCCCGCTTCACCTGCAGGAGCCCGCCGTGTTTTCCGCAGGGCGCTTGGCGGCGTCGAACAAGGCTGAACAAGCCGCAAAACTCTTGAAATTTCTCGCCTCGCCGGAAGCGGCGCCCGCGCTGCGCGAGTCCGGGCTGGAGCCCATTCCATAAAAGCCGGAAAAACGCGCGGCGGTTGTGTCCTTGATCGAGCGCAAGGTGCTTGCCGGCGAAGGCCGATAGCTTTATCCAAAATTCGCGCCGGCAAATGCTCGCGCGAATCGGGCGTTTGGTATGGAGCATCCTAATGAACTGGCGTGGGTTGATTGTCGTTTTGATTTGCGCTTCGCCGCTGGTGGCCGCGGCCCAGACCGGGGTCAACCTGCCACCGTCTGAGCCATACGTGCCGCGGCTCGGCGACATCATGAACGCGGTGCAAATCCGGCACACCAAACTTTGGTTCGCTGGCAAGTCCGCAAACTGGGACCTTGCAGCCTACGAGATACGCCAGCTCAAAGCGGGCCTGGTGGAAGCCGCCACTCTTTATCAGGGCATTCCGGTCACCAACGTCACCACGATGGCGGCGCCGGTCCAGGCGGTGGCCGACGCGGTCGAGGCAAAAGACGGCAAGAAATTCGCAAAGGCCTATGGTGATATGACGGCCGGATGCAATGGCTGCCATCAGTCGATCGGACGCAGCTTCATCGTCATGCGGGTGCCGGATGTCTCGCCCTTTGGTGATCAACAGTTTGCTCCACAGAAACCGTAGCCGTCGGAACAAGCTCGCGCGGAGCGCGGTTGATGGGAAAGGTCAGCTCGAAAAGGTTCATGCGATGATCCGGAAATTGAGGTCAGGCGAGTACCGGCTCTATTCTCGCAAGATTAACCCGAAGACCGGCAAGCGCCGCAATCTCGGCACCTTCAAGTCGCGCGCGGCTGCCGAGAAGCACGAGCGCGCGGTGCAGTACTTCAAGCGGCATTAACAAGGACGAAGTCCGGTCATTTCGTGCCGTACATCCGGTCGCCGGCATCGCCGAGGCCCGGCAGAATATAGCCGTGATCGTTCAGCTTCTCGTCGACCGCCGCCGTCCAGATCGGAACATCCGGATGTTCGGCCTGGAAGTGCGAAATGCCTTCGGGGGCCGCGAGCAGGCAGACAAAGCGGATATCGCGCGCGCCGCGTGTTTTCAAAAGCGAAGCGGCTGCACAAGCGGAGTTGCCCGTGGCCAGCATCGGATCCATCAGGATCACGGTGCGATCGGAAAGATCATGCGGCGCCTTAAAGTAATATTCGACCGCCTGTAGCGTCTGCGGATCGCGGTAGAGACCGACATGGGCGACGCGGGCCGAAGGGACGAGGGCCAGCATGCCGTCGAGAAAACCGACGCCGGCGCGCAGGATCGGCGCGAAGGTCAGCTTCTTGCCGGCGATCTTCGGCGCCTTCATCGGCATCAACGGCGTCTCGATGTCGACCATTTCGAGCGGCAGGTCGCGGGTGACTTCGTAGCAGAGCAGCATGCCGATCTCGTTCAAGAGCTCCCGAAAACTCTTGGTCGAACGGTCACGCTCGCGCATCAAGGAGAGCTTGTGCTGGACAAGGGGGTGGCTGACGAGATGCACATTTTCTGAAGTCGTTTTTGTTGATGTCATGAAGTCTCCTGGCGACTGGACCCGGGCCTTGAGGAGTGGCCTGCCTACCTTCGGCATGAATTTCTGCCCACGCAAGAGGCCCTAAGCCATGCCAAGCAAGGATTGCTTCGTCGTTTCACTCCTCGCAATGACGCCAGGCTCTGGGCGTTACCGCAGAAACTGTCGTACCTCGCGCATGCGAGGTACGCTCCGGAAGTGTGGGGCGATCATGCTCGACAAGCTTCTTCTATTTTGACTTTTTGCGCTCTTGAATGAATTTGAGATAATTGACCGCAGCCTCGGCATCGGTGCGGCTGAATCGGAAAGTCGGCATGTCCGGATGGATGGTGGTCAGGCCGTCCTGCAATCGTTGTCCGAAATCGTTGTCGTAAAGCTTGCTGTCTCCAAAGGTGCGAAAGGGCGGGGCATCGGCGTGCGGGCTTTGGCCGGTCTCGCCGACGGCGTGACACCGTGCGCACAGATCTGTAAGCAGGGCCTTGCCCCGCTTCTGCTCCGAATCGAGGGTATAACCAGTCCTGCTCAGGGAGCACATCATCAAGAGGACGAGACAAAAAATCTTCATCATGGCCGGTTTGGTCTGGTCTGGATGATGGAAGCATGCATCCGTTCGCCCCGGATGAAGGCGAGGTGGCATTTCCTTCGTGATGGAAAGCTGCGTATCGCTCGCTACGAGCGCGACTTGATCTTTCCTTCAAGCTGTCGCCCGTCATGGTCGCGGTGCAGCTGGCTCAGCGATGCTTCGTCAAATTTGTGGAGAACGGCGCTTAGTTTTTCGTCGTCCCGGCAGCCCGGGGCGAAACCGGCGCCGTAGATCTTTCGCAATGTCCGCACCAAGGTATTACCGTGCTTGCGGCCGATTTCACCGTTCTTGTCCCGGTGTCGTTGATCCAGTCCTGGTTCTTTCATGGCATCATCCTCCTGCGTGACCCCTGATGTCGGCAAGCTGTGGCGCTTGCGGACCAGTCAGTTTTCCAGGTAAGGGCGAACGCCCGTCAACCGCATTGACCTCTGTCAAGGGGCGACGTTGGAAGGCAGGTGAGCGAGCGGGTCGAGCCGGGGGGCGCTTTCCGAAAAGCCGGCTCAGCGCCCGCTCAGCGTGTCTCGCCGTCAGGAGCGCGGGTGACGGACTTGCCGCGGGCCGGGGCTTGTGCGGTCGGGCCCACTTCCTGGCAGGAAAGCTGGACCCACGATCCATCCGCCGCCTGCTGATAGGCGTGACAGCCCTGCGCCGTCGGCTGGTCGTCGACCTTCTGCGCATTGGTATTGGCATGGGAATTCAAGGATGAATTCTTCGCCAGCGCCGGCGCCGTCAGCGCGGCCAGGACGGCGATCGAACCAACGAAGATCAATCGTGCGATCCGCATATGAGGTTCTCCGAATTGAGACGGACTGGATGCAAATAGAAAACATTTTGGCGATTTTTGGTCATAGCGCTCGTCGCCTGAACAAGTGCTTAACAATTGGAAAAAAGCGAGAGCGGTCGAGGCGGCCCATCGGGCTCATCCCACAAGGCTCATCCACCGCTCGGTTGCGCGCATCGCTGCCGGCCACAGCCCGTCCGCCGGCTGCCCGCGGTGCAGCGCCTTTCCAACTTCGCAAATGGCGAGGAAAGCGCTCGATCGCGCCTCTTCAACTTCAAGGCTCTGTTGGTGGTTTCCCTTAACCAGGCCCACCAGCCCGTTGAGGATCGGCAATGCCGCTTGCGGCGGCTCGCGTTGGGCGAGCCGCAGGGCGTCCATGATCTCTCGTGCTGTCTCGGAATCGCTCTTCATCGAGCACCTGCCTGATCCGAGGTTTCTAGCAGGTCGGGCGCCGTGCCTCAAAGCGCGCCGCTCTCGATGCGACGTTGATGCTTGGCGCGCCACTTCGGGCCGGGCCCGCGCATGTAATGAAGTTCCGGCCGATAGGGATCGCTGGCGATCTGGATCAGCTTTTGCCAGCCGGTCACGATCGCATGCAGGCGCCGGCGAAACGAAGTCGATGAAGCCAAATTGATCGACATGGCGCGCCCCCTCAATGCGGTTTGCCAAGCACGGACGCAAACGGCATGGCAAAGATTTCCTCGCCGAGTTCGTCGCTGACATGCAGCACCCAATCGCGCCAGTCCTCCGCGCTCGGCGCCATCAGGAGGGATCGCACCACGAGAGCGGCCTGCTCATGCGCCTCGGTCAGATTGCCGACCGCGGCGCCGCGTCGGTCGACCCAGACGCCCTCGGTATTGAAGACCTGAGCCATGTTCCGCCTCCGGCAACTGCGAAGTGTGGCTCCGTCAATAGCAGCGGCGATTGAGTCGGAAAATCCGTGTAGATTGCGTAAGTAGTTGTACGGACAGGGAAGCTACGGACAGGGAAGCTACGGAGGAGCAGCCGGTTCCAGGACCTCAAAGACGGTGGCCGCGGACAGTTCCGTAAGGACAGTCCAGTCGATTTGACCTAACGCAAGGTCGCTTCTCGTGCCTCGAAGTAGTCTGCAATGGCTCCCTTGGAAGAGGAAAACGGCATGACGTCTTCAATCTTGATGGTGGCTTTTCTGGTGATCCCGGCGTTTCTGTCGTTCTCCGCAGTGATGCAGAGGCCGCAGGCCGAGAGGGTTGTCGCGAGAAATTCGCGGCAGCGTGTCCGGCCGTAAGCTCTGGGCCGACATCAGGTTTGGCGAGGAGATCGTTCCCGTTAGTGCCGATCGCGTGGCGTCGGCATAGTCGCGCAACACCGCTTTTTGCGCCGAGCCATCGTTCAACGTGTGGCGATGCAACCCGAGTTGGGCTAGGCTTGCAAATCGGCGATGAATGGGAAGTCAGGGGTTGGCGCGCGAGCGGAAAGCGGGGCGGCATCATGATGACTTTACCGGAGCTGGCGGCAGACGCCCTGGAAAAATTTCTCGGCTCCTTCATGCGCCGCCAGTTCGGATCTTCGCAGACGCAGTTTGCGGAGATCGTGCCCGCGGCCGCACGCCTCGCGCTCGAATGCATCGGCAACAGCGACGCGCTCTACCACAACGTCGAACACACGCTGCTCGTCACGCTTGCCGGACACGATATTCTTTGCGGCCGCACGTTCTATGTCGATATTACCGCGGAAGATTACGCGCACATCATCATTGCTTGCCTTGCCCACGATATCGGTTACGTGCGCGGGCTTTTCAAGGACGACGACGAGGACGGCTTTTTGGTCGATGCGACCGGTAAGAAAGTGAGTCTGCCGCGCGGTTCTTCCGACGCCGGCCTGATGCCGCACCACGTCGATCGGTCGAAACTCTATATAAGAAAAAGGTTCGAAGGCTTCGCCGCGCTCAACCGGCAGCGCATTGCGGATGCGATCGAGGGCACCAGGTTTCCGCCGCGCGAAGGCCAGCAATTCAGCGAGGAGGCGTCGATCGTTCGCGCCGCCGATTTCATCGGCCAGCTCGGCGATCCCAATTACATTCGCAAGGCCAACGCGCTCTACCACGAGTTCGAGGAAGTCGGCATGAACCGCCAGCTCGGCTACGATTCACCCGCCGACATCGTCGACCGCTACCCGCAATTCTATTTCAACTGCGTGGCGCCGCACATCCAGACCGAAATCCGCTATCTCAACATGACCTCGAGCGGACGGCAGTGGATTGCGAGCCTCTACGGCAACGTGTTCCGCGCCGAGCGCGAGATTTCGCTGTCGGGGCCGCAGCAGTAGTTGGGGTAGGGTTATCGATATTTTGATGTCCCCATGACCGTAGTGCTACAAGGCCGTAATGCTACGGAATAGCGCCAGCGCCGCAAATCACTTAACTGGGCAGCGCCCTCGGCTCTCAAGCTGTGGGGCGGGGGATATCACGAGGCCCGGCCTCCTAGGCACGCCGGGCCTCGTGTTTTCCAAAATTGAAAACAAGCGCAGCAAACGTAACCCGGATGAGCCAACGGGTCGCGCGAATGCGCGCCCGATGACAGGCTCCGCGACATCCGGGGCCTTTATTCGATCCCCGCATATCGCTGCGCTCATGCGGGCTACTTGCTAATGGCGCGAACGATGACAGGCTCCGCGCTAGTCGACGAGGGAAGTAGGACGCCAGAGTTTGACGCGCGCCTAATCCAAAATCTTTCAAGCAGCCACATCCACACACAAGCCCACACATTCCGCGACGCAAATTGCGCCCGGGTTATGCCGAAAACATCCGCCCCGATATCAGAGGGCGCAGGGAAAGCCGGGTGCCCGTTGCACCCATAGCCTCGCGTGCGAAATAAAAAAGCACACGAGCGTAGTCACCACAGGTTCAAGCGGAATCATCCGGCCTTCCCTGCGCAATGGTTTTAACGGTTTCCTTCGTACTCCCCCCGGTGACCGGGCTTGTTTGCCACCGTCGCCCGCAAGATCATCACCTCACGAGCTTGACACCAGCGTCGGGGTGTCAGGACCACACGACTTCGCCGTCCACCTTGTGCGCCGCTCGTCAGTGCGCCGCCAAGGTGTCCACCGCATCCCCCGCCCAACGTCCGTGACGGTCGCGATACGCCCCTCCTTAAGGGCACGGGACGGGGCGAGATATACCTCTGATTCGCATTTCGGAAAAACAGAAATATTTTTTGTGCGGAGGCTGGACAAGAAGCCACAAGTGAGTTTTGCGAAAACGACCCGACGGGCAAATCACCCGCGTCAGCCCGTAGGGCGGGACGGCGCGCTTCTACAGGCAAAGCGAAATATTCTTGCGGAGGGGGCTAGACACACAAATCGCACGATCATGGATGCCGTCGCCAACGCGTCGCCACACCACGCGCCAAATACAGCGCCGGGAAGGTAAGGGGCCATGCCTCACTGATGCGGCCCACTTAACGCTCTCCCGGCGTGCCGTTCGTGTGCTTGGCCGCTAAGCGATGATCCGAACGTGTTCCATCAGCCTACGCGGCTTTCTCTGCGGAGGTGGCGTCATCAGAAACCTCCTTTGCTCGCGATTTGTCGCCAGTGGCGACAGAGTGCAATGCTCCTCCGCTTGCCCCGCACTGTCAAGCCGGCTCGTCTCCGGATGCTGAAACATCCGTTTACCGCGATGTTTCGATTCTCAGGAGGAACCGCTCATTTTACGCGATGACGCTTTGAGACGTCTCCGGTAGACTGATGCCGTGACCAAGTTTGCTCAAAGTTCGAGCGAAAGCCTGCCCCGGACTTGATCCGGGGCATGCCCTCGGACTTGATCCGGGGGTGGATACCGGTTCGCGTGAAGAAAACGCGTCAAACAAGAATCTGGAGCTTCGGTTCTGATTCAATCAAAACCGATCATGCTCTAGAACCAGAAGGAGGACGGCTATGACAACATACGTCATGCTTGCAAACTGGACCGAGCAAGGCATCCTGAAGGCGAAGGACTCGCCGCGTCGTCTGGACGCCGCGAAGAAAGCTCTCAAGGAAATGAGCGGCGAGTTAAAATCCTTCTATCTCACCTTGGGCGACTATGACATGGTGGCGATCTTCGAAGCTCCCGATGACGCTGTGGCGGCACGTTTCAGCCTGCAGCTGGGGATGCAGGGAAGCGTTCGGACGCGGACGCTGAAGCGTTTCCCGAAGCTGCCTATCGGGAAATCATCAACTCGCTGGGCTAGGGCCTGATCCGGACCCGAAGTGGCGTAGGGCGCAATAGTGCGGCGTATTGCGCCGGCCGGTCGGGCGAGCGGCGGATTACAAGTGCCCGAAGATTGCGCGCAGAAAGAAAGCGGCCCCCGACGAACAAGCCGTCGAGGGCCGCGGGAACAGTTAGCCGCAGATAGAGAGAGAGATCAGTCTCGCTCACACCGGCCGAATCGATCGTCGCCATCCCCGCGGACGGAGATATCCGAATTGGTGCAGCCGAAGAAGCCTTGCAGTCCGGGTTGGCCGGCGTAGCCGAGATGACCGAGCCCGAAGATGTCTTCAATGGTCTTCAACATGGAATAGTGGTTGAAGGGGACGTTGGACACAGTTCCCGGCTTCAGGAAATTCGAGAGCAGCACGCCACCGATGCGGTCGCCACCGAAGCCTTGGGTGGTAATGAAGAAGTTCGAAGGAAGTCGTGCACCCGTGGTCGGGTCGACGTTCTCGAACCCAAGGGTGAGCGGTTGACCTCCAGCCACCAGCGGCCCGAGATTGGGTCCGGGTTCTGACCGCAGCAGCTTACGCCCTGCGAGCTAATCGCATTGGGCGTGGGCGAGCCGTTGACCGAAGTCAAGGTGCTAACGTCACCCTCGTCGAAGGTGATGATCAGCAGGCCATCTTCCTTGTAGGCGGGCGAGTTCAGGATCATCGGCACTACCGACTTCAGGAAGGCATCGGCCGAGACCAGGCCGCCGGGCTCTCCGTCCTTGCACTTCGTCGTCGTGCCATTGCCGTCATGCCCGTCATGGCAGAGATTGGGCGTGATGAAGGAGAAATTCGGCGTCGTCGACTCGAATGCCAGGTCCTGCGCGAAACGATTGAAGTTGACCACGTGCCTGGCGCATTCACCGCTATCGATCAGCGAATGGAAGTAGACGAAAGGATTGTGACGCGCCGCGTATTGATCAGCCGGCGTGGCCGTTTGTGTGTCGTCGACCTGGTTGAGGGCGACCTGGGTGACCCCCTTGACGGTGATCAGCGGCTGGCCGCAGGTTGCCTGTTCGCGACCCGGTGTGTTGCCCATGTCTTCCATGTAGCCTTTCCAGGTCTTGCCGGCCGCGGAGAGTTGATCGGCAAGCGTCTTGAACTGGGCGGGGTAAACGCAACCGGTGCCGATCGCCTGACCGTCCGGGGTTACTCCGGTGAGATTGAAATCGTCATAGAAGGTACAATCGACGTGCGTCTGCACTGTCGACGACTGGCCGCTGATCATGGCGATGTAGTTGTCGAGGCTGACATGCCCGGTGCCATAGTACTGGCTGAGCAACACGCCCTGGCTCGGCAGGGTCTGCGACAGGAAGGGCGCGAGCGAATTGGGTCCGAAGGTTTTGTTAAAGCCTTCGTTCTCGAGCACGATGACGAAGACATGGCCGATCCGGCCATCGCGATCGTCGCGGTCACCGTCGCGCGCCATCGCCGAGGGCGCTGCTGCGAGCATTCCCAATAGCATGGCCGCCGCGAGCGGCCATTTGATGAAGTTGAACATGGATGATCCCCCAGAAGCTGATGAAAATCTGGCTCGCGCGGACGCATTGACAAATCGCGCGCCGGGGTCTCGTGCTAGCGACCGATTGTTACATGGGCGCGACGGGAGCATGAACTGGGAAAAGGAGGCAGACCGTTTTTTTGCTTTCAAGCAGGAATAAAAAAAGATCCGATCATAGGCGCGCAAACATGATCGCGTGAGGCGCCCATCAGGGTGTCGTCGATCACGCAGTGCGAACGGCAAGGCCGCTGTTTCGAGCGGGCTTGCCGCGTGCTATCTTGGCCCGTCGCATCTTGCAGATGTTGTGCGGCGCAATAGCCAACGGGTCGCGCGAATGCGGGCCCGATGATAAAATCCGCGTATTAAGCCGGCGGGTCGGGCGAACGGCGGATTACGCGCCGCCAATCCGCCCCACGGGATGTAGCCGCAGTGCGGCGTGGAGGGTTGTGAGATGCAATTTACCGTAGGTTTCAAGCTGAACGGAAAGAGCCATCATGCCGTCGCAGACGCCCAAGACGCGCTCGACGCCGCACTGAAGGTCAAGGCAGAGCGCCCGCAAGCGGTCATCATGTACGTGCGCCCACAGAACCGGCGCGGCGATACGCGTCATCCATCGCATGCGCTGGTCGAAGATACAAGTTGTTGAGTGACGTAGGGCGCAATAGCGCAGCGTATTGCGCCGGCCGGTCGAGCGAACGGCGGATTACGCTCCGCTAATCCGCCCTACGAGTTGCTTCGTACCTCACGCCGGGAAAGGAGTGCTGGAATGACCGGGAGCAGGGAGCTTGCGACGGCTGTGTTCGCTGCCTCGATGGTGCTTGCGTGTCTGGGCACGGAAGCGGACGCCGCTAGTTGCGGCAACGGGCCTGGCGGTTTCGAGACCTGGAAGCGAGAGTTCGCCGAGGAGGCGAGGGCAAAGGGCATCGGCGCCTCGACGCTTGCGGCCTTGACGCAGGCGAATTATGCATCGGCGACGATTGCCGCCGATCGCGGCCAGCGAAGTTTTGGTCTGTCGCTCGATGCGTTTCTCGCCAAGCGCGGGGCTTCCGCCATCGTCTCGCGAGGACGTGGGCTGAAGCAATCGCAAGCCGCGTTGTTCGCATCGATCCAGCAACGCTACGGCGTCCCGCCGGGACCGCTGATCGCCATCTGGGGAATGGAGACCGGCTTCGGCAGCCAGCGCGGCAATCAGAACATGCTGTCGTCGATCGCAACGCTGGCCTATGACTGCCGGCGGCCGGAATTCTTCACCGAACAGCTCTACGCGACGCTGCATCTGATCGATCGCGGCGCGCTCTCGCCGGGCACGCGCGGCTCCATGCATGGCGAGGTCGGCCAGACCCAGTTCATGCCCAAGAACATCCTGGCCTATGGCACCGGCAATCTCGACGTCGCCGCCAACGCACTGAGTTCGACGGCGAACTTCCTGAAAGCCCACGGCTGGCGGGCCGGCGCGGGATACCAGCCCGGCGAACCGAATTTCGCGGCCATCGAGGCGTGGAACGCGGCGTCGGTCTATCAGCGCGCCATTGCGCTCATGGGCCGCCAGATCGACGGAGGCGAGTAGGGCGTCTGCTAATTTGCGTCATGGCCGGGCTTGACCCGGCCATTCACGTCTTGCTTTGGGGGTCGAGGCCAAAGACGTGGATGCCCGGCACAAGGCCGGGCATGACGAGAGCGAGTCGATTGCCAGCCATCTCAACGCGCGAAACGGTCGATCGCGGCTATGACAAAGGCGGCGGCAATGATGATCGCTATGGCAACTATTCCGCTTCTAAGCCCTTTACCCGGATAGCCGATATAGACGCCGGTAAAGATCGCCAGGCCAGCTATGACGGCGGCGATTTGGATGAGGATCGAATCCATCCTCAACGCCCGGCGCGGTGCGCGGCGAGGGCCTCTTCGGCATGCGCATCAAGCTTGCCGGCACGGGCGTCGCGCTCGATGGCGGCATCGAATTGCCGCGCGTCGAAGGCTTCAAACCACGCGCGAAACCGCGCCAGTTCGCGTGGCGCGAGCTGTTCGACAGCTTTTTCTATGTCTTCGGCAGTAGTCATGACCGAGATATGGCATTGGCGGGCGAAGCGGAAAAGGGCCGTATGTGCCCGGAGCGGCATCCAAATTGAGCGATCCCGCATATCGCTTCGCTCGTGCGGGCCGCTGGTTACGGACCCCGTCCGTCTTAGGTTCGTTCATCCCATGGCTGCCGGGCAGCGTGATGGATAT
>Ga0116223_10001598_pt1 | contig 22852 bp, 17 predicted proteins | sample Sb_taG_3_FD_90092 | JGI IMG/M metagenome (GOLD analysis project Ga0116223, IMG submission 90092) | Peat soil microbial communities from Weissenstadt, Germany - Sb_50d_a_PC metaG | ecosystem: Environmental > Terrestrial > Soil > Wetlands > Peat | place: Germany: Weissenstadt | collected 2010-09-21 | reverse complement strand
TAAACCCGTATGCGCTGAGTTTGCGCCGTGGTTCGGGTGGCTATCCTAAAGTTGAGTACCTTGCGCCGGTCTTGTGCGGCCGATCCAGGGCTTCTCACGGTCAAGATTAGGAACGAGTCGGCTAGCATCCGTAGGCTCCTCGAGGAGTTGTTTACCGCCGAAATCGGAGCAGCTGAAGTAATAGCTGCCAGCCGAGGAAGTGGGCGAGTTTTTGCGCTACGCCTCTGCTTTTGACAAATTGGTGAGCCGGGCGGGACTCGAACCCGCGACCGTTTGCTTAAAAGGCAACGGGTATACGCCGTAAAATCGCCATTTCTGAGGCCCTGTATACCATGAGTATGCCAAAATTGCGGCCACACGAATCCCGATAAGCTGTAGATTGGAGCTTGACCTTGGGTACAGGTTCACGCGTCCCAAGGTCGCGAACAACGCGTAGAATCGCCCGCAGCTCCCGGCTTGGGCACTGCGGACGATCCGACCAAAGCAGTAATGGATCGCTCAAAAACCGGCACTAACTTTTTTCCAAGGACCATCAGGGAGGCCGGCTGGTTTGGCAGTATGATTGGCGCCGGAGAGTTCAAAAAACGGCTCAATAACAGCCCGGCCAACGTCGACGCCGCTCTGAACCATTGTCCCATCGCAAGGTCGCGTCAATTCAAAGCGTTCTCGATCCGTTACGAGCTGGAACGGGCGGGGGTGGCCACAGCCTCGCGTTTGCTGGCGATGAAGCGACCCGATCTATTCATCTGCATCGACTCCAAGAGCCGTTCCGCATCGCAGCGGCCTTCGGCGTGTCCGCGGCTTCGCTCATGACCTTCGATGGCTACTGGGATCTGATCCAAAGGATCTGGAACTGTCCGTGGTGGAAAGCGCCGCAACCCAGGGCCGCCCTCGATCGGAGAATCTGGAATGCGCGGGTCGCGCTTCTGGATTCGCTTTACTACCTTGACGCTTTGTAAGCACCTGACAGAGCCGTAGGCTTAAGCCGTTCTATTGTGTGGTTTGTATGGTCCCGCGACCGCGCGGATTCCCTTTCTCTTCGTAACGCTGTTTCCATGGGCAAGTCGTGCACCGTGACACTGACGGACCAGAAGTCTTAGCATCGCGACTGCGATGGGGCCGGATGCGCTGTCCTATCGGCGTATCCGGCCAACGTCCAGTTTGCTGACAACACGCCGGCTACAGCTCTGCAAATTCCCCGATTCGGACGATGCTTGGCCGCAGGCGCCCATGGCGAACTCCACTTGGCGGAGAATTGCATCTCAACAGGGGTGCGCCGAAGTGACGCACGATATTAACTATTAATGAAACCTACTGAGGCCCGCGCCGGTAAGGATGATGGTAGGACATGACGGGGATAGTCGAGGCGGAACTCGAACGGTTTACCCGGGGCGATATCCAGGCATTCGAGGCCTTGTTCCGGGAATACCAGGGCGAGGTCTACGGATGGATCATCCGGATCGTGCACGATTCCGGCGCTGCTGAGGACCTTACGATCGAGACGTTCTGGCGGATCTATCGGGCCCGCGCCCGGTTCGATCCCTGCAGGTCGTTCGGTGCGTGGGCTCGTAGGATCGCCACTAACTTGGCGTTGGAGCATCTGAGCAGACGCCGCCTGGAGAGGTCGCTCGATAATGGCTTTCCCATACGCGCGCCGGGCACTGGAACGCCCGACCCTGCCATTGCAGCCGACGTCTGCACAAAGGTGTTGGCTGCCTTCGATGAATTGCCCGCGAAACTCAGGGTCACTGCCAGGCTGGCCATGATCGAGGAGAGGCCTTACGCCGAGATCGCCGATGCGCTCGGCATTTCGACGAACGGCGTCAAATCGCGTGTTTTTCGCGCGACCCGGCTGTTGAGGAAAAGTCTGGAGAAACGAGGAGTGCGTCCATGAATGAACAAGACGAAGCATTGAAACAGTTGCTGCAGCGCGCCGCGCCCGGTCCGACGGATCGCGAGCTGAAACGCGATCTCTGGCCTGAAATGCGCCAGCGCCTAGATCGGCCTCCGGTCCAGATTCCCTGGGGGGACTGGGCTCTCGCCGCCACGCTCCTCCTATGCCTGCTCCTGTTCCCGGAGACCATCCCCGCTGTGCTCTACCTACTTTGAGACGAGGACTGTGTTATGAAGAGCCACATCTATCTTCGTGCCTACATGGCTGGCGTGACCGTGCCCAGTGTGCTGGTGATCTTCATGCTGGCCTGTTTTGTTGTGTTGCGGTTCGGCTATAACGTGCCCATCCCGATCGAGCGCTTCCTGGTGTTTCCGCTGGCCATCGTGCCGGGTCTCTGGGGGTTGTGGAACATGCTGTACATTGTGGTGCGTAAGCATTGGCGCATTCCGCTTGGCCTGCATGGCGCACTGGTTCCGCTGGTCGCGGGCCCCCTCGCGCTCGGCAATGCGTTCCTGGCTGGCTTCGAAATCTCGCGCTCCGCCTGGACCATCTTCCCGGCCGGCGTTGCGATCGCCATGCTCGCTTATTACTTGGCGTGGAAATACCTGGTTGGCTTCTTGAACGGTGTGCTCGACGTCGACTGATGGCCGCATGCATTTTGGCTTAACACTGCCAGAGTCTGGCTCTACTCCGCAAGCGAAGGGAGGATTCGAATTGAAAGCTAAGACAATGTTGTACTGGGCAACGACATCCCTCATCGCGCTCGAAACATTCGTGGGGGGCGTAGTAGACCTGACACACGGGCGGACTGGCGTTGTTAGCGGTCCGTTTGTAACCCAAGTTGTCACAAGCCTGGGATACCCGGTGTACATCCTGGCGATCATAGGCATCTTTAAGATCCCGGGAGCAGTAACCATCGTGGTTCCGGGATTGCTCAGGCTCAAAGAATGGGCGTATGCCGGGATCGTCTTTGAGCTGTCGGGCGCTGTTGCATCGCACGGGGCATGTGGCAAGTGGGGGGACTCCATCGCGCCGCTGTCGTTACTCTGTCTCGCGATCACATCTTGGGCACTCCGGCCTGCGAGCCAGACTCTCGGAGCGAGCACTGTTCCCCGCGGACGGACATAAACGGAGTCGTTCGAGCGCGGCCGCTTCGATCTGACTCCACGAGTGGTGCCCTGGATTACGGGCTCGGAAATTGGACAACGGCCACGCTGTCCGGAAGTCGGGTTCCAGTCCATCATCCAATCGCGGTCGCCACGTGTTTGACGTCCCGTTTCGAGACCCCGCTAATGCGTCGGTGGCGCATCGGCGCACGGTCGTTCGAGAGCATCTATTTATGCCGGTGAACGGGCCGGAAACGGACGGGTGAGGGCACGGCTCGCGACACAATAGACGCCGATAATACTTCATAACGCTCCTCGTTGGGGAGTCACGCGGGAGTCACACATGCCTGTGCTCCTCATGGCGATGGAGCCAAGAGTAGGGCCGCGTCAATGCTTCGCCTGATTACTCTGATTTGACGCTTGCAAACGTGCACCGCGAATCCATTGGAGAATTGTCTTGTACTGCCAGCTCGATTCGTTGCCCTGCCAGCGCTGACCACCATTGTGTGTCGCCAGATAATCGTCGACGTTGCCGGCTGAGTCTGTCGGCCGCGTCGGCTTAATGAGGATGAGGCTGTGGTTCGGGCTGCCAATGTCCACCACGCGCATAGCGTATTTGTAGTTCGCCACGCTGTCCGGCGATGAGAACTGTCCCTCTGCGTTCGGCAGCCGCAGTTTGAAAATGACGTGCGTGGCGTGGCACATCACGCAGGCTTTGCCGTCGGCGCCTGGTGCGGCCAGAATCGGTTCCACCCTGGAAACAAAGAAATCGAAATCGAGCACGGATCCCGGTTGTACGTCCCCGAGCGCTTCGTCCAGGTTCTTGCCTTCCAGGACTCTCGTCGCAATGAGCTGCAGTCTCTGGTTGGGGTCATTTCGCAATCGCTCCAAAGCGGATCGGAACTGAGGATTCTGTTCGATGCCTTTGACTTTGCGCAGCAGGTCCAGCGATGCGGCCCGGACGTTGGCGTCCCGGTCGCTCAGGCTGGCCACCACGGCGTCGAACACCACCGGCTTATCGAGAAAGTCCGGGTCTTTATACACATATTTGCCATTGCCGGTGAAGTACGCGCGATCCTGCGAGACCGCGCCACCCGAAACTCCGAGGTGCCGCCGCATGAACTTGGGATCGTTTACCTCCTCGATCAGGATGGCCCGCTGCGAACTCCCCAAGTGATCGAAGGTCTTGGCGATCACAGGCTCCATGCCCGCGTCGTCCAGGAAGTGCGCAAGGGCGATCTGGATGCCGGCCCGCTGCACGTCCGCATCGGGATCCTGGAACACCGCAAGCGTCTGGTTACGCAGCCGCACGTCCTGCATCAGTGCAGGGAAGGAAGCTGCCGCGGTCAGAACCTGCGCGTAGTTTCTCACGCGTGGCGTCCGCTCGAGCATGGAACGGAGAGCCAAGACAATTTCGGGCTGCTGTGTCCATGGCGAGTTATCCGGCAGACCACTCAGTAACGGCAACGCCACCGCCTGGGCGTCGGGATCGCCATGGTTCAAAATCTCAGTGATCGTCTTGACTAGTGCCGGATCGGGCGCGCTTGTGGAGTTGATATTGAGCACACCGCGCTGGCCGTTCTCGTACACATACCGGACAGCATCCCGCACCTGCTTGTCCGGATCGAGGGCAAGTTGCAAAGCAGCCTCGGCAAAACGCTCGTCGCCCGCTCCACTCAGGGTGCTGCCCGCCTTCAATACGTTGATCTTGGTGTCGCTGTCGGCGCCGCGGAGGCAGGCGATCAACGCTTCTTCGAGTTCCGGCCCCGAGCTATGGAAGAAATGGATCAAGTCGCTGTCGTTCCCTATGCGCGTTTGGTAAAAGCCGTTATGGACGTCGTAGCGGAAATCGGCTGTCTCGCGATATGGCGGGTACTCGTAGCCCGATTGGTGCAACTCCGGCACTCCCGAAACATATCTCGTGAACACTGCCGGCAATGAGATCGCGACCGTGTTTGCCTTGAGCTGCGGTAGAGCGTAATGCCGTACGTGGAAGTCCCAAAGCGCATCTAGAATACCCTGGCGTCCAAGCGGCGTCGCGGTACGCAGGACCTTAGCCAGCTCCTGCGCCTGATCGCGTACCACGGCCTCATATCCGTCGTTGATCTTGTTCTGATCTTCCTTGGTGGCCGCAGCCTCGATCCATGCCCCAAGGTACCCGGTATTCTCGTCGAGCGTATCGTACAGGCTTTCGTGCACCGCGCGTCGTACCATACGGTCAGTCTCGGTATTCAGCCTTCCCGCGAGAGCTTCGATGATCCCGGTGCGCGCGTCATGATTATCGACTTTCCAGTAATACCATTGCCAAAGCCCTCGCGCGGCGTTCAGGCGGACGGCCGGGACGGGATCGTCGAGGTCGCGTGTCAGAGCGACCCGCAATTGCGGGTCGTCAGCCAGATATTTGAAATGTTGGTTGAACGCCTGAGTCGCACCCCAGCGCGTTCGCGCATTCGAAGAAGCCAGCGCTGCCGCGAGTTCGGCGCGCCCTCCTGCCGCCGCCTCGGGACGGCGCTCAATGATCATGCGCAACGCCCATCCGGCGGTTCGTTGCACCATCTTGTCCGAATCCCTAAGCGCGCCAACCAGCGTCTTTACAGCGTCGGGATCCGCCATGTGCCCCAGAGCTCGCGCCGCCGCTTCGCGCGCCAGCGGCTGATCGTTCGACGCGAGAATCGCCCGTACTTCGCGTAAGACGGGCTCGGGTGCAAGGTCCCACAATTGGTCGAGTTGCGAGAGGAGCAGCGGCAGATCGTTCTTGGCCAGCCGCGCGGTAGGTGTCGGGAATGCGTCATCCCAGCCCTTCTCTTTGGCAGGCTTCTGATCCGGCCCCGGATACAAGGTGGATAGCGCCATCACCGCGAACTGCGTGGCGCGAAAAGGCGTGTTGAACCCCTGGTACACCGGATCTCCTTCCCAACTCCCCTCCGGCCGCTGCGCTTCGAGCAGCGCCCTCACGGCGTTAGCTAAATGGCTGTCTGTCTCCGGCCTTCTACCAGCCAGCGCCGCGGCCAGGACGGCATGATACGAGATGAAGTCCGCCGGTTTTGCTTCCTTATCGAATGCATAGGGCCACATGCCGCTGGGCTGCTGAAAGCTGTAAAGCTGATCGAGCAATCGGTCCAGCAGCACCTTATGCTTCTCCCGCCCGACCCTTGCCAGGAAGTGGATCTTCCAGTTCAGATCGATCATGTTCTTCGGCCGGTACGGCGCCGCAAGCCGCTCGACGCTGTCGCTCTCAGCAAGCCACTGCTTGTCGCCCGTCTGTTGGTAGAGCATCTGGAACGTCTGCCAGCTCTGGGTGGCGATCTCGAACGGGCTGATCGTTGGCTCGCAACCGTCCGTCTCGTCGCCTGGCATCGCCGTCCGGTCTTTGTAATGAATCTTCAGAAAATTCCCGTAGGGCACGTTGAAGCTCGGCCGCGGTGGATCGTGCGTCACGTTCTGTTCGAACAGATTTTCAATCACAGGCAGGCGGCTCGCCACTGTGCGCGCCGAATAAATGACCCGAACCCAATCGGCGCCGGGCTCGCCGTAGAGCGGACGCTGGTTGTTGTAAATGCGATCTGTCAGAAACTCGAGTGCCGGCCTCTGCGTCGGCGGGTAACCGTTAGCAACAGCGCTCAGGTAGCCGCGTGTCGTGAACTGCGTCGGGTGGCACGCGATGCAAAGCTGCGTGTCAGAGTGCACCATGGCGGTACGCAGCGCCACTGCCCCGCGACGTGGCGTGTTTGACAACCACGAGTCACCCATGTTGACCAGAAAATCCATCCCTGTCCGCACTGCCTGGTGAGGGTCGCGATAGGGAGGCACCGGATAGTCGTAAGTGCGCAATTGGTAGGCGGGGTGGTTGGCGTCCACGCGCACGTAGTACGTTTCTCCAGGCTTCAGAATGCGAGTACGGAATTTATAAAGCCCTGGATAATTCTGGGTCGCTTCGATCTGATAGATCGACGCGCCCTCCGTGTAAGGCACGACATCCGGCTGGCCGGCTGGGTTCTTGCCCAACTGGAAGATGTCCACATCTAGCGGCACTTCACGGTCCGTGATGTCGAGCGCAAAGTATACGAGTCTTGGTTGGTTACCGTGGAACGTGAAGCGGAACCATTGGAATCCCTTTAGCATCGCTGCATAGTGGTCCTCGCCAGGCGCCGGCGCATAAGGACGCTCGTCGTCCGCCCCAAAAATAGTCTTGCCCAACTCGAATGGCTCGGCGTCCTGCCACTTGTCGTTCGGAGCCGCCGCGATGATGGACGGTTCCCCACTCCTCATGGGGATCCGGTGGAACGCTGTGTCGATCTCCGGTATGGGTTCCGCGCCCGGCGCGCTAAGGTCCACCGTTACCGCGCCGCTGGCTCGGGGCCTGAGCGTGAGATAGAAATCCAGATCGGCAGTGTGCAGCCACTTCTCCGCCACGATCCCGCGCACGTCCGCGATCTCGACGTGTACTTGCCGGTCACCCTGTGTCTGCGCAGGATTCTTTACTGCCACTGTGATCGCGTATAGGGAACCAGCTTCCGCTGCCCCTAAGCGAATTCGGCGCTGTGTTTTCGAGTTCGGCGCGTTGCGAGGACTCGCCTGCACGCCCCGTAGCCAGACGCCCCCTGCCAGCACACCAATAGCGAGCAAAACACAAGTTAACTGTGGGGGAACTCGATCGTACGATATTTGCAATGCAAGCTCCGGGATCGGCGCGATCTTTGGATTGTCAATCCAGCAAATATCATAAGTCAGGAGGAGACATCAAGCGATTCCAACAACGTAGATCCTGCTGGTAAGGCGACGAAGAACCGCGCGCGTCATGCCCCACGCGCTCGCCAGGCCGATCAAGTTGACTTAAAACGCCCTATCCGTGGATATGCGCCAACCTTCACAAACTGGAGGTCGGGTTCGGGCGGACGAGTCTTCGGGACGCGGCAAGAAATAGCTACCGACAATGTGCGATAACGCCGTCGTGACCAGACGCATCGCCCTGCCATTCCCGCGGCTTGGCGAAAAGCCGTCAGCGTGGATCGCTGGAACCCAGCGCGTTTCTCGGTTCCTAATACACTAAACGGAGAGAATGTGGCGAGTCCGGGGAAAGAATTCGAGCAGCTTCATGACCGCGTAGTCAATTTCACCAGCCTTTAGAAACCGTGCAATAGAAAGTCTCGTGCGCTCGCGAGCACTCTCGCTCGTGCTGTTTGATCTGGTAGTATTCGGGCGATTGCAACTGCCCCGATCATCGTTGAAAAGATCGAAAAGAATGCGCGCTCTTTGTCGGCAGTTCGTCGGCCCGGCATCCACGGAAGCATTCGAGTCTTGTATTTGATCAGCTCCGCGACGATCGGGACCTTCATCGCCTTGTCGGCCCGCGCTAACTCGGGCGCAAGTGCCGCCAACGGGCACCCGCAGTCGGCGTGATCGCAATGTTCCGGGCTCAGGTAGGCCTTCACGATCGCCTTCCACGCCGTCCCCGGTCGTGACTGCTCGGCAGCGTGAGCCAGACGCTCGGCTACTTCTTGGAAGGCCTCGCCCAACGACGCCATAAGCAGCTCGTCCTTGCTTTCGAAGTGCTTGTAAAAGCCTCCGTGCGTCAGGCCGGCGTCCCGCATCACGGCTGAAACCGCGGCGCCAGTGATGCCTTCGGCGCGAACACGCCGCGAGCCGTCTTTCACAATCCTCTGATGGATTTCGGCTTTATGTTCGGACTGGTAACGCATGGGCTCATTATAGGATGCTGGCGATCATCTCATGGCGCCAGGAGTCTGCCTTCTGGCCCGAAGGAAAAATCCGCATCCATAGGATGATATATGTAATCCTATACGGCCAGGAGGCCCAAATGTCGCCAGAAACTCTCTTCCAAATACATCTCGTTTTAGGTTATGTCGCGTGGCTCCTTTGCTTCAGTGTGTACGTCCTACCAAGACTCAGGTCGATGAACCGGCTTGAAGCGCAACGCGTAATCGCTACTATACACAGCTTTCGCTTCTTCGGCCTTGTCTTTATCCTTCCAGGCGTCGTTGGCCCGCATTTGCCCTCTGGCTTTGCCACCTTCGCCGCCTATGGCGACTTCGCAACCGGGGTGCTGGCCATCCTGGCGCTGGTCACCGTGAGGGTACGTCCGCTCTTTTGGCTGCTCGTTTTCGCCTTCAATCTCGTAGGGGCGGGCGATATACTCGTCGACTATTACCACGCCACTCAGATCGGTCTTCCTGCGATGGCTGGGGAGTTAGGCTCCACATATGCCATCCCGATCATCTACGTGCCGCTGCTGATGATCACGCACATTGTGGCGCTCTATTGGCTGGTGCGTTCCCGGCCCGAGACGGATCGGGCCCTCGCTACCGATGCAGCAGCGGCATCGATCAGATCGGCCGCCGTCATCAACGACGTTGCCTGGAGAACTGTTATGAGCGATACGACCACCGACGTGCGCACACTATAGCGCCACGGGCCTCAGTGACCGGATCAGTCGACGCTCGCGACGATCACACCCGAAGAGCAGACGTTGACCGCTCAACTCGCTCCAGTCGGGCCGTCAGATCGTTTTTAGATACTCAAGCAGCGCGGCCTTCTGATCCTCGGTGAGGTTGGTGCCATACTTATCGCCGGCGTGTCCGATGTTACTGTTTCCTGGCTGTGAAGTATCAAAGGTCCAGCCGTTTCCGTCGGTTGCGTAACCGAGCTTCGCAGGATCATATTCACGATTTCCCACAATGAATTTCGCAGGCCGCTCAGCGGGGTGCAGAAGATGCCAAAGGGTTGGCACTGACCCATTATGCAGATACGGCGCCGTCGCCCAAACGCCGGTCAAGGGCCGAGCCAGGTATTGACCGGTTGCGCGCCAGATCACTGGGTTGGCATCCATGGTCGCCTGATCGGCCGGCGGGACTCCATCATCGGCGAAAGCGCGAGCCTTCAGGCCATCGAGAATGGGTCTAATTGCAGTCGGGAACGACACGCCTCCGGCTACCGGTTGTCCGAAGCTGCTCGCCCGTTGCGGATCTGTTCCGACGTCCGTCAAATCGTAGATGTGGTTATCGTGGCAGTTGCGGCACTTGTCGCTGAAGATCTTCTCGCCGACTTTCGCTTTCGCCTCGTCGATTGTTCCCAGAATATCGGCGGGCCATTTTGGCGCGTTGAGCTTATGGGTCAGCACTTCTAGCCTATGCAGGTTCGCAATCCGCAGCGTGGATTCGTAGGTTTTTGGATCGAACACCGCGCCCATCCCGAGGGCCTGTCCGATGTTGCGCTCGAGGATCGAGTTCGTGTTGCCATCGTAGTGGATCCAGACGGCTTCCGTGCCCGAGCGCTGCTGAGTCGTATCCGGAACGTCCCAGATGAACGGAAAGCTGACCGGCGACTGCATCCGTATGGCGTTCTTCGGAAACAGAAGATTGCGGGCTGCACCAAATGCATCGATGCGGCCGGGCCCGGGTTCTGTGCCGCCCACCAGCAGCTTGCCGTTCTTGAGGTAGGCGAGCCTGGCCTTCGCTAAAGCCAGGACGCGCTGAAAACTTGCCAAGGCGGTCTGGCCCCGTAGCGTGGCGGAGGTGTCCGCGGCGTCCGCCGTCTGAGAGGACACGCTGTGGAACTTCGGGTCTGCCGTTGGGGCCGAAGCAACGTCGCCTGCGGTCCTCGCGGCAGGATCGGCCTCGTAGCTGGTGGTGTCCACGGAGGACGGGCTGTCGCCGGCGTGTGGATCACGGACGATGGCGATCGCCAGCGCGACGGCCTTCGTGGGATCGCGCAGCGTGGCGTCGAGCGAGTCCTTCAGTTCCACCTGATAGCTCTGAAGGTCAACAAGCGAAGGTGCGCCGTCGATCCGCACCCTTTTTCCTCGATAGCTCACCTCGCCGACATGGCAGGCGGCGCAGTTGAACCCGACCATTTCAAGGCCAGTGTGGCTTTTGTCGCGCGAGTGGACCGTAGTGAGCCCAACGGGCAACCCGTGAGGATTCGCAGCGCTCGTGGCATCAGGGATGAAACCGAAGCGTTCCATATTGTCAAGAAACGGCTTACCAGTCTTCACGCTCACGAGGTGAGCAAGCAGCTCGTACGATGTAAGCTCGCTGCCCTCGGCGAGATGGTGGTATTCGGCGCGCTCGGCGTCGGACCATCCGTTCTGGCTCCAAATCACGGTTTCCGCGGAGGCGGACGGCGACACCTGGGAGGCGGGTGGCTTGGGCGTGCATCCTGCCAGGATCAATGATCCGGCCAGGGAGGTCAATAAGGAGAGGAGACTCGGTCGCACGGGCCTATTATACGCGGCCCCACTTCATTCGATACCCCTTGATGCCGGAGCATTTTGCCACTAGACCGCGTCGGATAGATTCCGATATTGCTCCATATCAGGACTGAAAGGCGTTTGTCGGGCGAAACGTAAATTCTGCCAGGCACCGATGGCACAAGAAAGTGGCGGACCCCGCTTTCGGTCCGGTTGATGTGACGGGAAGTTCGCTTGCGTGACGGGCACTGGGTGCTCGGCGGCCGAATCCATCACGACCAATCCCACCGTCGATCGGTCTATCGGCTGCTCCGGCGGCCAGGCCTTGTCAGGCCGGGACGGGTGCGAGCGTGCCCGGGAGAATCAGTGTGAACGGTGGCGTCCCCGGGGCCCCGGCCAGGATTCCCGCCATGACCAGTGTGATCGTTCCGATAGCTCCTTTAGGTAGTCCTGCTCCCGTCACCGGGGGTAGGCCCGCGGGCGGGGAGGGGCCCGGGGGCGTTGCTAGGCCCGTGGTCAGCGGGTTGGACGCCGAGATCGATAACAGGCCAACGTTACCACTGATCGTCGCAGGAATTGACAGCACCTGGGTGCTTCCTTCGAGAGGCCCGGGTGTGAATGGCGCCGGTCCGGTCTGGATGAGCGTAGCTGGTCCCGTGAGCCCCGGGATCGGGATAGCCCAACCCGGCCTCGGAATGATGAGAAGCCCCTGCACCTCATTTACGATCAATGCGCCCGTGAAGCCGGGCACTGCTACAACTTTGGTGAGGGTCGAGTTAAACGTCCCCCCTCGGCAGGTGAACACACAAGGAGTGCCGAAGAGCGCGTTCAGGATCGCGTCGGAGAACTGGATCGCGCCGAGCTGGTTGGGGTGGCCCACCGATGCGTCGTCACAGAAGATCTGCACAGCGCCGCCTCCGGGGAACGCCACGGCACAGGCGGCCCTGCGGGTGCCGGCGACCGGATCCTGCGGGCTACCATTGGCGTTGATCCCAAAAAGCCAAGCCGAGGGCGCCAGGGCGGCGTTGTCGTTCGTGAACGGTGGGGCGGCGAAGGTTACAGGCGGAAGCCCTGGCAGCGATAGAAGCCCGGCGGGAGGTGGGAGCTTGGCTGTTGCTGCGGCTGCGTTGGCTGCGGCGACGGCACCACCTAACGCTGTGGACGATACGCGGAAGAAGGTTGCGCAGTTGTTCAGGATGTTGCTGATTTCAACGGCTTCAAAAACCAGACCGATCCCCGGGAAGAAGAAATTGAACAAAGGCGCCACCATGAGTCCAATGAGCAGCGCGTTGCTCGATGGGCTAAGGATCGGGTAGTAGCCCGTGACGACAATCTGAGCGTTCGGACATGTCGCGATGATTGTGCCGAGAAGCGTCGTCATCGCCGTGCCGCACGCCGCCGTGGTCGCTGCCGTCAAGGTTGCCGTCCCAGTATTCGGATTGAGGATGGTGCCGACTCCCACGTCGTTGATGCCGCCGTCCACGACCACAACGTCGATATCTTTTGGGCTCTTGATGGCGCCAATGGCGGCGAGCTGGGCTGGGATATTGGGCGCCGCGTCCGGGATCTCCCCCGAAGCGGCTGGAGCTCCAGTGGCGGCTCCCAAGACGGCTGCTGAATGAGCTCGCATGTCGACGAACGTGTCGATGTCGCCCAAGTGGGTGGAGATTGCGTCTCGAACCAAATCCACAAACTTCATCGAGGGAGGGGCGGGCGAGAGACCCTGGCCCCAGACCACCGAGTCACCGATTGCAGCGATTCGGCAGATCGCGACCGGAACCGTTACCGTGCTCTGGTTCGCTCCGGTCGGCAGCAGGACCCCTACGGTGGCGGTGGACGCAAAGGGGTCGGTCGCTCCAGCGAAAACTAGCGGGTCGCCGCCCGGTCGGGTGAACTGAAGAGTGAGTGTGTGCTGGTCCACAAAAGTGCTCGGGGTATCTGCGAGGTTTATCTGGACCCGGCAGCTTGCTGAGAACCCGCTTCCGACGATGGTGGCATTGGAACCCCAGAGAATCGCTCCTCGCTTCTCCCGATCGGAGGAAATCAAAGCGATTTTCGGGAGGACGGTAAACGCGGCGGGATTAGAGAGCTCCCCATCGGTGCGCTGAAGAACGACCTGGGTTTGCCCTCCTTGTACGTCCGGGACGACGAAGGTGGCAGTCGTATTGGATGAGATTGTGGTCGCAGCCGCGACGTTGTCGACCAGGATGACATCCGTCGGTTCAAGATTTCCTCCGACAAGCGTAATGCTGTCGCCCACGCTTCCGAAGTTGGCTGATAGCGAGGCGACCTGCGGCGCCGTAAGCTCGGTGATGAAATCCTGCGCGGTAATCGCGTTAAAGAGAGCGGGGGTCTGGGGCGTGCCAGCAGCTCCGGCGTTTCCCACGTTGCCCGTCCTTCCAGGGGTACCTGCAGGGCCGACGCTACCAGTCGAACTACTTGAACCCTTTCCAACCTGTTGGCAAAATTTGTTTGCCCAAACGCCGCGGGCACCGCCTGCGCCTCCAGCCCCAGCCACTCCTCCGCTGCCACCGATGCCGCCAGCGCCCGCGTCTGTATGAAGGATGAGGCCCGCACCTACATAGGTCTGTTGGAACGCGGCTGGAGCGTACAAAGTGAACTGCCCGCCACTTCCCCCATCCCCGCCATTCCCGCCCTGGCCACCGGGCCCGCCGGCTCCCCCTGTCCCCCCCGACCCAGGTCCATAGGTGCAAAACAGACCAGGGTCCGACGGCCCACCTTGACCCCCTGGGCCACCTGGCTGGCCATCCTGGCCGCGGCCACCTGGCTGACCATCCTGCCCCACTAGGTCGAGACTCAGAACCCCGCTCATGCTGAGGGTCCAGATTTCTACGACTGGGCCGGGAGCGCCAGAATCGCCGTCGCCGCCATTGGCTGCTGCCAGCGCCGATCCGCCGGTACCTAGGGTGCCAGTGCCCCGGGTGGTTAGTGCTCCTGGTGCCGGGGGGGCCGGCACAACAACTCCTGCTGTGGCATTCGGTGTAGCAGGCTGCCATGAAGCGGGTTGCTGCTGCCACGAAAAACTTACGCCGCTCCCGAGGACGATGCTCTCAGCGATGATCAACAGGTTTGCTGCGCCCGGCGGTTGAATGATAACGTTAGTGCCGTCGAGCAGGTTGATGGTTTTTGCTACCCAGATTGCATCGAAGATGCTGAGCGGCGGCGAGTGGTGTTGAAACTGGGGAAGCCGTAGAGCGGGCAGCGGTATTGCCGTGCCCGCGAGTGAACGTACCTGAAGCGCACCATCTGCGAGACGGGAGAGCTGCCTAGCGCCGCTGAAAGAGACAGGGACGACGGGCGCCGGCTGAACCCCGCCCTGGCCTATCCCCGCCCCCGTTGAAGGAACGGGGCGGCCGGGCGTGGGTGGTGTCGTCAGGCCGCCCTGAACGAGCACGTTACCGGACGGTATCGCGCCCACATTCAACGTGCCCAGGGATGAGATGTCTGTGATTCCAATCGTCTTCAGCAGTGCCCGCAACGAGCTCAGGCGCGCAAGGACCACCGGATTTGTTGCGCTAATGGGAGGGCCGTTGGTGGAACCCAGGGGAGGGCCGGTGATGATGGGGATTCCTGGCTTGACAATGCCTGGCCCAAGGACACTGAGCGTGTGGGTCTCTGCCATGGTGGCGCGATTGTCCCCAATTAAAATGGTGTTGTCAACCCTAAAAGCTTCGATAAAAGTCGGCCCAAAGTTTTAACGTTTTTCGACGCGATCTATACCGTCCGTTGGCCAGAGAGGTGCGTCGGCATGCACCTGCTGCTTCAGCCGAAATGCAAGGGTTTTCGCCAATTAGTTGAGACCACGATCTCGACGAACGCCCCTCCCTCCGCTGCACACCTCAGTCCGGATTCAATCTCGGCTTCGGATTGCCGCGCAAGTCATGCAGGACCTTCGCGCACTCGGCGCTCCCCAGAGTCCGTTAGCCCGTCCGAAGTGCGTCCGAAATGCGTCCAGCAACCCCGTAGACTGTTGTCGCGGGCCTTCTCCAGGCTCGGAATGTCCGTTACCTCGGGTATTCTCAACGCGCGAGAATGCGTCTCACGCCCTCTTCATAAGTCCACATCGGAAGCATGGCATTAGCCCTGATCGCTCCCGTCAAACTGCGGTCGCGGAAATAGGTCCTCGGAAGTCGTTAGTGTCGTATCGGGAGTGCCACGGCGGGAAATGGCCGGGAGCAGAAGAGCGGTCGGGCCGTGGCACTTTCGATAGGACGACTTGAAGGGAGCGGTGGGGTGCGGCGGACCTATGGATGCCGATAGGTTCACCTCCAGTTGTGGGAACACGATAGAGGAGATCCTTTGATTCAGCGACCGTCCGAGAGCGGCTTCGCGAGCTGGTATGGCGCGCCCTACCATGGGCAACGTTCAGCGAGCGGAGAGATCTACGATCAAGAGAAGCTGACAGCCGCGCACCGGACGTTTCCCTTCGGCACCAGGGTGCGGGTTCACCGTCTCGATGGAGCGGGGAGTGTTGTGGTTCGGATCAACGATCGCGGGCCATTCGTGAAATCGCGGGTCATCGACCTTTCTCATGCTGCCGCCGTTCAGTTAGGCATGACGGGTGGAGGTTTGCTGCCGGTCACTTTAGAAGTGGTATGGACTCCGCCAACCAATCCACGTTCCTCAAATTTTTCCGGTCTTCGCGCTGCGCAATACGGCCCTGCCTTCGCGGCCGAACCTGGAAGCAGCCGGTCGGGTGATTCGCCTTTCGCGCTATCAGGCCGCAGATAGCTACCGTGAATGCGAATTAACGCTAGATTGCCGTTTCGACACCCCGACAAGCGTGAGTAGGGGCAGGCGACAACTCGTCAACCGGGAATTCCTAAGCTCGACGAAGTCAGGGGGCGGCTTTGCAATGGCCCGGTTTTGTACGGTTGCGATGCGGCATCACGTAACTTTTTCGTGGAAGAACAGTATAAAGAGGGATGAGATTATCCGTCTTTCAGGCGGTACAAGTAGCTTCCGCCTGCGCTGGCGATTGGCAAAGCAATCTGCTCTCAAAGACTTACGCATTTGTGGGCAAGAAACAAGAACCGTTTCCAGAACTGTTGGCTGCCAGACAGAATGTCAAATATCAGGGCCAGGATTGGGGGGACCAGTGTTGACTGATTTGCGGGAGGCGCTGCGCCATCTGCGTAAGGCGCCGGGCATCACCACCACGGCGGTGATGACACTAGCACTGGGAATCGGAGCGACGACGGCGATCTTTACCCTCGTGCACCAAGTGATGCTGAAGTCGCTGCCGGTGACCAGGCCAGAGGAGTTGTGGAGGATCGGGGATAAAATCCGCTGTTGCAACTGGGGTGGATATACCCAGGGCGATGAGGGAGATTTTTCGCTGTTCTCGTGGGAGGCATACAAGAACTTTCGCGCGCACACGCCCGAGTTCACCGATTTGGCTGCACTTCAGGCCGGGAATGCACCGCTGGGCGTCCGCAGGGCGGGATCGAACGCGCAGGCGGATACCCGCAATGGCCAGTTCGTGTCCGGCAATTTCTTCAGGACTTTTGGCGTGCAGCCCTGGATCGGGCGGATGATGACTGACGCGGACGACCGGGAGGGCGCCTCATCGGTCGCGGTCATGAGCTACCACGTCTGGCAGGAGAAATACGGCTCCGACCCCTCCGTGGTTGGCGCCAGTTACCTGATAAACGGTCATCCGTTCACGGTGATCGGCGTGGCGGCGCCGGGGTTTTACGGGGCGAAGCTGGCAGACTGGGGCATGCCGGATTTCTGGATACCGCTAACGACAGAACTATTGATCGACGGCGAGACAGCGCGACTGAAGAGGCCGAACGGCAACTTTCTCGACCTGATCGGACGAGCGCGTCCAGGAGTTAACCCCAAGTCGCTCGAAGCGGAACTGAAGGTGGAATTCCATGACTGGTTGGCCAGCCATGTGCCGGACATGGAGCCCGGCGAGAAGCAGCTCTGGCCGCAGCAAACACTGCACATCATTCCAGGCGGCGCGGGAGTGGCCGCCATGCGCGACCAATATGAAGATGGACTGAAGTTGCTGCTGATAGCAGCAGGAAGCGTACTGCTTGTAGCCTGCGCCAATCTGGCAAACCTGATGCTCGCGCGCGGGTTGAAGGATCGCGCGCAAACGTCTCTACGCGTTGCGTTGGGTGCGTCGCGCGGGCGTCTCATCCGCAAGGTACTGGTCGAATCCATGCTGCTGGCAATGATGGGAGCAGTTTTGGGTATTGGCGTGGCGTATGCCGGCACCAGGCTGATTTTGAGCCTGGCCTTCGAGAGTGGTGGCTCGAATGGTTACGTCCCAATCGAGGCGACACCGTCCTGGCCAGTCCTGCTATTCACACTGGGAGTATCGGTTCTGACCGGAGTTCTCTTTGGGATCGCTCCGGCATGGATGACTTCACATACCGACCCGGCGGAGGCGCTGCGGGGCGCCAGCCGCTCCGTTGGCGCCGGCCGCTCCTGGGCACAGAAATCATTGGTAATCGCGCAGATCGCGGTGTCGCTGGTTTTGCTCTCTGCAGCGGCTCTGCTGGGCCAGAGCCTGCGAAACCTGGAGCATCAGAATTTCGGATTCGAGACGCAGGGCCGATATATCGCATCGATCAATCCAATGCTAGGCAACTACAAGCCGGAGCAGATGGAGCCGATGTTTCGCCAGATTGACGATAGCCTGCTCCAGATTCCCGGTGTGCGGATGGTGGCGTCGGCGCTTTATGCGCCAATGACGGGCGATAGCTGGAACGACGGTATTCGCATCGAGGGTAGGCCGGAGCCACCCGCTAAAGAAGACACCGGTTCCGGGTTTGCGCGAGTAATGCCGGGCTTCTTCGAGGCTATAGGCGCGAAGATCATGCTGGGCCGGCCCATCAGCGATCAGGACACTGGGGCGACACGCAAGGTAGCGGTAGTCAACCAGGCTTTTGCGAAGAGATTCTTCCCGGGCCAGAACCCGATAGGGCAGCATTTCGGGCCGGACAAGATCAAGTATTCCGGTACGTACGAAATCGTGGGAGTGACGAATGATATCCGCTACATGACGTACGATTACAAAAAACCCGTGCGGCCCATGTATTGGTTACCGGAAGCACAAACCGTGCAATGGAACGACCCGGCTGACCGGGGCGGCGAAACCTGGTCGCATTATCTATACAACATCGTGATTTGGGCGCCGGGGAACTTGCCGGGTCTGGAAGAGCGTGTCCGCAAAGCGCTGGCCAGCGTTGACCCCAATTTGGTGCTCTACGGGGTTGACCCGTACACAAAGATCGTGAGCGCGGATTTCCAGCAGGAAAACATGATTGCAACCCTGACAACGCTCTTCGGTGCCCTTGGGCTCGTTCTGTCGGCCGTAGGGTTGTATGGAGTGCTGGCGTACCTGGTGGAGCGGCGGACTAGTGAAATAGGTGTGCGGATGGCGCTGGGTGCGGATCGCGGGTCGGTCATAGGGATGGTGCTTGGCGGCGCATTCTGGCAAGTAGGGATCGGCCTTGTGCTTGGCATTCCTGCGGCAATCGGGGCTGGCAAGTTGATGGCATCTCAGCTATTCGGCGTGGAGCCGTGGGATCCCGTCATGCTGATGCTCGCCACATTGCTCCTCGGCGTGGCAGCGCTGGTAGCTTCAGTGCTTCCCGCCTGGCGCGCGGCAAGTGTTCAGCCGATGGTGGCACTACGGACCGAGTAAGCATCCAGCAAATGTTTGACATCCCGTTTCGAGACCTCGCTAATGCGTCGGTGGCGCATCGGCGCACGGTCGTTCGAGAGCAGCTGTTTATGCGGTGAACGGGCCGGAAACGGACGGGCGAGGGCACGGCTCGCGACCGAATTAGACGCTAATACTTCTTAACGCTTTCCTTCCGCTGGCCCTACGACAGATTGCGCGAGAGCGGAATCCTCTTCAGCGCGGGTCGCGCCGCGGATTCTCAACGTCGTATAACCGGTAGCGGTAACGACCTACCTTGTGTCACAATCTGGCTGGTCCTTGCATCTAACCTGTGGGAGGGACTCCCATTCTGCGAATACCGTTTGTCACTCTGGGCACTTGTGCACTCCTGACGATCGTTTCGGCGTCGCCGCCCTCATCTGGAATGCATCGACGGCCCACTATCCGTTACTTCATCGCCACTGCGTATTCAGTGGAGGGCACGGGCGCTTCCGGCATGTGGTCGCATCCAGGAACTGTGGCCGCCGACCGGAAGGTTTTGCCGCTAAATAGCCGCATCCGCATTTATGGCGCTGGCCGTTATTCCGGCGACTATATCGTGGAAGATACTGGTGGGAAGGTGGACGGCCACCACATCGACGTCTACATGCCCAGCCAGGCAGAAGCAAAAAAGTTCGGGCGTCAGCGAGTGAAGGTGGTCGTCCTCAAGTACGGCGATGATGAGGCAAGTCCACCCGATCCGCAGCAAAAGGCTGATGCGAAGGCCGTAAACCGAAAAGAGCGCGCGAAAGCTAATGCGGCGCCGACAAAATGATTGCACCTGTCCGAGTGATTCCGAACTCGCAGCCGAAAAAGAGTCGAATCGCAAATTGACGCGAGTCGTCCGCGGCGTGCGAAGGTCTCAATCGAGACCTAGGAGCAGTCTTCTGGCCTGATCGTCATTCGGTCCGAAAGGTCCCAATCCGATCGAGTCGGGAAAGCCGGTCGGGTCGGACAGAGGCGGGGAAAGACGCGCTGGCGCCCTTGATTGTCTGCTTATGCGGTCCAGATCTGGCAGAGTGCACGCTGAAAGTTTCCGCCCAGGATGAGTTCGATGTTCCTGTCGGTATACTTGCGCCGGACCAGACCCTCAGTTAGATCGTAAATCTTCTTGCGATAGTTGATTCGGTCCAGGTCTGTTGTTGCGGGATTGATTCGCCGTGCCCTCAATTCTTCCCGCGGAAGTTTGGCCCGCCCGTCAAGGTCGACGTCGGTTCCAATGCCGATGTGTTCCACTCCGCATAGCCTCCCCACACGATCGATATGATCCAGCGCGTGTTCGATCGTAGTCGGTCCCCGTGCGCGCACAAAACTGCGGATCAGGGTGATCCCCATCACCCCGCCCTTGACCGCCATTTTCTTGATCACCTCATCCGTCTTACAGCGATGACGGTTAGGGACCAGTGCGCGGCAATTCGAATGGGTGATGAGTACAGGTTTTTGGGAGGCTTCGAAGGTATCTAGCGTGGTCCGATCACCACAGTGCGAAACGTCCACTGCCATTCCCAGTTTGTTCATGCGCTCGACGATCCGCACCCCATAGTCACTCAGACCTCCATCTGCCTCGTCGCCGGCACCGCTTCCGATCCGGTTCGCTCGAGAAGCCAGCAGGGAAACCCGCTGGCCCAATCTGTAGAACAGATCCACATCCCCGACCGATCGAAAGTGCTCAGAGTTTTGCTCGCCGATCAGGATGCCGATCTTGCCCACCGACTTGACATATGCGAGATCGGCCGGACCGTCGATACGCACGAAGTAGTCACTGTGCCGGGAAACAAAGTTGTTCCAAAGCGTCATGTCTCTCAGGGATTCAGCGTATATGTCCCCCTCATGGTGTCCCACGGCCGGATGAAAAACCGTGGTGCCCGAGTCCTTCAACTTTTGAAAATCGGTGCTCTGAAAACTCTCCGGCTCCAGCTGCCATGCGTACAGTTTCTCGAAGTCCAATGTGAGCAAACCCAACATATCGATCACCGTAGACCTGCGAATCAACTCCAGGGTGCGCGACGAGTAATCAGTTTTGCTCTGGGCGAAGAGGGCGAATCGGCCGACATTGATCATCGGTGCAGCCAGGGGGAGCGCCGCGCTTTTCAGAATGGAACGACGAGTAATCATAAGTTCGGCGAAGTCGGCCAGTTTATCACGGTTGTGCGGTATCACCTGATCGAGGAAAACTACAAGGCCCTTAGGGAGGTCAGTGTCGGCTGGCTTTACTTTCATGCCTTGAACGAGATTGCGGGGACGTCGGAGAGCATGGATTTTCTCGCGGTGAAATAAATGAACGGTCGGAAAGGCTAAGCCAATCTGACAACCTACCGTCGGCGCCCCGTCAGCCGCAGCAAGCTAAGGAACAGGTTGATGAAGTCGAGATACAGTTTCAGCGCCCCGAAGATCGCTTTCTTGCGTCCGGCGTCGGTTGCTTCGGTGCCGGGAGCGTTCATCCCTTTGATCTTCTGTGTATCGTAGGCGGTGAGTCCCGCGAACACGATGATGCCGACGATGGAGAACACGAAGCTGGCACCTTCCGTCATCAGCGACGGGAAGAGCATGGAGAGCAGACCGAAGCCGACCAGTCCGAATAACCCCATCATGCAGAAGGAACCCACCGGGCCGAGGTCCCGCTTGGTCACATAGCCGACGCCGCTGAGGCCCGCAAAGCCGAAAGCCGTGACGCCGAAAACTCCTGCGATGCTGGAGCCCGTGAAGACCAGAAAGATGCTGGACAACGTGAGTCCGGTTAATCCCGCGTATAGAAAATAGATGAGCGTCGCGGTTAGAGCGCTGATCCGGTTAATGAGCCACGACAGCGCCAAGACGGCCCCCAGTTGGGCGATGATCAAACTCCAGAACAGCAGCCGGTTGCCGAAAATCGTTCGTACAAGGTCCGGATTGCCCGCTACGTTCCACGCCACGGCGCCGGTAAGACAAAGTCCACCCGTCATCCAGCCGTACACACGGCTCATGAACCGGGCGTTCTCTGCCGCGATTGAAGCGGGCCCGAATGCCTGATCGCCCAGCCGTCGGTTGCCGAGCGACTGATTGACAGCGGGTTGTTGTTCCATGCCCCAACTTTAGTCGGCGGATGAGTGCGGTGTCAACGCTTGTCGTTAGGACATTGGAAGGGCGCTGGACTGGCAGTCGTTTGATAACTGGTGTTCACGTAAACTTGAGTTCGGGCAAATATCGCAGGCGCAGCACCCTATTGTGAGAACCGCTTTGAGTTTCGTCGGGCGATCTTTCGGAGACCATACGGAGATTCTTTAATCAAGGCTTTCTGTGAGTTGCGCGTAGCGTGCTCCTCACAAACGGCGCTAAGCTTGAAGTGGCAAAATAGATGGCCGCGCAAGAGTCCGCGAGCCTCGGCTAGGCGATGAGGTGGAGCAGAATGGGGCTTAAGCCACCTAAAATTCATCGGAATCGGCGCTCTCCACGAGTTTAGTGTGTCGCCATGCCCAGGTTACTTTTACTGTCAATAGGTAGAGAACGATGCCTGAAGAGAAGCGCAAACTTTTGGAGAAATTGAAATTCGAATTGGCCTTCGTCGAGGACGGCGGATATGGTCGCTCGGTCCGTACGCCACATAAATCCACATCTCCTTTCCAAGACTCGCTGACCTGCCTAAATTTCGGCGATCCGTTACGCACTCATCCGTGCGCTGAATGCATTCTCATGCAGTACGTCCCGGAATCTCGCCAAACCGAAGATGTCCCTTGTCACCATATTCCGCTCGATGGGGAGAGCAGAACGATCGCCACTCTGGATGCCACCGAGGCCGAGGAGGTCCTCAAGCGGTGGCTTCGGCACGAAATCAACAGGCTTGAAGGAGAACTCGCTGTTTAGAACTGGTTGGAGGCACCTTTGGCGCGGGCGACGCCGATTGCAAAGCACCTCCGAACATCCCGATCTTAGCATTTGGCCGTACGGGCAGGGGTAGTCTTTGTCCC